>PVBE011660867.1_pt1 | contig 42595 bp, 41 predicted proteins | sample 1631181 | NCBI WGS metagenome assembly PVBE01 (sample SAMN08397723, study PRJNA350692) | Marine metagenome, whole genome shotgun sequencing project. | isolation source: water | place: Pacific Ocean | collected 2012-04
ACGCTAAATGGATCCGGCCTCGCCCTTCCCCGTACGGTGATCGCGATCCTGGAGAATTATCAGCAGGAAGATGGGTCGGTCATCATCCCCGAACCGCTCCGCCCCTACATGGGCGGAAGAGAACGCATCACGAAATAAGAGGCCTTATTTCCCGGGAGACGCTTCCGCCTGTTTGCGAAGAAGTCGACGATCGAGTAAGGGCAACATCTTCCGAATGGCATCATCGAGAGCCAACCGGAGAATCTTCCCCCGGCTATCTTCATTGACCTTGAGGTCCGCACCCGACCGGCTTCCCATTCCGATAATGGAAACCCCCGTCGCTCCGATCGTATCGGTCCGCTTATATTCGGAAAACTCGGAAACGAGAATCGATCCGTTCGTCGGATTCACCAAACGAATATCCACACCGCATTCGATCGTAATGGTCGACTTTTTATTGTTGTAATCAAAGACGGAATGTCCATTCACCGTAAGAACTTTTCCGAGACTGAACCCGGAAGCGCTCTTCTCCCTCTTCACACGCATATTGGTGATCTTCCCGATGAAGAGATAGTCGACCCCGCGAACGCGCCCGGGGCGGGCCAACTCGTTCGGATCCACGATCCCTTCCAGCCCCTGTTCTTTCAGCAGTTGCTCCATCTGGGCTCGTTCCACCATCTCAAAGCGATCGGTCTTGTCCGCCAGCGTCGTCAACTGATCCGCCGCATCCCGGGCAACATCCTTTCGTCTGAAATCAACCGCAGAAACGGCATTCTCCACTTTGAATTGGGGAACCCCGACCCGGACCTGCTTCAAGTTTGTCGGAGGCATATCGTACTGACCCACATGTGCCGTCAGTTGATCCCTCTGTGCCGATTCCGATGACTCGGAACAACCGACAACAAGAAGAATATAAAGCGAAAGTGTGATGATCGATCTCATAATTTTCCTCCCAGCTAATGGTTTGTCCGTCTATTCTATCCGGTCGAGCGGGAACGGTGCAAGTTACTCTTCCTCTGCCCGAAACGATTTCCAGATCTCTTCCATTGGAATGGCATAGACCGCCCCGCGAAGAGGCGAGAAAACATTCATCCCCAAAACACGCCCTTCCCGATCGACAACGGCACTTCCGAACTGCCCCATCGGAATGACCGCATCGTGAAAAAGAATCCGGGGGTAAGAACGCCTTTCGAACGCCGAAAGATTGTTCTGAAGAATCTGGATCATATCCTGCAGATTAAGGGGAATCGCCATAATGGAGTCGATGTGGGTTCCATTGGTGGAAAGAAGCCCAACTCCGTGAACCTCTCCTCTCGGCCCGACGCTCGAGACAAAACTCCCCCGCTGGAGCGGTTCCCCTTCCCAGGGAGAGACCGGAATCAATTCTTCTCCCGCCGTAAATTTCAGAAAAGCGAGATCCCGATGCCGGTCTTCTTTTACCAACCTGGCACTCCACCGGATTCCCGATCGAATCTCCACTTCATAAACCGGCTTTTTCTTCAGGAATCCACGAAGGAGTTCCTTCAAGGTATCGTTGTTTCTCAAAAAACCTTTGAAACGATTTACAAGATAGTCCCATCCATCTTCTCCGAGAAGAGCATGCCGGGAGGTGACCACCTGCCCCTTTTCATCCACAACCAATCCGTACGCCACCTCACTCCCATCCCGGTAGACCTGGACAACCGATCGAGAGACCTTTCTCAAAAGTTTACGATTCCCGGGAGGGATCCTTTCGAGCCGGTCATCCCCAGACCCGACCACGACCGGGGGGGCCGCCCCCGATTGGAACATCGATTTGAGTCCCTCAAGAAAGGTATTGAACTTTCCTTTGGAAGGAACAGAAAGATCGATCCCCTTTTTCAACCTGGGAAAAGCGGCCGACATCCGATTACTCGGAACCGAGTAGGCCTGAATTGTTACGCCGCGACTGATCGCTCCATTCAGACCGATCAACTTTCCTTCGGAATTGACCAGAGGACCCCCACTGTTTCCGAAAGCGAGAGGAATATTCGAGAGAAGGGACCCTCCATAATCCTTTCCCCCACTTTCCGTAACCACCTTCAGTTGGGCATTCAGGGTGAGAATATTGCCGTACGAGAGTGCGGGAATCCGGTTTCGCCGGCCTTGAATTCCCACGATCCCGATCGGATGGCCAAGAGCAAGGACCCACTCTCCCGATTTGATTTTGGAAGAATCTCCCCATTCAAAAAAAGGAATGTTTTCGGCGTCGACCTTCAGGAGGACAAAATCTTTTTTGGAGTCTCTCCCGAGAGTCCTGGCTTCCAGAGTCTTCCCATTGGGAAAGAGAGCTCCCAACGTGTTGTCCCCCAGATTTTCTGCCGCTTCGAGAACGTGAGCACAAGTGAGGATATAGCCATCGGCACTGACCACCGCGCCCGAACCGATCGCCACCTCTCCTTGAGGTAGGTTGGCCGTGAGGCAGACCGTTTTGGGAATGCTCTTTTCCGATACCTCGCGGTACATCTTTTCGAGATCGGCCCGGGGAGGCTCCTGCGCCAAAGCAGAAAGAGAGGTGAAAAGGAAGAAAAGCGGGATCCATCGGGCACGCATACAAACCTCCGTGAAGAACGTTCTTATTGTACCATGGTGGAAGGCCGGAAATCAGACGTTCAGTCCGAGTGCCTGATGAAGTTGACTTTTCAGATCCGCGACCAACTCTTCATTCTTCAAATCGATGACCGGAGTCTTGTCATACTGCTCAAAGAAGATGCTGGAGGGAATCTCCTTGGGCACATCAAGAGCCGCCCGGATTCGATAATTATCCGGGACAAATCCTCTGCCGACGAGCCGCACGATCGTCTGACTGATCGTCCCCTGAAGTCCACAGATGAGAATGGCCGCATTCTTCGGAGTAAGCCCCCCCTTTCCGAGACCCATGCGTGTTTCGGTATCTTCGAGCCTTTCCGGCTTGAAATAATCTTCCACACGACCACTGTCCCCGGTCCAATCTGGAGCTTCTTTGGGACGGCTTACCGTCGGGAGATAATACGCTCCCATTTCCGTATACGCTTTCATCTCTTCTTCGTACCCAAGGTCGGCCGGATAAGAAGCGCCGTGCATCACGGCATAATCACTTAAATCTGCGCTCGGATTATTAATCTTGTCATGACGAAGCATACTGGTGAATGGGGCAAGACCCGTCCCCGCCGCCACACAGACTTTCATACGATTGTTGTCGTCCCCGAGACACTTCGGAACGGTAAAGACCCCTGCGGGACGGGTGGTCATAAACAACCGGTCCCCCGGTTTGGTTTTCCAGAGCAGGTGGGTTAAAGGGTTATCCGACTCCGGTTTCGAAACATATCGAATATAAAACTCAATGCCATCAAGCTCTTGAGGAGCGGAGACAATCGACATCGCCCTTCGCACCGATCCCTTATCGGTGTCCACTTCGTTGTTCATTCCGAGAACAACATACTGTCCCGGAACAAACCAGGCGGGATCCGAAAGCGACTCATCGGGAGTCACCTTGAAGATAGAGAGCGCATCGGTGAGATCGATCCGCTCGGCAAGCGTCGCGTTGTAGGTCAATGGTTTTGGCATGCACCTTATATATCCCCCCCATGCCTTCCTGACAAGAAACTCTGACTTTTTTACGTGAAAACGTCCTTGAACTCCTCATTGACAAGGGCTCCCGGAGTCATTACTTTGGCACCCTACTTGAGGGGAATACGTATGAAAAAGATCCTGTTTTTATCCATTCTGGTCCTGGCCGGTTGTGAAAGCGGCCCGGATAAAACGGACAGCGGAATGAAAGCCAAAGCGGTTTTCCCCGACGTCCCTGCCCACGGAAGCATGACCTATGTGTCTGGTATCGGGCAGGCGAATCCCCCCCTACGCTCCTACAAACAGATCTATCGGGGAAAAATTCAGGTAAAGCATCTCGTACGTTTTTATCGGGATACAATGCCAACGCATGGATGGAAGGAAGTCTCTTCCCACGGAGATGATCCGGTTCTGACCACATTTCAGAAAAACCGGGAAGAGTGTGAGGTTCGGGTCGAAACGACTCCGAGCCAGGATACAATCATAACCGTTGCAATCGGATATAAGGGATAAATGGAACAGCAATCGACCGCCCCGGAACAGCAAACGACCCTCCAAAAACTGAATGCATTCGGTGACCGACATGCAAAGGTGATCATCCTGATCTCCTCTGTTCTGGTGATCGTTATCGTCGCACTCGTTGCGAGGATCCTGTACGACCGGACTCTGGCAGAACGGGCTTCCCGGGATATGGCGGCCGCACAAACCGTGGAGCAACTCGAAGAGTTAAAGACGAAATATGCCGAATCCCCCATACGGGCCGAAATCATCTATCGTCTTGCCAACAAATACAACGAGCAGGGGAATCTGGAGAAGGCAAAAGTGACGTACGAAGAATTTCGTACCGCCTTCCCCAATCATCCTTTGAAGAGCCCTTTCGTTGATCGCGCCTATTCCCAGGTGGTCAGCAACCTTGCCTTTCTCGCAACAGAACGCGCCCCTCTGATGAAAGTGACCACCCTGCAATCACACCCTCAATTGGAAGCGAAGGATCGTATCGAGGTCAAAAACTACCTCAATTCCCTCGAGAAGAAAAAGGTATCCTCCGATAAAATGCCGACCCTCCTCGTAGGTCCACAAAAGGTCTACAACCCCCTTCTTCGCCTCAATATTAAAGGAAAAGGGAGTATCGTTATCGAACTCTTCGAAAATGACACCCCAAACTCCACATACCATCTCGTCAAGGAGATCGAAGCGAAGAGTTTCGATGGAAAGGAAATCTCCAAAAAGGGAGATACCCTCTCGATTGGAACCGCCGCGAAGTTGTTCCTTCCCATGGAAAAAACAGACAAAAGTGCAGACGCGTTTTCGGTTGTCCTTCGAAAAGCGGAAAATCGGGAAGAAATCACCGCAGGGGTATTTGATATTCTTCTGAAACCCAATCCGAAACTCGAAAATGCGATCGTGGTCGGAAGAGTAAAGGAAGGGCAGAGTATTCTCAGCCTGGTTACCGAGAAGGATCTCGTCGAAAAGGCCTCTGTCGAGCGGAAGAGAAAAACCCCTTACGAACCGAAAATGATTGTCGGCACACCGAAAGAGGAAAAATAACGGCGCCCCACGGCACGGATAGGGAGGGACTTCAGAGGGACGCGCCGTAGAACGCCGCAAATTTCAAAAGAGAGCAACGCTTTCCAGACATACTCCCCCCTTCTCCAGAATTTTAGTGGGATGTGGCAACCGCATGCCCCGGAGAGGTGTTTCCATCGACCTGATAAGGCCGGTACTACCCCACCGAGGGAAAACAACCACCACCCCCGGTGCCCTGATGAAGAGGATAACCTCTTCCTACATAACTTATTATCGGACTTTAAAGGGGGTAAATCAAGAATCAGGCCCTGCAGGCTCTACGCCTTTTCCCCTGCAATAGTAAGGCGGTAAAAAGGATGCCCTTGCGCGATCAAATAGCCCAATCCACTCCGTTCGATCAATCCACAGGCCTCATCCACCCGCAGGGACTTCTTGATAGAGAGAGGGCCGTCATTCTTCACAATTCGGTTGGCAAAGAGCATCAAGCCCTGGCTCAAAATCCAGGCAGAGCGACTTCGGGCCAGATCATTGATGACAATCCCCCGCCGGGCGATCCCGTCCATAGCAGAGAGAACTTCTATAATTTGCTCATCCGTCAAGTGATGAAAAAATAGGGAAGAAGTTACATAGTCGAACGCCCCGGGACGGCACGGGATACGGAGAACATTCGCAGAGAGAAATCTCATCCCCTCTTCCCCTGCATCCTCCCGGGCCCATTTCAGAGCATCCAGATCAATATCGAGAGCGGTAACGGTGAGGGAAAAGCCCCGTTTGGAAGCCCAGGTGATCAAAGCACGGGGAATATCAGCAGATCCGGCACCCACATCGAGGACACGAATCGTCTCGCCGGGAGACCAATGACGGGAGAAATGTTCAAACCAGGAGAGAGTCGCCGAGACGCCGCCCAACCAGCGATTGATCGCCTTCATCCAGACGTAGCATTTTTTCAGCTCGTCCGGGGACGGCGTCTCGACATCCAAAATCTCCGGCTCATAAGAACGAGCCGACATCCACATGGGGACGCTTACTTATCTTCCTTTTCCGACCCTTTCAAGGCCTCGAGTCGGCTTTCCGCTTTTTCAAGAAACTTGCCGTACCGCCGGTTTCCACCATGCTTTTCCTTGAAGCGGCCATAGGCATCTTCAAAGAGAGGGGCATCGCCGGTCTCTTCCGCGTACAACATGGTATACGCCATGAAGCTGAGCCATTCATTGGAGTTCGAATCCGCCGGGGTAACACCGGAGGCCAGCAAAGAGGCAAACTTCTTGCCCGCGGCTACCGCCGCTTCCTTGCTCTGGACGCCCTTGATCGTGTCGGAAATCATCAAATTGGTCAGCGCCTTTTCGATTTTTGCGCTCTGGACCTTGGTCAACTTCAATCCGTCACATTCCTTCCTGGCATCATCTGCTGAGAGATGTCCCAGTTCAATCCGGGCAAGAAGGTAATCGAACTTCGCACCTTCATCACCAGAAGCCGCCTTTTCCTTCAGTTCCAGGAAGGATTTGACGGAGTTTGCTGTTTTCGTAAAGCCCTCTACATTGCGGGGTCCCTCGTGCTTCGCAAGCACGTTCCCTTCCTCATCGAGGAATACACAGTAAGGGAACCCACGTCCTCCCTTTTCGGAGAGAAGGTTCGGATACTTGGCCCCATCGACTCGAGAGGTGATGTGACTAAAAAGAACAACGCTCTTAGCCCATTTCTGGAAATTCTCGGCGTCTTTCACGAAGACGTCCTGCTCTAAACGAGCGCAGGGGGGTCAGTATGCATACGAGCGAGAAAAGTAGGCAAAGATCAGCTTTCCCGACTTTTTCGCTTCCTCCTGAGCCTTGTCATAATCGGTGATCCAGCCACCCTCGACAAGCCAGGGTTCTTTCAGCTTTTTCTCCAGTTTCTCCTCATTCGACTGCGCCCAGGCGGTCGACGAGAGAAGCAGGACCAGAAGAGGTCCAAACAGTTTCATCACAAAGTGCTCCTTTCCAAAAGTCCGAAGATTGTACGCCAAACAGCCCTGGAAGGTGAGAAAAAAATTTGATCCCTGGGAAGATTGATATTAATGGGGGGGGAGGAGTTCATGCCCTTCCTCATCTGCACTTGAGCAGGATCTCTACCTGGAAAACCGGCTCTGAGAGCCAAATTTCCCTGTTCGAAGGATCTAAATTTCTCTCGAAGTTTGTTTTGTTTGGAACCGTCTCTATAATAGAGTCGTAAGATAGATAGAGCGGGTTTCTCAGGGTGATTATAGAGACAGGTGTGGTATGAACATGACAATCCTATTGGCCCTACTCCCCCTCCTTTTCGCGCCCCAGAACGCAAAGCAGAGACAGGATGACGTTATCCAGTTGAATGAATCTGCGGGCGGGGGGATCAAAGTGGGACAGATCACCCAGGTCGATAAAAACGGGATACAGCTCCGAGTACGAGGAAGATCGAAACCGGTTTCGATTCCCTGGAGTTCGATCCTTCCCTATTCCGTTTACCAGGTAAAGGTAGCCCGGATCCAGAAAGGGGATGCCGATTCGCACTGGGACCTGGCCGAATATTGCCGGAAACATACCCTCTATTCCTTCGCGGTACGGGAATACCGGGAGGCGATGAAGATCGATCCTTCCCGCGAAGAATCCGGGATGGGAAAGATCCAGGAGACCCGAAATGAAGATGCACGAACAAAATATGAAGAGGCGCGAAGACTCGCTCTGTTGAAGAAATGGAAAGAAGCGTCCCATCTTCTCACAACGATTATCATGAAATATTCGGATACCCCCTACTTCGACGCGGCGAAGAAAGAAGTTGAAAATCTCACGGCCGATATTGAGTCGGACAACGAGAAGAAAAAAGCCCAACTCGGAAAAAAGAAACTGGAGAAAGAAGAGAACGCGGCCAATAGCAAGGAAGATCAGCAGAAACGACTTCTCGGCAAATGCGTGGATGGGGTAACCCTCGCAAAAAAATATTTTGGAGAAGGACTCGACTGGGAGGGAAAAGATAACCTCACCCGTGCCGAAAAGTCCTGGAAAAAGGGAGAGGGACTTCTCCTTACCACCCGCCGGACAGCCGCGGTCCTGCTCCAATCAAATGATATTGAGATCCTAAAACGTGCGAAAGAGATCCACGACCAGGCCACCGCCCTTCTTGTGCGGACCTATTACCACCACGGGGCCATGTGGGCCACCCAACTCAACTTCCGCGAAGGGAAGACGTACCTCAACCATGCCCTGAAATTGCCCCATGACACCCAAATGGACCATTTGATCAACGAAACCCTCTTGACGCTCAACCAGATACAGATGCGTCAACGAGCCGCCGGAAAGGGATACTAGAGGCCCCACTGCAAACTGGCGTTTTCTTCCCTGGAATGGTATCCTCTGCCCCCATGATTAGCCTCACAGAAGAAGAGAAACTGGTTCAGCAGACCGCACGTGACTTTGCCGACAAAGAACTCAAACCGATCGCAGGAGAGATTGATCGCAAAGGAGCGATCCCCCAGGAAATCCTCCAAAAGATGGCGGAACTTGGGTTTATGGGCGTCACCACGCCGGAACAGTATGGAGGAGCCGGCCTCTCGAATCTCTGCCTTGCGCTGATCCAGATGGAAATCAACCGGGGATGCGCTTCGACCGGCGTTACCATGTCGGTGCACAACTCTCTGGTACAGGCACCCCTGGTCAAATATGGAACCGAAGAGCAGAAGAAGGAATACCTCCCCAAACTTGCTCGGGGAGAGTGGATCGGAGCGTATTCCCTCTCGGAGCCGGTCTCCGGCAGTGATGCGGGCGCGTTAATCACCTCAGCAAAAAAAGAAGGGGACCACTACGTCCTGAATGGGGCCAAAAACTTTGTCACCAATGGCGGAATTGCCGACCTCTTTACGGTATTCATCCGGACCAATGCGGACAAAAGCGTAAAACATAATGCGATCAGTGCCTTCCTCGTGAAGCGGGGAACAGAAGGATTCACGATCGGACCTCCCGAAAAGAAAATGGGAATTCGGGGGTCAACCACAACCACTCTTTTCTTCGACAACTGCCGAATCCCTGCCGCGAACCTGCTCGGAGCCGAAGGAGAGGGATTCAAAGTCGCGATGACCACTCTCGACGGGGGGCGAATCGGAATAGCCGCCCAGGCCGCCGGGATTGCACAGGCAGCGATGGACGAGGCTGTCAAGTACGCCAAGGAACGCAGGCAATTCAATAATCCCATCGCGAAATTCCAGGCGATCCAGATCAAGATCGCAAACATGGCGACCGATATTGATGCCGCACAGTTGCTGATCCTGCGAGCGACGCGACTAAAAGATGCAGGAACCGTTCATTCGAGGGAGGCCGCCATGGCAAAGCTCTTCGCCTCGGATATGGTCAATCGGCATGTAAACCAGGCTCTCCAGATTCATGGAGGTGCCGGGTATATAAAGGACTTCCCGATCGAGCGTCACTTCCGGGATGCGAAGATCACGGAACTATATGAAGGAACAAGTGAGGTCCAGAGAATTGTCATCGCCCGGAATGCGTTGAAGTGATTCGCGCCCGCAAGGCTCTCCTCGTCCTGGCCGGGAGCCTCATCCTCCTTTCGGGACTCTTCTCGATTTTTGTCATGCTCTTCGAAAATAACTTCCTCTATCACCCCACCCGGGATGGAAACTGGAACCTTCCAGGGACAACTTCGATCCCGGTGGAGGACGTAGCCTTGCAAACAAGCGAAAACATCCGTCTCCATGCCTGGCATGCCCGATCCAGGAATCCCCGCTATACAATTCTCTGGCTCCATGGGAATGCGGGGAATATCACCAATCGCTTTGAAACCATGATCGATCTGGTACAAACCCACGAGGTGGATGTGCTTCTCCCCGACTACAGGGGATATGGAAAATCAGAGGGATCTCCCAGTGAGGAGGGGTTCTACCGGGATGCGAAGGCCGCGTACGACCACCTGGTTGATCAGGGCGTCCCCCCGGACAAGATCATTATCCTTGGGATCTCTCTCGGAGGAGGTCCCGCCTGTGACCTTGCGTCCCGTGTTCCGTCTGCGGGGCTCATCCTTCAGTCGACTTTTACGAATGTTCCCGATATGGCGAGCAGGATGTTTCCCGTACTCCCGATCAGAAAACTCGTACGAACCCAATTCGACAACCTCGCCAAAATCGCAAACATCCGCGTTCCGAAACTGCTCATTCATGGTCGACTGGATGAATTGATCCCCTTCCAGATGGGAGAGCAACTTCACGAAGCGGCAGCGGAACCGAAAACCGCTCTTTGGCTTGAGGGAGCAGATCATAACTCCATTCCCCAAACCCATAGATCCGCCTGGGTAGAGGCGTATCGACAATTCCTGGAGGAACTTCCCTGAGATGAAACCGACTCTGTTCCTTCCCCTCTTCCTCCTCGCTTGCCAGGGGATCCCCATTCTTCCTGACCAGGCCGATCCTCCCCGCAAACAGGAACATTCCCCCGAAGAAATCAAACGGTACATGGAAAGACTCGGATCGAAAAATGCAGCGATCTGTCTCGATGCGGTCGAGTACCTCCCCTACTTCGGAGAGCAAGCCGTTCCCTTCCTGATCAAAGCTCTCAAGAGCGACAACCAAAACCGAAGAGCCCTCTCGGCGATGACCCTGGGGAAACTCCCTCATAGAAATGCCATCCCCGCACTGATTCCCCTTCTCGAAGATCCAGAGGCCCTGGTGTTGAATGTCCTCTCTGACGACGGAGAAACAGTCCATCCCGCCTACACCGGAGGAATCCCAAAATTCGTCTCCCAACAGGCGAAGGCCGCACTTGGGACCCTGACCGGAAAACGCTTCTCCCGTTCTTCCCAGGCCCAACTTTGGTGGAACAAAAATCAGAAGACATTCGAAGTAAAGAAACAGCCTCCCCCTCCCGACAAACTTCCCTCATATGTAAAATATCTCAGAGGAAGTAAAATCTGTATCGATCCCGGTCATGGAGGGGATACTCATAAAAGGGGATTCAAAAGGGGCGTGACCTACCTCAGTGAAGCCGAAGTCAATCTGAGAGTGGCTCGATACCTTCGAGACCTCTTACTCTCGGCAGGAGCCTCGGTAACGCTTACTCGGGAAGGAGATACCCTTCTCTCCCTGAAAGAGAGGGCTCAAATGGCGGGTGAGCATGACCTTTTCCTCTCTGTTCATCATAATTGGTCGCCAAACCTCAACTCCCAATCCACGTCGACCTGGTACCACCTGACGCCGGATCATAAGCCCGCGGCGATCGACCTCGCCCGATATCTGCAGAGAAATGTGTTTCGAGAATTGGGGTTGTCCGAATGGCCGGTCGAAGGAGGACTGATGTCGGACGGACTCATGTATGAATCAGGATTTGGAGTCCTCCGAAACCTGCCTGCCACGGTGCCCGGGGTTGTATGCGAAATGACCTACTACTCCAATCTTCAAATGGAACGAAAGCTTCGAAGCCTGGAGTTCAACCGACAGGAAGCAAGAGGTCTTCTCCTGGGACTGGCCGAATATCTCTATTATGGAATTCCAAAAGCCAAACTGAACGCCAACAAGCCAGGGGAGTTGCACTTTCTTGTTTATGATGGCCTGGAGGGGCGAAAGGCGTGGACAAAAAAATACAAGATCTTCTCCGAACATATTATTGTCCGGATTGATGGGAAACGAGTACCTCATACCTATGATAAAAAAAGGGGAATCATTGCCGTACGACACACACTTCCCCCGGGAAAACATGCGGCCAGGATTACACTAATCAACATCCACAAGAACCACAGCCTTCCAAAAGAAATCCCCTTTTCGATTCTGGAACCATAACCATGAAAATGATCAGGACTATTGGGGTTTTCCTCCTTGGAGCCTTCTTCACGTACGCCGGGATCAACCATTTCCTGATGCCCGAGGTATACCTTCACATCATGCCTCCCTTTCTCCCGGCCCCACTCACCCTGGTCTATATCAGTGGCGTATTTGAAATTCTGGGGGGGTTGGGGGTCTTGCTTCCGAAAACAAGAAGCCTCTCCGGATGGGGTCTTGTTCTCCTCTTGATCGCGGTATTTCCTGCCAATATTTACATGCTCATCGAAAAAGTCTATCTCCCGGGCATGCCCCAAGAAGAGTGGCTCCTCTGGGGCCGGCTTCCCTTACAGGGAGTCCTGATTGCCTGGGTATGGTGGGCCACCCAACTCCGCTTCCTCAAAAAGCGATAGCCTTACGCCGGGGACGGGCTCGAATCCTCTTCCGACTCTTTCTTTCCCGCAAGAAAAGCGAGTAAAACACCCACCTCATACAGAACCAAAAGGGGAATGACCATGACGATCATAGAGAGAACATCCGCCGGAGAGAGGATCGCCGCAAGAACAAAGTTCCCCACAATCGAATACCGACGGAACTGGTTGTACTGACGGGCGGTGAAGATCCCTACTTTGGAAAAGAAAAGCATCAAAAGGGGCATCTGGAAGATCGCCCCCATGATGATGGTCAAGGTCATCACCAAGGTGAGATATTCTGAAAATGTGTACATCGGAGAGATGACATCGATTTTTAACACCCGAGAAAGGCCGTACAACGTAAAGGGAATCAGAATAATATACCCAAAGGCACATCCCATAACGAAAAGAAGGAAGGAGGATGGCCCAAAAATATAGGCGAACCCCCTCTCTGTACGGCGTAACCCCGCACTGATAAACTTCCAAATTTGATACGCCACGAACGGAGAAGAGAGAAAGAGGGAAACAATGAAGGCCAACTTGAGAACCGCACTGATCGGTGCGGTATAGCTTCCCGATAGAAGTTTCCAGTCAGCAGGGTCAAACGCGTGTTCTGGAGGATTTTCACCATCCGACAGGCGTTCCATCGCCTGGAAATGCGGGACACAGATGAAAGTGGTCAGATCCTTGTAAAAGTAGATCGCCACCCCAAAACAGAGGGTAATCGCAACGATCGCTTTCCAAAGTCTTCCACGCAGTTCCTCGAGGTGTTCCCCGAGCGTCATGCGAACATCATCATCCTTGGGGAGTTCTTCCGCTTCACTCATGAAGATCCGATCATACCGTAACAATGCCTACGGCAGAAACAGAAAGAACTATTTGACGCCCAGGTAGTGAAGAAGTGACCTCTCCAGAATAAGGCGGACGCCAAGCTCCAAAGCCTTGTCGAAGTTTGGATCTTTTTCGTACCCGTTGCCAATCACAACAAAACTGGTCCGCTCATCCACCTGATTCTGATATTCATCGCCGACCTGGCGAATCATGGAGGAAAGTTCTTCGTTGGACATCTTGCCATACATGGATCCGGCAAAAGCAATATACTGCTTCTTTCCCTTCTCAAAGGCCTCATTGAAAATTCTGTCCCCCGCCTTGATCGGGTCGGTAGGGTCGGATACCTTTGTCACCGCAACCACACTCGATCCATCTTCCCGAACCTGAATCACCTCCACTTTCCCTTTCTTGATCTTCAGACCCCCCTGCTCCAAAGAGTAGACGTCAAAGATCATCCCACGAAAGAGATGGTCATTCTGAACCAGATCGATATAGGCAATCTGTTGATCGGGAACCACCGCCAGAATTTCCCCATCCGGATCTTGCCGTTCCCGCGCCTCTTCTTTTCGGAACTTCATCCACTCAATTCGGGTTTTTAGATCCTTCATACGCCCTTCCATTTCGACGCGGTAGGAGTCGTTTTGCCGGGACCGTTTTTCCAGCTGTTCTTGAACAACCGCAAGCTCTTTGCGCTTCGCGGCAATGCGGACGGGACCTTCCACTTCCACCTGATGAAGTTCTCGAAGAAGACCTTCCGGATCGACCAGATCTTCGGGATCCCGTTGATCCCGGCCTTTTCCAATCAGATCCCCGATGGTGTTTTCCAGTTTTTTTCGGGCCCCACTCAGATTCTCCTGAGCTTTGCTCACGATCTGCTTCTGCACATCGCCGATCGCCGTCGTCCTCGTTTTGATCGCAGAGGCCAATTCTGTGTAGGCTTCCTCCAACGCTTCCAATTCTTCAAAAAGATCTTTCAGCGTCAAAGCACCCCCGGACGTCTCTTCCCTCCAGAGAGGATACTTCTTCGTGGGGATATTTTTTTCGATATCGGACAACCTCTGAAGAAAGGTGGATGCGGTTGTCCGGTCACTATCATTTGCTTTTTCTATGGCAGAGGTCTCAGTCTTCAAATCACGAAGGGTCTTCAGAAGCTGGAATTTCATCGATTCCGGAGCTCCTTTCCGTGCTTCTGTGGAACTAAGCCGGGAAGTCCAATCGTTCAGAAAGGACTTTAACTGTTCCGTCTTGAGAGTTCCGGTCGGGATTCGGTCAATCGACCACGTCGCATGTTCCCGCCAACCAACGGGCTGCGAGAACGCAATCATATTCTCCTGAATCGCCAGATTCTCAGCCTCAAGCTTCTTCACTTCGGCCCGGGATTTTACGATTGTGTTCACTTCCTTTTCACCATTTTCGATATCGGAAGCCTTTTTCATGGAAAAGATTCCCAATCCAAGGGCAATCACATCAATCACGATAAAGGTGACCAGAAGGATCATCCGGCGAGTGTTTTCTTTCTGTGTAACAAATTCAGCCATCGTTAGTCCTCGAGGAATTGGTACATATCGGAGGCCTCTGCAACAGGAACTCCAATCAATACGGCCAGTTTATAAATGGGATCTTGATCCCGGGTCTGCTTCATGCGGGGTTCCGTATAGATCACGAAATCAATTTCGAGAGGAACCCCTTCGCTTACCGAATAGCTCCCGAGAAGAACTTCTTTACGAAGAGATTCAAGAGGTTTTACCACGCTGCCAATTTCCATAATCCGGCGAGAGGCCTCATTGATCGTCCAAGCCGGACGAATTTTCCTCGGATCTGATTGCCCCAAAAAGGCGACGACAACAGGACGGCGCGGGTGGAAGAGAGGATTGACCAGAAGGTCGCCATCCACTATCGGCTGACTGGCATCATTTAACTGGGTAATGGCCACCTCCGAGTATGTCAGCCATACCTTTTTGACCTCGACCTTCCCTTTGAAGACAAACTTCCCTTGCTTCCCTTTCTTTGCTACCAGGAATTTCAAACCCGGAACCACTCGGTTTCGACTACCGAGGTCAATAAAGGCGAGCTTATTCATGACATCCGGACTGATAATCCGCCCATGCGCTGAATGAATATTAAATTTAATGGCATCCCGAACCTTCAGTTCTTCCAGATCATTCTGAAGTTTATTTACCCGATTGTTGTAATCGGTATCCATTTTCCCGAATTCCAGACGGCGGGCATCCAATTCAGCCGTTGCCTGGTCAACGAGTTGCTGAATACGATCCGTTTCACTGGAAGTGTTCCCCTCTGTTTCTACTTTCTTGTTTCGAAGGTCTCCGATCAGAGTGTTCAATTGATCATCGTATTCGCGGCTCTTGGTCGCAAGATCTCGATTGTTTTCCTGGTGCGCTTTTTTCCGTTCTTCCGCAAGCGAAAGTTCCATACGGGCCTGATCGACACGGGTCCCCGTTGAAACAACCCTGGAAGCAGCAAGAACAACCAAATTCTGAAGAGTACCGTAGAGCCGAGGTGACGATTCAAGGCTCCCGGCCTTTTCCCCAAAATGCTTCACCAGGATCTTGCTTCTCTGTTGCCCGAGGTATTCCTTGGAGGCTGCTTCAGGAAGATCTCCTGCCCCTCCCGCGTCGGACATAGCCACCTCTTCACCTCCGTCCGAAGAGAGTCCGGTAGGAGGAAGAATAGCGGTTCGAACCTGAACCATACGGGCCTGTTCACTCTGCAATTGTTGAACCCGTCCAGGGGGCCCCATTCGGACATCTTCGTTGTCCAAGGCCACAAGAATTTGTTCTTTGTCCGTCGTATTCGCCATCACCAGAATAGTGGTGAATGCGAGGACAAGAGTGATCAGGAACAGGATCACCACAACTACCATAGATATTCCACGCTGGGCGGAAATTCGAGAACTCCGCGACCCGGTCATTCGATCGCTCCTTGAATATATATAGGAATGGAAGTCGCCATTCTAGTTTCACCCCACTTCCCGTCAACCCTTTCTCCCATGAAGACAAGACGTGGGAAAAAGCGATTCTCTTGCAGTAGAAATGAGCCAGGGGAGATCCGAGCCATTTTCCAATTGACACCGGGTGTGGGGGGTGTTACGATCAGGACTGGAGTAAGGGCATTTCGGAACCAAAAACCCAAAAAAGACAACTATGGGAGTCCAGTACTCCAAAAATTCATCCATAACCCCAAAAAGACAAATGCCGATGGTGCTCGGTCTCACCGGCGGTATCGGTAGTGGAAAATCGACCGTAGCTTCGCTCTTTCAGAATCTGGGCGCTGAAATAGTGGATGCGGATGCCCTGGTGCATTCCATTCTCGATCGCCCCTCCGTCCGTAAAAAGCTGGTCTCGACGTGGGGAAAAGAGATCGAAAATCGGGGAACGATTTTGAGGCCCCTATTGGCCCGAATAGCCTTTCAAAGTGAGAATTCGGTGCGAAAACTGAATGAAATCATTCACCCGATCGTACGTAAAGAGGTCGGTAAAGCCATTCGAGGGTCGAAGAGTCGTCTGATTGTCCTTGATGCACCCCTCCTCCTCGAAGTAGGGGCAGATCAGGACTGTGATTACGTTCTCTTTGTAAATGCACCTCGGGATCTCCGAATGAAACGAGTGAAGAAACGGGGCTGGGCGCCTGCCGAATTGCGACAGCGTGAAAAATATCATTGGCCAATGAAGGAAAAGCGAAAAAAAGCTGATTTTGTCATCCAAAACCGAGGGAGCCGTGCCGCACTGTTGCTGCAAGTAAAGGCTCTTCTGGAAGAAATAAGATACCAGGTATAAATCTCTAAGGGGAATATCATGGGACCGCGCAAAGCGAAGGAAGCGGTGGAATCCACCGAAGACAAAGAAGTAAAAGAGAAACCGAAAGAAAAGGCCGTCAAAAAGGAAGAGAAGCCAAAAGAAAAGGGCTCTTCGGGTGAGAAGACCGAAACAAAGCCCGAGACCTCTACCAAGAAAAATGGGGCCGAATCTCCCAAGAGTAAGGCGGGAGAAGAAACCTCAAAAAAGAATGAGGCCGTAGCCTCTCAGGCAATAAAATCGCCCGAAGAGGCAACGACAAAGAAAGAGAACCTTCCGCCTTCCTCCCCAAAGAAGCCAACGGAAGAAGGACCAGCAAAAAAGGCCCCCGCACCCCCTCCTGCAGGAAGACCCCCGCAACCGCGATCGCAGAATACAGAGACATATGATCGGGTAAAGCGAGAAGAAATCTATCTGTCCAAACTGCAGGATTGTACGGTTGCGGAACTTCTTAAATTTGCCAAGAAAGAAAATATCCGGGATGTCATCGGACTAAAGAAACAGGATCTGATCTATAAGATCATCCATGAAAAAGCAAAGCAGAATGGACTGCTCTTCGGGGAGGGTGTCCTGGAAGTCCTCCCGGAAGGTTTTGGGTTCCTGCGATCCCCCAAGTACAACTTCCTTCCCTGCCCCGATGACATCTACATCTCCCCCTCCCAAATCCGTCGCTTCGGCATGCGAACAGGAAATATCATCAGCGGACAAATCCGACAGCCAAAAGATGGGGAGAAATACTTTGCCCTCCTGAAGGTGGAGGCGATCAACCATGAAAATCCGGAGGCTCTCCAATCGAAAGTGGCTTTCGAAAACCTGACACCTCTGCATCCCAACGAACGACTTCACATCGGAGATGTAGATCAGAACGAAATGTCCCTTCGAATCATGGATATGATCTCTCCGATCGGAAAGGGACAGAGAGGACTTATTGTCGCGGCCCCGAGAACCGGAAAAACCGTCCTTCTTCAGAAAATTGCGAATGCCATTCTCAAGAATCATCCGGAAAGCAAACTACTCGCCCTCCTGATCGATGAGCGGCCGGAAGAAGTTACAGATTTCCGGAGAAATCTCGAGGGCGAAGCGGAAGTCATTGCTTCCTGCTTCGATGAGCCCCCCTCCCGTCACCTTCAGGTCACGGAAATGGTTCTCGAAAAAGCGAAGAGAATGGTCGAGTTTGGAAATGACGTGGTTATCCTTGTCGATTCCATCACACGAATGACCCGGGCGTATAACACCATGGCACCCCATTCCGGAAGAATTCTCTCCGGAGGGATCGATTCCACCGCCTTTCAAGGCCCAAAGCGCTTTTTTGGAGCGGCTCGAAAGGTCGAAGAAGGGGGATCGCTTACGATCATCGGAAGCTGTCTTGTAGAGACAGGGAGCCGAATGGATGAAGTGATCTTTGAAGAGTTCAAAGGAACCGGAAACAGCGAACTCCATCTGGTCCGCGAGCTTGCCGACCGTCGAATCTTCCCTGCGTTCGATCTCACTCGATCCGGAACACGAAAAGAAGAACTGCTGTTTCATTCCGATGAACTGAAACGAATCTGGCTGCTGAGAAAAGTTCTCGCCGAAATGAAACTGATTGAGGCGATGGAAATGTTGATCGACCGTGTCCGCAAGACCAAGTCGAACCCGGAATTCCTTATGAGCCTCGGAAAAGTATCGGAGTGGTCGTAAATATCAGGACGACTTCTTCGTGCGAAAGGGAAATTCTTCCTGGACCTCATAAAGGGGCCCGTCCGGAGTGAGAATACTCTGGTAGAGGCAAATCCGATCTATTTCAAGGGATCCGATCACCTCCGCCTCCTTTTCCTTCATGGCCTCCAGAAGAACTCTCTGATTTCTCGCTGATTTTACTCGGCCAATCGTCAGATGAGGGGAGAACACTTTTCGCTTTTCGGAAATGTTCCTGGGAATCGAACACCGCTGGACCCGTTCTGCGACTCCCTGCAAGCGGGAGAGATTCCCTCGACACCCTACCCAGATCACACGCGGAACTCCTCTTTGAGGAAACCGCCCGACCCCTTCAAAGGAAATCTGGAACGACTCCAACCGGGAAACTTCTGATCGAAGCCGATCCGAAAGAACCGGCAGTGAATCGTCCGGGACTTCCCCCAAAAATTGTACTGTAACGTGCAAATTTTCCAACGTCACCCACCTTACGTCGGCATCCGCCCGTTTGAGAACCTTCTGTAAAACTTCCACAGGGGGACGCAATTCGGGTCGAAATGGGATGGCGATAAAGACGCGCATTTCCCCATACTCCCCCATCGCGAAAGCGGTCGCAATCCTTTCTGGAGGACTCGATTCCAAGTCGCGCTGGCAAAGGCCGACCGGACCGAAGAGATCCCCCATACAATCATCCCACAACCTTGGGGACCCCAGATCACACCGACCTCGGAAATCAGAATGGATCTCGCCACGCAGGTCACAACGGACACTCCCCTCCCGAAGAGAATATCCTCCTACAAACCAGTTAATAGGGCCGAAAACGAGGATCTTACCACACGGGTTCTTCCCCATCAGCACATCAGCATAGGATAGAAATAAAGCTCTGCTGAAGGTTCACCCCAAATCCGGCCGATGACTCAACGGGGGTCATCCTCTTGTGGGAAGAGGAAGATTTATGAGGCATAGCTGGGGTGTTAGGCAATACACAAACAATTTATGTCCTTGTCGGGGCACTACTCGTGTCCTGTGTCGCGGTGATCGCGTACCTCGTCATCATTGCGTCTGTGCATCGCCGACTCCGCCTGATGAAGGATTTCTACGAGGCCGTTTCCTTTAAAATCAAAACCGAATCGGGTTACGCCGATGATCAGATCGACCGATCTTACCTCGACAAATATATAGAACTTCAAGACACCGTTGAAACCTGGCTCGACCGGGAAGGGATGATCCGAAAAACACCCCCGAAAAAATAATTCCGATTGATTTACCCTTCCCGGACACCCTCGATCTTCCCCACCCGCCGTTCATGCCGGCCTCCTTCGTAAGGAGTCTTTAACCAGAGATGGAGACAATCTTCGATCATGTCGAGGGAAAGAACACGTGCTCCGGCACAAAAAACATTCGCATTATTGTGCCGACGACTCATTTCGCTCGTAAAGGCATCCGTCACAAGCGCAGCACGAACCCCAGGAACTTTATTCGCCGTGATACACATCCCGATTCCGGTTCCGCAAATCAGAACCCCTCTCTCCGATTCACCTCCTGCAACCGATTGCCCGACTCGACCGGCAAAGTCAGGATAGTCACAAGAATCGGTTCCATTCGTTCCCACATCGACAAGTTCATGTTGCGCCGCTTCCAGGACCTGTTTCAACGACTCCTTCACTTCAAATCCAGCGTGGTCCGATCCAATTGAAATTTTCATCGTATAAGACCATCCAAACGTGTACGGAGAAAAGCGAGTATCGATACGGCCGTTTCACGGTATACATCCAAAGAAGAGCCGATCGGGTCAGAAACGTCACCGCCCGAAGGATCGAGGAGTTCGATCCGATCTGAGAGATCCGGCATCCACTCCAGTAATTGATCCCGATGTCGTGCCGTCATCGTAAAAATATGATCCGCATCCTCGGCCATGGAAATAGAAATCGGAGATGACTGATGAGCGGAAAGGTTTCCCCCCAACTCTTCTGCCGCAATTTCAGATTCCCGACTTGCCGGAGATCCCTGAGCCGCAGCCGTTCCTGCAGAGAGAATTCGAAAACCGTGTTCCTTTATTTGTGAGGGTGATATTCCAAGGGAATCGGAAAGTAGCTTCCGGAAAAGAGCTTCCGCCATCGGACTTCGACAGGTATTTCCCGTACAGACAAAAAGAATGACCTTCGCACGGGCGTGCTCCACTTCCTCACGTGGAATGGCCCCTTCCCGGACCAGTTCCATCTCCCTTCCCCGAATCCGCACAATAGTCGAAGCGGTTGAATAACGGCAGGGACCTCCATCCAGAATCCAATCGATCCTGCCATCAAATTTTTCTCGAACACCTTCGGCATCTGTCGCAGGAGGGTCTCCTTTATAATTGGCAGAGGGCGCCCCGATCGGAATTCCTGCCGCGCGAAGGAGCGCACGAGCCACCGGGTGATCCGGAAGACGAAACCCAGACGTCTTCTCCCCCTCCTCCACCAGGATCGTCAGAGGACCCGGCCAATGTTGCCGGATCAATCTCTGTGCCATTACCGGAAGCCCTCCGGAAATATGGTGCCGGAGATCTTCCCGGTCTGCAATATGGATGGTGATCGCGCGGTCTGCAGAACTCTTCCTTAATTCGAGAAGACGTCGTACGGCCTGAGGATCCTTTAGATGAACCCCCATCCCATAAACGGTCTCCGTCGGGAAAGCCACAACCCCCCCTTCACGAAGAGACTGCACCACAGGCTGAAGCAGGTTTGGATCAAAGTTTTCAGGATCAAGGGTAAGGAATTGGGTCAGCATTCTATTCTTTCGAGTAGCTCAGAAGTTTTTTGAAGCGGGGAAGCTCGCGAAGACCTTTCAGATCTTCATCATGCATCATGTGTTCATTTCCAGAGGAATGGCACTGATCTTTCCAGGACCTCCACCCAAGTCGATTCGCAACTTCAAGCCAATAGAGCGCCTTCTCCTGGAAAGCCTTCTGCTGCGGCTTTTCCACCTTTTCCGAATGAACAGAAAGGACACATGCATAATTATATGCGAAAAGAACGAGCCATCGGACATGGGCCTGGTTTTGGGGAATCTTTTTGGGAAGAAGTTTCACGATTTTTTCAAATTCATTTCTCGCTTTGTCATACTCTCTGGCATTGACATGCGTATGGGCATGTTGGATTTCTGTGAGCCATTTGGGAGCCGCCTCTGCGACTTTCAGACGACTCCGGGCAAGACGAAGCCCCTCCTTGATCACAGATCGACGCGAGAGAAGCAACTTTTCAGCCACCTCCCAATTCTGAACCGCGGCCTCATATTTTTTCATGGTAAAGTGAAACTGCCCCACCCAAAAATAGGCCAACCCGCAGTTCGGGAACATCTTGATCACATTCGCTAATTCATCCAAGGAATTTGCTTTGCCAAGACGAAGCCGTTGTACAGCGCGCATCGCATGCGCATCCGCATATTTAGGATCCACCCAAATCGATCGCTCATAACAAGAAAGAGATTCAGTCAGAATGGCATGCTTCTTTTCTTGAGACATATTCTTCTCAATCTTCAAGGCGAGAATTTCTCCCTTCCAGAACCATACTTCCGGATTTCCCGGAGACCTCTTTTCCGCACGGGCAAGAATCTTCATCGCAGAAGGAAGACTTCTCTTCGGTTTGAATGCATTAATCCGAGCCTGGGTAAGGAGAGCCGTCACGAAATCCGGGTTTAACTTCAGGGCATGATACACATCTTCCATGGCCCCAAGAAAATCACGTACACCCAGGCGTGCACGAGCCCGGATTTCATACGCCTTCGAGAAAGAAGAATCCGCCTGAAGAGCACTCCGGGCACTTCGCATTGCCCGATCCGCGGCCCCCATAGAGAGATAACTACACGCTTCCAGGTAATGCAAAACAGGATCCCCGAGATGATTCAAAAGAAGAGCTTGGACCTCCCCCAGGATGTCCGCTCCCCTTCCCAAAGCGAGTAACATTTCGACCCGCAGAATCCTCAGCAGCCGATTCTTGGGAGTCGCTTTCAGAGTTTTCTCACAAAAGGATAGAGTTTCCTCACGTAGGACACGTATTCTTTTCCCGGAGGGAGTTTCATCTTTGTGGGCAATTCCTGCCTCCTCCAACTTCATCCGAGCCATCATCACCCACGCCGGAATATAATTGGGATCCCCTTTGAGCAAAGCCTTTAGCCCAGCCTTCGCCCCCACTTGATCTCCCAGGGAAAGGAGAGTCACCACTTGATTGTATCTGGATACGGAGGTGGCAGGAGACAGCGCCTCAAGAGAGGAACGGAGGTAGTCCAATGCGGGCCTGGGATAGAGACTTTTGAGTTCAATGCCTTCACGGGAAAAAAGCCAATCGGCACGAAAAACCTTGGAAAAGCTTTCATAAGACCGACGAATTTTCCCCCGCTTTTGATAAAGAAAGCCAAGAATGCGATACGTTTCAGGGGAGGCGTTCTTATCGCCAAAAATGACTTCTGGGAGCGTGGAGGGCCCCGATCCCTGGCCCGAGACTTTCTCTCCGATAATCTCGAGCATCGACTGCGCCAAAAATCGATTCTCCCTCGGAAGACGAGTTCCCTGTTCCAGATATTTTCGCAGGTGCAATGCAATCGTACCAACCGATTTTGGAGACGCGAGCAGGGACAACCGTCCCCCGCGAGAATCAATAGGAACGAGGGGATCCCCCTGGAATAGCGCCCACTGGGAAAAAAGAAGGAATCCAAATTCAAAATGAAGTTCTGGCAGAGGGGAAGACTCAGAAAGAACCTGAGCCTTTTCCAAGGCGACGGAGGCCTCTTCAAAGCGCCAGAGTCTACGCAGAATTTTCCCCTGAAGTAAGAAGGCTTCCCCATAGGAACCGTCGAGAGAGGTTGCCTGCTGTAATAAATCAAGAGCGGAGAGAAGGGCTTTTTTCTTCTCTCCCGGCCACGAGGAGACCCGCTCCCACAACCGCAACACCTTCTTCTCTCCCGACTCGAGAACACTTACATGCTTCTTCTGGGAAGAGGAAAGAGCTTCAAAATTCCGTTTCACCTCGGAAATATAATGACCCACTTTCGCAAGGCTCTTCCGAACCTCTTCCCTCTCTGCGCCCCCTGCCCGGATCAGAAGAGAACCCTCTTGATACGCTTTCTCTCCCTCAGAATGTGGGGAGAGGCTCCCCATATGAACAGCTTCTTCCCTCAGAGCCTTGTTCAAGATCGACAAAGAAGGGGAGGTAATATCCATCTTCTTCGTAAGCTCCCGAGCCTGAATAAAGTAGGGTTCCGCTTCGGCACGAAGATCCTCTCCAGAGAGAACTTCCGTATCGGAATCAGCCCGTCCTCCTTTTTCGAAGAAATAGTAGCCGACCAACCCCAAAACGAGGAAAAGAGCGACCGCCCCGATCATTCGACGGCGAAAGCGGCGAACGCCCCATACCATTTTTGCCACCGTCGACCCGGGTCGACTGCGAACAGGAATCCCCTCCAGAAATCTTTTCAGATCCCCGGCAAGATCGCGGACACTTCCGTACCTCATCAAGGGATCTTTTTCGATCGCCCTCAAACAGATCGCTTCCAGATCAACGGGAATATTCTCATTCAGATCCCTTGGAGCCCTCGGAATCCGACTCAGAATTGTTTTCTGAAGCATGTCTCGGGGAACGGATTCATAGGGAAGTTTTCCCGTTACCATTTGATAAAGAACAATACCGAGAGAGTAAATATCCCCACGAAGATCGGCCCCGGGTTTGCCCACCCTCTCAGGGGGAACATAATCAGAAAGACCTTCTTGAACTCCGGCATCACTGAATCGAACCTTTTCCTCGCGGGAAAAGAAAATATTCGAAGCCTTGATATTTCCATGGTAGGAACCCTTCTCGTGAAGAGAATCGAGAGCCAAGGCAATCCCTTCCATGATTCGAGCGACATCCAGGGGAGAGAACTCACCCTCCCGAATCCTTTTATCGAGAGAGCGACCCTCTTCATATTCCATGGTAAAATAAGGACACCCATCCCGAATCCCCACATCAAATACGGAAAGATGTGCCGGATGGACAAAGTCTTTTCTCCTCCGTGCCTCTTGAAGAAGTTTCTCAGCAAAGGGAGTCTCCGACAGTTCCTTTCGCACCATTTTCAAGAGAACCACCTCCCCACGTGACCGATCATACGCCTGGTGTACAACCGTACGGGAATTTTGACCCACCTGTTGAATCAAGCGATATCGATCGGCCCCCCCGGATGAATCCTCGGTCGACCCATCTCGTAACAGTGTTGAGGAAGGTCTCTGTAATGTAATCACGTCGGATTCAGGGATCTCCCCAGGGGGAGGGGGAAAGGGGATAGGCTCTTCACTCTGATCCAGAATAGTCTGACAAGAAGAACAGCGAAAGCCTTCCCCGTGAGAAGACTCCATCTCACCCGAAAATGAAACCTTTCCACACTCCGGACAGGAAACAGAGTGCGCCTCTTGCGCCTTCAGGACCTCCAAAAACTGTTGTGTACTAATGAGACGCCGTTGCATCAAAATCTGACCCAACCGGAGATTACGACCGGCTTCTTGCCCAACCTTCTGTTCCTCTAAACACTCCCGCAATTGTTCTTCCGTAATAAAGCCTTTCCGAATGGCGACATCCCCAAATCGATCAAGGGTAGATTCTGAGGAATCCTCTCCCAAAAGATACTTCTTCAGGATTCGTTTCATTTGCGAAGGCGTGAGGAAGTCCTTCTCAATCATGATCTCTTGAAGAGACCGGGGAGGAGAACTCTCCCCTCGAGCCTCCAAGCAGATCTTCAGTTCCTCTTCCGAAAGAAAGTTCTCCCGAAGAACCAGATCGCCAAGGCGTTCATCGTCCAAAGGTTCTGTCATACCCCACCCCCCCTCCCTATAAGTTGGGAGGGTTGATTTTCATTGTAGAGGAAGAAAACGGAGGCGTCCATTCGATTTGGACATCCTCGCTTGTTCCCTTCTTCCCCATTCCCTATAATCCGTACCCTCCTGAATCCGAAACAAAACAGGGAGATTATCTCACGTGCATCGCTGGGACTGGATATTACTGTTAGGAGGAACGATTCCCTACCTGGTTGGGTTCGTTCTTGTCCTTCACATCCTCATACGAAGATCGCCCAACGGGATGATACGAGCCCGGATCTCGGCGATAACAGGGATCCTCCTTCACACTCTCCTCCTTTCTCTTCGTGCCATGAACGACGAATACCTTCCCGTAACGAGTCTTTTTGAGTTCACACTCCTTTTTGCCACGCTATTCATGATGGTCTCCCTTCTTGTCGATCTTGTTCGGAAAATGCCGATCATGACCATCGCTTCGATTCCCCTTTCCACGCTCCTCCTCCTCTCCGCAATTCTCCTCGCCACAGCGCCGGGGGAACATTCTCAGAAAGCGACCACCTTATGGTCTGTAACTCATGTGCTGATCAGCTTGGGCGCTTTTGGATCCTTTGCCTTCGCCTTTGTGGGAGGAATTCTCTACCTCACAGAACAACAACAACTCAAAGGACTCCCCCGGGCAGAACTGATTGGAATGATGCCTCCCCTCCAAACCCTTCATCGCCTTATACGAGTCTCTATTGCGCTCGGAATTATTTTCTTAACGTTGGGAGGCGTGATCGGGTACCTCTATGCACGAACAACGGAAATTCACAGTAACGCATGGAGAACGGATCCAAAAATCGTACTGACCACGATCACCTGGGCCGCCTATGGAATTCTTCTCTTCGCCTCCACGCTCCCCTTCTTTCGAGGAAGAAGGACCGCCTGGGCCGCCATTATTTGTTTCGGTTTCCTTGTCTTTACGGCCTGGTCGACCATTTTTTGGAGCCCTTTTCACAATTACCTCTAACCTATGTATCTGACCGTAATAGGATTAAATCACAACCAGGCGGGAATTGACCTGCGGGAAAAGCTCTCCTTTACTTCCGCAGAATTGCCGGAAGTTCTCCTATATATGAAGGAAGAACTGGCGGTCGAAGAATGCCTCCTGCTTTCCACCTGCAATCGCATAGAAATCTATCTCGTTCATGCCGGGCAGGAGATCGATGGAGCAGGATTTCTGGCCAAATCGAGAAGAGCAACGCGGGAAGAAATTATGCCCTGCCTCTACCAACATGAAGGAGCCGAGGTCGCCCGACATCTTTTCCGGGTCGTCTCCAGCCTCGATTCCATGATCGTCGGAGAAAACCAAATCCTCAACCAGGTGAAAGAAGCGTACCAGGTCGCCTCAGACGAATCCCACACAGCAAGAATTCTAAACCAACTATTCCAGCAAGCTCTTCATGTCGGCAAGCGCATCCGAACGGAAACCGGAATTGGAGAGGGGGGAATTTCGGTCCCCTCCCTTGGTGTGAAACTGGCCGGGAAAATTTTCGCAGATTTGACCTCAAAAACAATCCTCCTACTCGGAACAGGCGAAACCGGGAAGTTGGCCCTTGAATCCTTTCGAAACGAAGGGGCCACCCGCATTCTTGTAGCCAACCGGACCCTTGGTCATGCAGAGGAATTATCCCCAGAAGCCTACCCCCTCAATCAAGTGGGGGAAATCCTTCCGAAAGCAGATATTGTTGTAGCGGCACTATCAGGACAAGAATATCTCATTACCCCGGATCAAGTTGAATCCGCACTCCGCGTGAGAAGAAGAGAACCTATCTTATTCCTCGATCTTGCCGTGCCTCGAAACATTCATCCCGGAATCAAAGTTCTCGAGGACGCCTACCTCTTCAATCTCGATGACCTCCAGGCAATGGCGGCCGAGAATATCCGTGCTCGTCAGAACGAAATTACCGCGTGCGACCCGATCATAAAAGAGGAGGTCGAACGATTCCTCAAGCAGTGGGGAGAACTCGACCTGCATGAGATCCTCGCTCAACTTCACAAATCGTTTCGTGATATCGGGGAAGAGGAACTTCAGAAAAGCCTCCCACGACTCCAGGAACTCAATTCAGATCAACGAGAAGAGGTCCAGCATCTCGTTCGAAGAACGATTGGAAAGATTCTACATTCTCCAACCGCCGCCTTAAAACGAGAAACAGAGGGGGCAACCCTCCTGGACCTCGTTTCCCGACTTTTCGGACTATCGAGAAAGAAATCAGCCAAAAAACCGAAAAGTGATCGCAAACAACTAACAATCAAGTAGTTGTAGGCTCTCTCTTTGATCTACCTTGCTTTTCTCATTCTTCTTTGATAGAACAATTCCGTGGGAAGGATGATTCGGGTCGGAACGCGCGGAAGCAGACTCGCTTTGACGCAGACAGACGGGGTAATCCAGCAACTGGAAAAAGAAAGCCCGGACCATAAGTTTAAACGAATCATCATCCGCACTTCTGGCGATAAGATCAAAACAATCAAAGAACTCCGGAATGCCGGAAAAGGGGTCTTTACGAAAGAAATTGAGCAGGCCCTTCTCACATCCAAAATTGACCTTGCCGTCCATAGTGCCAAAGATCTTCCAACAGAAATGGAAAAACAGTTGCAAGTCGGAGCCTTTCTCAAACGCGAAGATCCAGCGGATGCTTTTGTCGGGAGAACGACGACAAAATTGGAACACCTTTCTCCCGGATCGGAAGTAGGAACCGCAAGCCTTCGAAGGCAGGCTTTTTTAAAAGCTTTCCATCCAAAATTGAAACCGGTCGATCTTCGGGGAAATCTCGACACACGCCTTGAAAAGATTTCCGCCCCTCGGGAAAAGATGGCCGGAATTATCGTGGCAGCCGCAGGATTAAACCGAATCCAATACCGGGGGAGGAATCCAGTAGAACGACTCTCCGTAGACCAATTCGTCCCTGCAGCGGGACAAGGAGCCCTCGCGATTCAATGCCGAACAGGCGACCAAAAACAGCTTTCGGTTCTCGCCTCCATTCATGACAACACAACCGCCCGATGCGTTGAAATAGAGCGTGCCGTTCAACACCGCCTGGAAGGAGGATGCCAGGTCCCGATGGGGATTTTTTCCGAATCTCCGGAAGAGAATCTTCTCCGGGTAACTGTTGCAATCTCTTCCCTTGACGGTCTGGATCTGATTCAAGAATCCGCTTCCGGATCCTGGGAAGATCCAGAAGGACTTACCGAGGCGATCCTCCTCCTTTTAGAAAGAAAAGGGGCACAGGAACTCCTCGAATCGCTTCCTCGAAGAACGGATCCAGCAAAGAAGAAATGAACACCGGCCCCTCCCCGATCGACGAAAAAGAAACCAAGAACCCGATCCAGAACGCGAAAACCGTAGAGAGTTCTCCCCTCTTTCCGGCCGATAACCATTGAAGACAACGAAATCTACTCTATCTCTGGGAGAACTCTGTGAACACACTCGCCATTCTTATCCTCCTCCTTGGCAACACAGGCTCTCCCGAAACGTCCCCGCCCCGGCTGAGAGTCCTTTTAACGGAGAATACGAAAGCAGGAAAATTAAGTGTAACCCACAGACTTCACCTCATTTCACCGGAACAGAACAGGACTTTACGAACCCTTCCCCCTTTCTCGGGAAAATCCATCGAGTGCCATAAGGGACAAATACACCTTGGACACAGCAAGATGCCTCTTGGAGAAATACTCCTCGTTCCCGAATGGAGCGGAGCGTTACAGTGGAAGGGAAAGGTATACCGAGGTTCGCTCCTTCTGCGCCCGACCTCCAGCTCTCGCTTTCATGTCCTGAACATTGTCAACCTGGAAGATTATGTGGCCGGCGTTCTCCCAACAGAAATGGGTTCAAGGGCCCCTTTGGAAGCGTTAAAAGCGCAAGCGATCTGTGCCCGCACCTATGCAATAGCCCAGATGAAAGAAAGGGTCCAATCCGGTTTCGATGCGTACGCCGACGTCCGGGATCAAGTGTACGGGGGGGTTCATAAGAACTCCATTTTTGAGAGAGCTACGCGGGAAACGAGAGGCACCCTCCTGGTCCATAAAACAAAACCGTTTAAAACCTATTTTCACTCTACCTGCGGAGGAGAAACAGAATCGGTTTTATCCTGGAGAGGAGATCCGGACATTCAACCTCTTTCCGGTTCTCGTTGCCCAACCTGTTCGCATGCAAAATGGTTTCGGTGGAACACACATCTTACTCAAAAAGAAGTTTCGACCGCACTCGCCGCCAAAACAGGAAACCAAAGTGTCATTCAACTCAAAATAAAGAAATGGAATAAGCAGCGTCGAATTGAGGAAATCCTCCTTGTGACCAATCAAAATCGAAAAGAGATTATCTCCGGAACAGAATTTAGAACCTTACTTGGATCCAATAAAATCCGGAGTACTCGATGGACCTCCACCCCTACCCAAACCGGATGGTCTCTTCTCGGAAATGGGTGGGGGCACGGAGTAGGACTTTGCCAGGAAGGGGCGATGGGATTCGCAAAACAGGGGGCCGGTTTTCAACAGATTCTTGCTCGATATTATCCAGGAGCAACTCTGGAAGAGAAATACTGATAACGAGGAAAGATCTCCCCCCTATTCTCGAGGCATTGACTTGGTTGGAATGGCTCGATAGAATCCCCCCTCAGTCAATTCAAACGGGCCTGTAGCTCAGTTGGGAGAGCGCCGCGTTCGCAATGCGGAGGTCGTGGGTTCGACTCCCATCAGGTCCACCATTTCATAAAAAATGATCACTTTCTTCGAACGGATTTCTTTTTGCCCCTTGAAAACCACTAAAGATTGTGTACACTCCTCCCAGTCAACACTACAGATAGGGGAGAGGAACGATGTTTATAGGCATTGCTGGGATTATTGGGGCTGGAAAAACCACTCTAACACGAAACCTCGCCGATCACCTCGGCTATGAGGCCTTCTACGAACCGGTCAAAGAGAACATCTATTTGGCGGACTTCTACAAAGATATGAACCGGTGGGGAGCGATGATGCAGCTCTACCTTCTATTCAAACGGTTCGAACAACACCAGAAGGTCGTATGGGGTACTGAAAAAGGGGCCGTACAAGACCGCACCATCTATGAAGACACCATTTTCGCCGGAATGCTTCATGATGCCAACCTTATTGATGATCGCGATTATGATACCTACATGGGACACTTCAACATCATGAAGAGATTCCTCCTCTATCCGGACGTTCTTGTCTATTTGAAAGTGGATCCTGAAATCTCCATGCGTCGAATTGCAGAACGGGGTCGGGTAGTCGAACGTGGGATCACGATTGAGTACATGGAGAAACTCCATGCCGGGTATGAGAAGTTCGTTTCAGAAATGGGACGATATACCCGGGTGCTCACTATCGATTGGAACGATTACAGAGAACCTGCTGAAGTCGCTCGTCTTGTAAAAGAAGAGATGACAAACAACCTGGAGTTTCTCCGGGATCTGAAACGGATCTAGAAATCGAGTCCTTACCTCTTTCCCCACATATCTGAAAGTGTGTCTCGAAACATTCAGGGAGAAAACAAGTCGACACGGTAAGAGTTGAAAACCTTCCTCCGCTGTACAGACGGATTTCGGCGCGGAAGATAAACATTCCGGCTTTTACACCATGATTTCCTGAGAAGCCCATCCCGACTACGAACCTCTGGGAGTAGAGATCCAGGGAAAGGTAAGATATCGGAAACCCCCTACCCCGCTAACGACTCCCTCACGATACGACTTGGAGGGAGTTCCCGATATTAAAGGCTCCCCAGCCTTACAACAACGAAAGCTATTTTTTCTTCTTCTTAGCTTTCTTGGCGGCCTTTTTCTTCGTCTTCTTCTTGGCGGCCTTCTTGGTCTTTTTCTTGGCTTTCGCCTTCTTCTTTGCTGCCATGATTTTCTCCCAAATCAAGAAATAACGTTACAAAACAGTAACAACCCTAGAAGAACTATTTCTTCTTCTTTTTGGCTTTTTTGGCGGCCTTTTTCTTCGTCTTCTTCTTGGCGGCCTTCTTGGTCTTCTTCTTGGCTTTCGCCTTCTTCTTTGCTGCCATCTGTTCCTCCTTAGAAAATCAAATTCCCCGTTGCCTTACAGCAACACACTAAGTCTTACTACCTACTTCTTTTTCTTTTTGGCTTTTTTGGCGGCCTTTTTCTTGGTCTTTTTCTTGGCGGCCTTCTTGGTCTTCTTTTTGGCCTTGGCCTTCTTCTTTGCTGCCATCAAATCCTCCCTCGAAAAAAAACAGACACCGTTGCAGAATCGCAACACATAACAAAGTTGTATTTTTCCTTCTTAGACTTCTCTTTTTTTTCCGCCACGGTGATCAACCTTTTCCATGACAAACAAAAACACTAGAAATCAAAGAACAACATTCCTCTTTGTTCTTCTTCGTCCTGTCGAACGCATATACCTTTGCCTTTTTCTTCGTTTAATGCGTGATTTTTCTGACACGATACAAATTCGTTATCGAAAATATTCTCAGAAGAAAGAGTTGCGATGGAGTGACGATCTTCCTGAACAGGAAGTGACATGAAGTGGTTTCCCCGCTTATCAACCACATGATTATAAATTGATTTACCCCTCTTGTTCTCCACAACAAAATTGTACGCGAAAACGATTGCGGGTAAACAATTCTTCACCAAAGAAATAAAAATACTTTTCCGAGGAAGAAGGCGAGGGACTTCCTGTTCACCAAGGTTTCTTCTTGTTATCAACAACACCTCTCTCTATTCTGTCATTCAATGACGAAACGGTACGCCCTTCTATTCAGCGCGATGACTTTCATCCTTGCTTGCAATGAAGGTCCAAACGAAACAAACGTTTCGAAACCCTTTCGTGTTCACTTCGATACCACACAAGGAAGTTTCATTGTGAAAGTACATCCGGAGTGGGCCCCCCTGGGAGCCAAACGATTTCGAACTCTCGTAGAAGATGGATACTACAATGACAATCGAATCTTTCGTGTCCTCTCCTCGTTCATTGCGCAATTTGGAATTGCCGGTCGCCCGGAACTCGCCCGGAAATGGGCTTCAAGGTCGTTTAGAGACGATCCTGTTCGCACGTCCAACAGAAGAGGCACCGTCACCTTTGCAAAAAGTTCTCAGGCGCATAGCCGAACAACACAGGTATTTATTAACTACATCGATAACAGCCAACTCGACAAACAAGGGTTTGCCCCCTTTGGAGAAATCGTAGAAGGCATGAATGTGACCGACCGCTTCTACTCAAATTACGGCAACCTCCCTTCCCAGGAACAAATTCATCAAAAAGGAAACGAATACTTGGACAAAGATTTCCCAAAGATGGATACCATACGAAGTGCCCGAATTCTTGGAGAGGACGAATGAGCTTACAGAAAGTAATCAAAAACTTTACAAGAGATGACATCATCATTCAGGAGGGAGCTCCCGCTTCGAACGAAATATTTTTTCTTCAAAAGGGGGACGCCTGCGTTGAGATCAACAACAAAATTATTGGAAGAATAGATGCGGGACAATGGTTCGGTGAAATGGCCGCCCTGCTTCATACCAACCGAACCGCAACCGTCCGGGCACTGACCCCCTGCGACGTTCTTATCTTTAGAGGTTTGGACGACGACAACCTGAATACGGTCCTTCAAAAAGATCCGAAACTTCTCCGGAAGTTTTTACAACAAATGGCAAACCGCATGGTGGAATCATCGAAACGGCATGTGAAAGACGTGGAAGATCTTGACGTGAACATGGAGCGGTATCGAAAATCGATCAGCGGAACCCTCTATGCCCTTGACCGTATTGCAGAGAAGTACAAAAGCAAGGTAATGGAAGAAGTGCGCGACCATCTACGAGCCTCAAGCGGAATTACCTTGGGAGATCTGGGTGACGTTGATGAAAGAGCGTTCCGCACCTCGAAGAAAATCGTATACGACGAAGATTAGAAAAGCTCTTTTACCGGGGTCCCATTGTAAGCGTACTGAACCTTCCGACCGTTGACCAAATACCGCTTATCCGGGTCAATTCCGAGAGATTGATAAATGGTGGCGAAGAAGTTCTGCACCGATACAGGACGGGACCGAATTTCCATCCCATCCTTGTCCGTAGAGCCGATCACCCTTCCCCCTTGAATCCCGCCTCCAGCCATAACCACCGACCAGCATCGGGTCCAATGATCCCGGCCATTCCCCCCATTAATCCGGGGCGTACGACCAAATTCCCCCGCATAAATAACAAGGGTATCTTTCAAAAGATCTCGATCGACCAGGTCCCCCAAAAGAGAGGAATATCCCCGATCCAGGCTGCCCGAAAGCTTCTGGACTCGCTCAAAATTATTGTCATGGGTGTCCCATCCCCCCATCGAGACTTCAACAAAAGGGACCCCGACTTCGACCAACCGCCGGGCCAGAAGGCAGTTCTTTCCAAAACCTCCTCCATAGGCTTTCCGAACCTTTTCCGACTCTCTCTTTAGTTCAAACGCCTTCATCATAGGCGTCGTCATAAGATCTTGCGCTCGTTTCGAAGGCTCCTGATGACGAGTCCGCAGGAAAATAGGACGGTACTACTCCTGTATACTATATTACAGAGTAAATTTGGGTCCCGTTTCATCCAAGAAGAAATTTGCAGCCCAAAAAAGGGGCCTGGATGTGATAACATATCGATAGGAGTCCCGATGGAACGTGATACAGAAAATACGCTTGTCCGATTCAGCGAATTGTCGCAATTTAAACTCGACCCCACGGTCGCACCCCTTCTCCCGGTCGATTTCTGTCTCGAACGTCATGTGGTCATCCTGGGAAAGCCCTCCGCCGACACCTCGGAACCCATTCGGGTAGGAATGTTGAATGTAAAAAATCTCCCTCTTACAGCCGAACTGGAAGACCGACTCGATCGAAAGGTACACCCCGTACAATTAAACGCCTTTGAAATTAACAGAGCCCTGTCCGAAATTTACGGCATTACCTTCATTGAAGAAGGCCAATCTGAGATACGCCTCTCCCATAAGACGAAGATCGATTTCTCGGAAGATAGAAACCCGAGCCTCATCCTCAATGATCTACTCAGTGCCGCTCTACGAAGAAGGGCAACCGACATTCACATGGAGACCTACGAGGGGGATGTCGATTTACGGTTCCGTGTAGACGGAACTCTCTACCAAATCACAACACCCCTCTCTCCAGATAACATTGGAAAGGTGATCTCTCGACTCAAAATATTGTGCAACCTCGATCACGCAGAAAAAAGAAGAGCTCAAGATGGACGCTTTACAGCACTCTATGAAGAAGCGGGGGAAAATCGAAAAGTCGATTTCCGACTTTCGATTGTACCCGGAGTTCACGGGCAAGATGCGGTGATTCGAATCCTCGACCCACACCGATTCATTCTCGACCTCGATAAACTCGGGATGCCGGAACCCATCTTGAACCCTTATAAAAAACTGGTCAACTACCCGAATGGACTACTCCTCACCACGGGTCCAACCGGATCGGGAAAGACCTCAACCCTCTACGCCAGTATCCAGAGTCTCGTAAAGAAGAATGTAAAGATCATGACCGTGGAAGATCCGGTCGAGTACGAATTCTCGAAAGTAAACCAAAAGAATGTGGATGCATTCATGGGCTTTCCGGATTACATCCGAGCGTTCCTTCGTCAAAATCCGGATGTCATCCTCGTCGGTGAAATCCGCGATCTCGATACCGCCGAGATCGCGTTGAGAGCCGCCACCACGGGTCACCTCGTTATGAGCACCCTTCATACAAGAGATGCCATAGGAACGATAGCACGACTCAGAAACCTGGATGTCTCCGATGACTACATTGCGAGTGTCTTAATCGGAGCGATCGGCCAAAGGCTGGTTCGAAAACTGTGTCAAACCTGTCGCGTGGAAGCTCCCGCCCCCTCGGAATTGATTCCTCTTTTCTATTCCAGCCCTCCAGAAGGACCCTTTTTCCTGGGACAGGGATGCAAGGAATGTGATGGCAGGGGATATCGGGGAATGATCGGAATCTATGAGCTCTTCTTTCCCAACGAAACCATTTCCACCGCGATTGGACAAGGGGTTCCCGTTGGAGAACTCCGAAAACTCGCTTTTGAACACGGATTCCAACCCCTGGTCGAAGACGCCCTGCTCAAGGTCCATGCAGGAGAAACATCCCTGGAAGAAATCGCCCAAAGAATCGGACCGAAGTTCCCTCACGCCGGCTAACCAGAATCGATGGACAACCCCACCCTCGAATCATACCCTGTCCGCTCACATGAGCCGACCGACCTTTTTGACAACGTTAATCGCAACTTGGGGAGTGATGGGCGTCATCGCTCTCTGCGGTCGAGCCGTCTGGAGCCTCACACCGATTGCGCTGGAACCGTGGCAAAAGGACCAACTTGCCGGGTGGCAGATAGGGATCTACCTTTTCTGGCTTCTCTTTAATATTTATGGAGAGGGGTGGCGTGGATTTCATAAAGCCTTCTCCCCCCGAACCGTGGGGAGAGCCTTCTTCCTCGGAGAGAACCCTACGATCCTCCGGATCCTCTTTGCCCCCGTCATCGCCATGGGACTCTTTCAAGCCACACGAAAGAGAGTCATCGTCTCCTGGAGCCTCTTCTTGGCCATCCTCATCGTGGTCGTTCTCATCCGACTTCTCCCCCAGCCGTGGAGGGGGATCATTGACGGGGGGGTCGTTGCCGGACTCGGAATCGGGATCCTCTCACTAATTTACTTTACCCTTCGTACTATTTTGGGAAAACCGGTGCACTTCAAACTCGATTTCCCGGGAGAAATGAATCGTGAGTGAATTGAAACAGAAACATTGTGTCCCCTGCAAAGGAGGGGTTCCCCCTATAAAGGGAGAAGCCCTCCAGACATTACAGAGCGAACTAAGCGGGAACTGGGACCTGATCGATGAGCACCATCTTCAAAAAGAGTTCCGATTCAAAAGTTACCGGGAGGCGCTCACTTTTACAAACCGAGTAGGCGAACTGGCCGAATCGGAAGGACACCATCCTGACATCCATCTTGCCTGGGGAAAGGTAGGGATTGAAACGTGGACCCACAAAATCGACGGCCTTTCCGAAAGTGACTTTATTTTGGCGGCAAAAATTGACGACCTGTTGCCCTTACCCTGAGGAGACTTTACCCATGTTGAGTAAAGCGGATCCAGTCACTCGAGAACATTTTCAGTACATTATAGATCGCACCGCTCAAGAGGATCCATTTCTCCAAGATCTGAAACAGGCCGCCCGGGAAGCGGACATCCCCGCGATCTGGATCTCTCCGGCGCAAGCGAGCTTCATGCAGATCCTTCTCCGATCCAGTGGAGCGAAGGAGATCATCGAAGTGGGGACCCTGGCGGGCTATTCCGCCATTACAATGGCAAGAGCCCTCCCCCAGGGGGGAAGAGTTCGAACCATTGAACTCAACCTGGAATTCGCCGATTTTGCGGAAAGATGGGCTTCCCAGTCTGATGTCTCCGAAAAAATAGAGGTGCACAGAGGGTCTGGGGAAGAAGTCCTCGCTACTTTCGAAAGCCATTCTGCCGATGCCGCCTTTTTGGATGCCGACAAACGAAACTATCCGCTCTACCTTCGAGAAAGCCTCCGGATCATCCGCCCGGGAGGATTGATCCTTGTCGACAACGCTTTTGCTTTTGGAGAACTCCTTCTGGAACACCCTTCCGATCCTGAAGTTCAGTCGGTTCGCGATTTTAATGACCTGATGGCAAAACAGGAGGGCGTACAAAGCGTGATCGTTCCCCTTGGAGATGGTGTCTGGGTGGGCGTGAAGACCGATGACTAACTAAGGGCTTCCACGTGGGCCGCCGTACAGGCGCCAAGCCCATCCAGTGCATAACCTCCTTCCAGAACCGAAACGATCGGAACATCCCCGGTCCTATCCCGAACAAGATGGGTAAGGGTTCCATAATCTTCGGCAGAAAGACCAAGTCCGCCGATCGGATCTCCCCGGTAGGCATCAAAGCCGCAGGAAATAAGTACAAATTCCGGCCGGAGTTTCGAAACGGCCTGCTCCAATCCTTTCTCGAAATTCAAAAGAAACTCTTCGGAGCTTGTTCCTGCAGAAAGAGGAATATTGACCAGGTTTCCTCCCCCCTCCTCTTGGGCCGCCCCACTCCCGGGATAAAAGGGCCATCGATGCGTCGAAAGATAGACCACCTTGGGATCTCCAGAGAGCGCATCCTGCGTTCCATTTCCATGATGCACATCCCAATCCACAATCAATACTTTTCGATCGAGCCATCGTGCTGCAATCGCCACATTGTTGTACAAACAGAATCCCATCGCCTGATCAGGGGTCGCGTGATGCCCGGGGGGACGAACAAGGCAGAACGCGTGAGGGCCTTTCCCCGCGAGGATCGCTTCGCAAGCAGACAACACCGCCCCCGCAGCACGAAGAGCCGCTGCCTGGGAATACTCGTTCATATACGTATCCGCATCGATCCAGAGTGGCGCTTCTTGTGCCCGGGAACGCATCCGCTGAAGATGGGCCGGGGTATGAATCAAAAGAAGCTCTTCCTCGGTCGCGTCCCGCGCGGGAATCCTCTTCAGAGAATCCAAAGGCCCATGGGCGGCAAGAAAATCGAGGATCGAACCGATTCTTTCGGGACACTCCGGATGCCCATCCGCCCGGTGAAGGAGGAAAATCTCATCCGTAATCAACAGAGGCATGAAATCAGCTTACCCCTTCCATTGTTGCGATGAATCAATTTTGCTACCCTTTGCGCTAAAAGGAGCACCCCGTGGAATCCAACACGATCACGCTCGATGACTTCATCCTTGAGATGATGAAAATCCCGTCGAAGGAGCTGGAAGTGAACAAATTAGATACTCTCTTCCAGAGCCTCGATCTAAATACAGATCTCATTCAGAAAAATATCTTCTTCAATGAAGACTCCTACGCACGGAATCTGGTCTGCCGAACCCCACGGTTCGACATGCTCGTTCTTTGCTGGAAACCGGGACAGGTCACAACGATTCATGATCACGTGAACTCCTTAAATGTAACCCGGGTCTTCGAAGGAACTCTCACCGCGCGAAACTATGAAGTGGTAGAACGTCCGAGCGATGACAAAGCGATCACAAAGATGGTCCTGGAAGAGTTTCAGGGAAAGGATTGCCTCTCGAATGTCGACTTTGGGGGGATCCACCAACTCGCAAATACTTCCGACAAGGACCTGATCACCATTCATGTCTATGCCCCTCCGTTGAAGGACATCACCGTCTACTACCCTTCCGGAAATTTCGAACGAGTCCCTCTCCGATACACCCTCGAGGATGAATTTGCCTAAGAAGAACCGCACGATGGTCGTGGCGGGTGCGTCCGGAGTGGTGGGACGCCATCTCATTTCCCACGCAAAGGAAGAGGGGTGGACCGTCCAGACTCTCTCCCGCTCGAACCCAGAATCGACCCTTTGGAATCCGGACGAAATCATTGAGGAGAAGGGGGACACCCTCACGGGAGTCGTTGAGGCTCTCGAAGGATCTGACCTCCTCGTCAACCTGGCCGGAGCTTCTCTCGCCGAAGGAAAACTCGGAATAGACCACAGTAAATTGGTGTTGGAAAGCCGGATCTACGCAACAAGGGCGTTGGGTATGGCCTACCGAAAATGTACCGCCCCCCCTCCTTGTTGGATCCAGGCCTCTGCGACCGGATATTATGGAGAAGCGGGCGAAGAAGATGTAACAGAAGAGAGTTCCCCCGGAGAACTCTTCCTCTCCCAAGTGTGCGAAGCATGGGAAGAAATGGCACGAGAAGCCATCGACGAGAAAACGAAACTTCCGAGGCTGATTATCCTGAGACTCGGTCTTATTTTCGCCAAAGATGCTCCCGCCTGGAGCAAGATGACCCTGCCCATCCGTATGGGATTCGGAGGGGCACTGGGAGAAGGAACGCAATGGTATGCCTGGATGGAATCGAGTGACATGGCCCGTGCCATTCTTCACCTTCACGACAACGAAAAGTCCTCCGGAACATACAATTTGACCACACCCAAACCGGTACAACAGATCGAACTCGCCAGAAAAATCGGGAAGATCCTGCACCGACCGGTTCTTTTACCGACCCCCGCTTTCGCACTCCGGCTCGCCCTCGGAAAAGTGGCCGATGAGCTCCTTCTTCCGAGCTGTCGCGCTCTTCCCAACAGGCTCAAGGAAGAGGGGTTTACTTTTCAATATCCTGGAATCGATGAAACCCTGGTGAAACTGCTCTCAGAAGAACCCGCCTAGGGTTTTAAGAGAGCCTTAAATCGATCTCGAGTCCGAGGATCCTCCTTAAGAGGCTTTAAGAAGGGGATATTCTCGATTACCATCCGATCCAACTTGAAGAAGGGACTCGCCGTCCGGATTAATTTCAACGCCCGGGAGGGTTTTCCCGACCGGTCCCGTAATCCCGACAACTTCTTCATCGCCGCAACCGCCTTTTCGAGATAATCCATCGCACGATTGCGGTTTCGCTTTACTTCCAGAATGGCGAGTTGCCAATAGGCGGGACCGTAGTCCCCACAAGACTCGAAGAGGCCTCTTGCCGTAAAGGGATCGTCACGACCGAGAGCGAAAAGCCCCCCGGTATAATTTCGAACCGTCGAGTCCGGAAGAAGAGCGAGGAGGTCCTTACAATCTTCCCACCGCCTCTCCTCAAGAGCGATCAGCACCTTCGCATAGGTATAATCTTTGTTGGGAGGAATGGGGATCCGGCCAAAATCTTCCAGGGATCTTCGGGCCTCCTCTACCCGTCCATTCGCGAGACTAGCAATCGCGAGCAGAAGGCCAAATCCGGGAGTAGGATACTCGCGCCGAAGGAACTGAAGCTGACTGACCACGTCTGGGTATCGGCCCACATTGTACATCGCCAAAGCCCGTACCAACTGAAATTCGGGGGCCACCTGGCGTTGCCCAGGAAGACCACCTTCTTTCATAACAGGCCCTCCAAAATCATCCTTTCTCCCCGATAACATTCGATCGAGTTCTACCAGAAAGGGGGAGGAACCGAGTTTCTTCAAGCGATCATACGCATCCCGAAAATCAGTCTGATTCAGGAGGGAAGAGAAATCGATTCTTCCGGGAGGCGCATCCAAAAGGTATGGCCCCCCCAGGGTGATCCATAGGGATATTTTCGAGGAGAGAATCTCCGCAAGGGGCGCCCCGGCCCCTTCCGCCCGGTCAAATTGAAGAAGAGCGTCCTTCTTCTTTCCCTCCAGAAGATCAAGTTGGGCCAGGGATCGATACCCGATCAGGTCACCAGGAGAGGCCCGTACAACCGCTTCAATCTCTTTCCGTAGAGAAGATAGATCCTCCCCCGGTTTCCCATTGAGCCGATCGAAAATGGCTTCATGTAAATCAGGAAGAACCTGGAACTGTTTTCCAGGCCCTCCCTCCTTCACGATAAGAGGAGGTCCCGTCCCGATAGGCGGAATCGGACGGGGAGATTCCTTCCCCATCTTCATCCCAAGCCAGATTCCTACCCAAATCAACACACCAGCCGCGACGGCGGAAAGGGGGATGAGGGGACGTTGCCGAAGACGGCGAAAAAACCGACGGAAGGAATTAATGGGCCGGGCTTTGACCATTCCGCCCTCCAGAAAGGCTTTCAGGTCGGCTCCAAATTCTCCCGCGGACCGGTACCGGCCCTCGCGTGACCGGGACATCGCCATGAAGATAATCGCTTCAAGTTCCACCGGAATTCGGGGGTCGAGAGTGGTCAATCGAGGAGGGTCGTCATTGAGAATCGCCTGTGTGATTTCATAGGGGGTAGATCCCTGGTGAGGGAGACGTCCTCCGAGGAGTTCATAGAAAACGACCCCCAAACTGTACACATCCGAACGAGCATCGACCTCTCCCGGAGTTCCGCCCGCCTGCTCTGGCGACATATAGGCGGGGGTACCAAAAATGGCCCCGGTCATCGTCACCCGTTCATCTCGACCGATGGTTCGTGCAAGACCAAAATCGACCAGGACAGGCCGCCCCTCTTTTGTAATAAGAATATTGGAGGGTTTGATGTCCCGATGAACAAGCCCCTGCTCATGAGCATATTGAAGAGTATCTGCAAGCTGAACCATGATCTTGAGGATCGCCCGCTTTTTCAATTTGAGAGCGGGGCCGAAAGGTTGCCCTTCGACAAGATCCATGACAATAAAAGGTCGCCCTTCCACCTCCCCCATCTCATAAACGGATACCACTCCAGGATGATTGAGACGGGCGGCCGCTCGAACCTCGCGAAGAAGGCGTCCCTGATCCTCATCACGAGAAGTTGGAGGAAGGATTTTGAGGGCGACATCACGATCCATCGTGGGATCATGCGCTTTCCAAACGACACCAAAACTACCCCGGCCGACTTCGGAGAGAAGAATAAAGCGCCCAAATCGTGTTACCTTCGATTCGGAGGAGGTCTCCTCCTCTTCATCCAGGATCACACGACAGAGTCTCTTGAAATGTCTCCGGGTAAGACTCTCCGGTTCGTCTTTCTTCATTTCTTTCATTATATACCGGTCCGCCCAGAGGAACGCTCTTTTAACGAAGCAAATGAGGAAAGAGCCTGCCGAAATATTATTTTTCCCCGCCCCTTTGACGGGATTGAATCTCCACACGGGCCGATTCAATTTCAGCCAAAAGTTCCTCCGCGTACGGAAGGGCGTCGAGCGCTTCCAGGTTTTCCTCCGTCCCCTCTTTGGCAAGAAGAGAGAGCGCCTTCCTCCGAAGATCCATCGATGAAGCCTCCCGTTCGACCAGGGAGATCAGCATCTCATTCGTTCCCCGATCATGAAGACGGGCAAGGACAACGAGAGATTCACCGACTCTCCTGGAATCGGAATCGAATTCGATCGTCTGCACAAGAGATCGTTTCCAGGAAGAGGTCTCCTCACTGGAAAAGAGGGATTCGCTTCGACGCCCCATCTTCTCAAGTGCGAGGATGGCATAGATCCCCGAAAGATCGAGATCGACCTGATCCGCCATCAACTTCAGATGAGGAATCGCATTGAGAGACCCTTCCTTTCCCAAGGCAAGAGACGCCGCCTGTTTTACCTCCGGATCTTCCTGATTCCCCAGGAGAGAAAGAAGTTTTACCGCTCCGTTCGCCCCTCCATACACCGCCATAAGATGAAAAGTCTCCCGCCGTTGTACTTCGGAAAGGCGAATCACATCCAGATTCTCCACGTACGACATCACCACCCGGGAGATTTCGCGACGGAAGTGACGATCTTCGGACTCTTTGAAAGCAAGCTCAAACATGTCTCCAAGAAGAGCCCCCTGCT
>PVBE012046651.1_pt1 | contig 42552 bp, 39 predicted proteins | sample 1631181 | NCBI WGS metagenome assembly PVBE01 (sample SAMN08397723, study PRJNA350692) | Marine metagenome, whole genome shotgun sequencing project. | isolation source: water | place: Pacific Ocean | collected 2012-04
CGCGGGAGACGGCGGCCGCCATGCCGCGTGCCTTGAAGGTGCCGGTCGGATTCTGGCCCTCGTCCTTCACCCACAGCCGCGAGAGCCCGACCGCTTCGCCGAGCCGCGGAGTGGGCAGCAGCGGTGTCATGCCCTCGCCCAGCGTCACCACGGAGGAGGGGTCGCGAACCGGCATCAACTCCTCGTAGCGCCACATCGACCACTCGCGCCCACCGAGCGCGTCGCGAGTGAACGTGCGCCGCGCCTCGTCTAGGTCGTAACGCGCGAGCAGTGCGCGACCGCACGCTGTGCAGATGGTCTGCACGCGGTCGGCCACGTGCCGTTCGCCGCAGATGCTGCATTCGAGGTAGCTGAGCGTGCTTGGCATCAGAATCGGATGATAGCGCTCGCCGAGCTTCAGCTGAAGCCGTGATCGAGCTTGAGCGAGTGTGGAGTATTGACCGGAATGTTTCCGCTTCATAGCCTCTTTCGGCCGGGTTCCGTCATTGCGAGATGCGCATGTATGATGAGTCCTGGCGCGTGAGGAGGGATCCGATGGCGATTCTGAAGAAACTGTTTGGTCGAAAGCTGCTCACCCTGGGCATGCTGGCGCTGACCGCGCTGGTATTGACCGCGGCATGCAGCGACGACGATGACGAGACACTGAAGATCGGCTTCCTGGCGGACTTCTCCGGCCCGATCGCTGAGTTCGGTCCGGTGATCCAGACCGGCGTTGAGCTGGCGATTGACCACGTCAACGCCGCCGGAGGTGTGCTTGGTAACGACGTGGTCTTCGTGACCGGCGACACCGCACTCGACGCCACACAGGCCGTCGAGGAAGCGCGCCGCCTGATCGAGATCGAGGGCGTGCACGCGATTGTCGGGCCACTCTCGAGCACGGTCACGTTGGCCGTCTCGGCGAGTGTGACTGTCGACGCGGAGATCCCGACGATCTCGCCGTCGGCGACCTCGCCGGCGCTGAGTTCTGTCAGTGACAACGGATTCCTCTTTCGCAGCACCACCTCGGACGCGGCGCAGGGCGTCGTGCTCGCGGGTCTCGCGGCGGACGAGGGCTACGACAACGTCGGCGTGCTGTTCCTGAACGACGCGTACGGCCAGGGCCTCGCTGAGGCCTTCGAGGCTGCCTTCACCGGTACCGTCACCTCGGCGTCCTACGAGGACGGCGCTGCGTCGTACCTCGCTGAGCTCCAGCAGGCTGCCGGTGGCGGCTCGACGGTGCTTGTCGCGGTCGGTTTCCCGACACAGGCCGAAATCTTCGTGCGTGAGGCGTTGGAAAACGACCTCTTCTCGAAGTTCCTGTTCGTGGACGGGACGAAGAGCCAGGACCTGATCGACGCGATCGGTGCTGAGAACCTCGAAGGCTCCAAGGGCACGGCACCGGGCGCAGGCCCGGAGTCGCCGGGGCTCTCGGCGTGGAACGCGGCATACATCGCGAAGTACGGCGAGCTACCGAGTGTCCCGTTCGTGCGGGAGGCGTACGACGCGACGATCGCACTGGCGCTGGCCGCGCAGTCGGCCGACTCGGTCGATGGCGCAGCGTTGCGCGATGCGCTCGCCGCGGTTTCTTCACCGGGCGGTACGACCTACCTGCCGGGTGCGGAAGGAGTCGCGGCTGCGCTGAAGGCCGTCAAGGATGGCGACGACGTCAACTACGACGGCGCCGCGACCACGCTCGACTGGAACTCCGTCGGCGACGTGACCACCGGGTACATCGGTATTTGGCAGTACGCCGACGGCGCGATCGTTGAGCTCTCAGAGGTGCCGTTCTCGCTGAACTAAGCCCGGCACATCAGTCGATAAAGAGACGGGCGGCCACGGGCCGCCCGTCTCTTTATCGACTGATGTGCCGGCTCGGACCACGTGGCGTCGGTCAGCCTGGGCCCGCGACAGTTGGTCCGCGCGGCATGTAGCGGCTGACGCGCGCCTGCTCGGGCAGCAGTCCCTGCGGTCGTAGCAGCACGAAGATGACGACGAGCAGACCGATCGCGAACTGCCGCAGCATGAAGACACGCGTGCCGAGCGCGTCTGGGAGGTCTTCCTGGATCAGCGGCGTGCCGAACCAGAAGAAGCCGACGAGCACTGCACCGAGCACCGCCCCTCGATTGTTGCCGCTGCCACCGACAATCAGCATCGTCCAGACCAGGAACGTGCCGAAAATGTCCTTGAAGGAATCGGGAGCGATCGTGCCGATGCGGTGCGCCCAGATCGCGCCAGCGAGCCCCATGATCATCCCGCCCAGCACAAAGCTCTGCATGCGGAACGAGACGGTGTCCTTGCCGGTCGACTTCGCGGTGTCCTCGTTCTCGCGGATCGCGCGCAGTGTGCGGCCCCACGGCGATGCGGTGACGCGCGAGAGGACGAGGTAGACGAGCACCAGCATCGTGCCGGTGATCGCGAGCAGCACCCAGCGGTATTCCGAGCTATCGACGATGCCATCGAGGAACCGGGGGATGCCGTTCAAGCCGCGCCCACGGTTGACGAAGCCCTCGACGGAGTTGGCCGTGCTGCGCAGGATCGCGGCGATCCCGATTGTCGCGATCGCAAGGAAATCGCGTCTCAATCGCAGCGTGGGCAGACCGACGACGAGCGCCAGCAGGCCGCCTGCGGCCGCGCCGCCCAACCAGCCGACGAGCACCGGCAATTCGAAGCCGCCGATGTAATTCTCGAAGTCGCTGGGCGCGTCGATCGTCAGCAGCGCACTGGTGTACGCACCGGCCATGAAGAACGCGACGATGCCGAAGTTGAAGACGCCCGAGTAGCCCCACTGCAGGTTGAGAGCGAGCGCGAGGATGCCGAAGATCGCGACCGTTGTGAGAAAGCCGACGGTCCAGTTCATGCTCCCGACAAAGGTCACGAGCATCGGCGGGTCCAATGGCGACGGCATCGGCACCCCCTAGACCGTCGAGCCGAAGAGGCCACGTGGGCGCACGATCAGCATCAGGATCAAGATCACGAAGGGGACCGCGGGCTTGAGCCCAGCGTTGATCCACTCCGTCGAGACCTCCTGTGAGATGCCGACGACTAGCCCGCCGACGAGCGCACCCCACGGGTTGCCGATACCGCCGAGGATCGCTGCCGCGAACATCGGCAGCAGCAGCTCGAAGCCCGCATCGAACCTCAGCTGTGACTGGATCGCGAGCATCACGCCGGCGATCGCGATCAGCGCACCGCCGACCGCCCACGTCGCCAGGCGGATGCGTTCCGTGTCGATGCCGGCGACCTCCGCGAGTTCGGCGTTGTCGGAGGTCGCGCGCATCGCCTTGCCGAGCTTCGTGTGGTGTAGCAGCAGGTAGACGGCGAGCGCGAGCATGATCGTGAGGGCGACGACGAGGAACTGGTCGGGCTTCACCATCAGCCCGCCCACGATCGTGTTCGCGCGCTGGATGCCGGTGGCGTAACGCTCCGTGCCTGGTCCCCACAGCATCTGAACGATCGCGCGCACCATGATGCCGATGCCGAGCGAGGCGATCGCCATCGTGATGATGCCGCCGCCGCGTGCCCGCAGCCGTCGGAAGACCACGTAATCGAGGCTAACGGTGAGCGCCGCGACCACCGCCATCGCGAAGATCGCGCCCGGGATCAGCCCCCAGCCGAAGGAGAACGGCCCGACACGTGGCCCGTCGAAGCCGAGGTTCCCGATCACGAAGAAGGCGAGGAACATCCCCAGCGTCATCAGGTCGCCGTGCGCGAAGTTCGCGAAACGCATCACGCCGTAGGTCAGCGTTAGTCCGGTTGCTCCAACGCCGATGATCGAGCCGACGACGGTGCCGACGATGACGAGTTGGAGAACGTCCACGGCGAACCCCTTACCCGTTCTCGTGCGGCGTCATGCCGGCCTCGGTGACCGCTTCGTGCTCACCCTCGTCGCGGCCGAGGAACAGGCGGCCGACGTCCGGGTTGGCGAGCATCTCCGCCGCGTCCTGGTCGAGCGCGTTCTGTCCGCCGACGAGCACGTAGCCACGGCTGGAGATGGCCAGCGCCTCGGTGGCGTTTTGCTCGATCATCAACACGGCGACGCCGTCCGCCGCGATCGCCGCGATGCGAGCGAAGGTCTGCTCGCGCATGATCGGCGAGAGCGCGGCCGAGACCTCGTCCAGCAGTAGCAGCTTCGGGTCGAGCATCAGCGCGCGCGCGATTGCCAACGCCTGCCGCTGCCCGCCGGAGAGCCGGGAGGCGCGCTCTCCTCGACGCCCGTCGAGGTCGGGGAAGAGCGACAGCACCTCGTCGATGCGCTGTTCCGTGCCCGCGCGCCCGTCGCTGCGCTGGTACGCGCCCATCTCCAGGTTCTCGTGGATCGAGAGCGAGGCGAAGACATTCTCCGTCTGCGGTACGAAAGACGCGCCTGCCGCGACCATGCGAGGCGCGTTGTAGCGGGTGACGTCGACGCCGTCGAAGCGCACGCTGCCGGCGCTGATCGGGAGCAGCCCGAAGACCGCCTTCAGCAGCGTCGACTTGCCTGCGCCGTTCGGCCCGATAATCGTGACGATCTCGCCACGCTCCACGCGCATCGAGACCTCGTGCACGATCTCCACCTCGCTGTAGCCGGTGCTGACATCGCGCACCTCCAGCAGCGAGCTCACAGCGACCCTCCGAGGTAGGCGGCCTGCACCGCCGCGTTCGAGAGCACGTCGTCAGGATGGCCGCTCGTGAGCACCCGGCCCGCGGCCATCACGATCACCGGATCGCAGAGCTGCGCGATCAGATCCATGTCATGCGCGATCACGAGGAAGGTGACGCCCAGCTCTTGCTGGATCGTGCGGATGTAGCCGACGAGGCGGCGGACAAGCGTGGGGTTCACGCCCGCGCCGGGCTCGTCGAGCAGGATCAGCACGGGGTCGGCCATCAGCGCCCGCGTCAGCTCCAGTAGCTTGCGTTGCCCGCCCGAGAGCGTGCCCGCGCGTTCGTATGCGAGATCCGTCAGCGTGACGAGATTGAGCATCTCGCGGGCCTTTGCAACGGCGGCATCCTCGTCGCGCGCGACCCGCCCGGGACGGAACCAGCTCTCCCAGAGCCGCTCACCGGCCTGCCGCGGGTAGGCGAGCACGAGGTTCTCCAGCACGGTCAGCGAGGAGAGCTCCTGTGGAATCTGAAAGGTTCTTGTGAGGTGAAGACGGACAATGCGATGCGGTGCCATCCCCGTGATCTCCGCGCCTTCGAACGTGATCGTGCCCGCGTCGGGGCGGACGAAGCCGGAGATGCAGTTGAAGGAGGTGGTCTTGCCCGCGCCGTTGGGGCCGATCAGGCCGGTGACGGACCCTGCTTCGATCGTGAACGAAGCACCGTCGACGGCGCGGTTGCCGCCGAACTGCTTCACAAGACCATCGACGCGCAGAATCTCGCTCACGGCCCCACTCCCGCCCGATGCTACCTCGCGGGACGCGGGTCGGCGAGGGTTTGGCGACGACTGACAGGGTCAGACAGCCGCAGAGCTGGGCATTTCCGATGCTGACAGGGTGTGCTGGCGGGGGGTGTGCTGTAATCCGCACCTGAATGCGACGAGATGAAGGTGGCCCCGATGGAGCTCTACGAGGTAATGCGCACCACGTTCGCGGCGCGGCGGTTCACGGATGCTCCCGTCGATGACGGCATGCTCTACCAGATCCTCGACAACGCGCGCTTCGCATCCAGCGGCGGAAATCGCCAGGGGTGGCATGTGATCGTCGTTCGCGACGCAGCGGTGAAGCGTGTGCTGGGGGATCTCGCTGAGCCGGCTGCACGGCGCTACGCGGCCCAGGTCGCAGCAGGCGAGCAGCCGTGGAACAGCATCGACGCGACGGTGGTCGACGACGTGACGGTCGCGGATACGGGCGCGCCGCCGGTGCTGACGGAGCCGCTGGCGGATTCGCCGGTCGTGCTGGCGGTCTGCGTCGACCTGAAGGTGGTCGCCTCGCTGGACCAGTACCTCGATCGCGTCGGCGTGATCAGCGGCGGCTCGGTCTACCCCTTCGCGTGGAACATCCAGCTCGCCGCCCGGAACGAGGGGTTCGGCACCACGATCACGACGCTACCGGTGGCTCGCGAGCCGGAGCTGCAGGCGTTGCTCGGCATCCCGGAACACGTCGCGGTCGCCGCGTTGATGCCGCTGGGCGAGCCGGTGCGCCAGCTGACGAAGTTGCGACGCGGCCCCGTCGAGGGCTTCGCGACGCACGAGCGATTCGACGGAGCGCCGCTCACCGGCTAGCGCGGCCAGCTATCACGGGGCAGGGCAGGGGGGCACGCGATCACGTATCGTGCGCCTCGCATGTTGCTCGACATCCATCACTACTACGTCCCGACCTCCTTCCTCGATCGCGTGCGCGAGGACGGCGACTACTACCAGGCCGTCGTGTTCCGCGACGAACAGAGCGGACTCGACGCGATGGCGGCGGGGCGCACTGAGCCGCCGAACTGGCGTGGCCCCGGTCGCTTCCCGGGCGTGCTCGATCCCGGCATCTTCGACCTCGCTGTGCGGCTCGAGGAGATGGACGCGATGGGCCTGGACACGGTGGCGCTCTCCGTTGCACCGGGGCTGTTCTACCACTTCGCCGAGCCGGCGCTGGGGCAGGAGGTCGCGGAGCTGATGAACGATGCGATTCACGAAGCCGCGACCGGGTATCCGGAGCGCTTCGTCCCAATGGGGACCGTGCCGCTACAAGACATTCCCCGCGCGATCGGCGAACTGGAGCGCGTCGTCGACAAGTACGGGTTCACGGCGATCGAGATCGCCGGCAGCGTGAACGGGGCGAACTACGACGAGCCGCAGTTCGACGACTTCTTCCGCCGAGTGGCGGAGCTCGACGTGCTGATCTTCGTACATCCCTCTGCCTCTCCCGGGGGCGAACGGCTGAGAAACTACTACACGGCTAACAGCATCGGATTCCCGCTGGAGACCGGCATCTGTGTCGCCTCGCTCGTCTTCGGAGGCACGCTGGAGCGCTACCCGGACCTCAAGGTCTGCCTGGCGCACGGCGGGGGCATCGTGCCGTCGTTGGTCGGCCGCTGGGATCACACGTGGCAGGTGCGGGCGGAGGCTCGAGTGAGCATCGAACGCCCGCCGAGCGAGTACGTCAGCCGGCTCTACTTCGACGACCTGGTGCACAGCGACACGGTCTTCGAGGCGCTGATTGCGGTGGCCGGCCCGGACCACATCGTCGTCGGCACCGACTACCCGTACGACATGGGCGAGCGTGACCCGCGCGCCGTGCTCGGCCGGCATGCACTGTCCGCGGCCGACCGAGCGGCGATCGAGGGCGCGACCGCAGCGAGGCTGCTGCGGGTGCTTCCGTAGCGGGCAGCGACGGTTAGAGGCGAGCCACGAGGGCTAGAGGAACGTGCGGACTGCCTCCAGGAACCCCTTCGGTCGGTCGAGCGGCACGGAGTGGCCGGAGCCTGCCACCTCTGCGAACTGACAGCCGGCGACGGTCTCCACCATCTTCGCGGCCACTTCCTCCGGCAGCACATCGCTGACTTCGCCGCGGATCAGCAGCGTCGGGACATTGACCTGCTCCCAGAGCGCCCAGCTCTCCTCATTGCTCATCCGCGGGCGGGGGTTGTCCGGATCTCGCAGCGCCTTGTCGTAGCGGAAGGTCCAGGTGCCGTCATCGCCCCGCATCAGGCTGTGCGTGACGCGATGGCGCTGTTCGCCCTCGTCTGCGTTCGGGTTGGTGGCGCGTGCGCGGGCGATCGCCTCGTCGACGTTCTCAAATGTGTCGCTCTGGCGGACGCCGGCCTGGATGCGGGCCGACACGGTCGTGCCGATCTCCGGGCCGATGTCGACGATCACGAGCCGTCGCAGCGCCCCCGGCCGCGCGCCTGCGTACTGGATCGCGTTGCGGCCCCCCATGGAGAGGCCGAGCAACGTGTACTGGTCGAGCTGCAGCTCCGCGACGAACGCTTCGAGGTCGCTGACCATGTAGTCGGTGCCGTACCGCTTCGGCTCGGTCCAGTCGCTCTCGCCGTGACCTCGCTGGTCGAGCGCGAGCACCCGATAGTCGACGCTCAGCGCCTGAGCGAACGAGTCCCAGCTCCGCGCGTGCCCCGTGTACCCGTGCAGCAGGACGAGCACCTCGGCATCAGGCTTCGCGCTCGGCCAGTCTCGGTAGTGGAACTTCAGCCCGTTGAGGGTGATCGTGTGGTCGGCGACGGCTAGCTCAGTGGTCATGCTTCCCGCTTTCGGTACGGCGGCAGTCTACCGCTTCCGCTGTTCGCGGCTTGACGGTTTATGCTGCGAGCGGCAAGAAAATGCGGGCCGCGGTCCGGCGAGGAAGGACGAGTCGAATGGGAATCGTTGTGCAGCGCGAGTTCACCGTTGACCGGGACGACCGGCGCGAATTCGAGCGCCAGAGCCGCCTCGGCACGTGGGAAGGCATGCGCTATCTCGGTTCGCAGATGTTCGCGTACGGCGGCTGGACGCTAGGTGACTCGGGCACCGTCGTTGTCACCAATTCCGCGTACGTGGACTTCGATCATTGGACGGCGACGAGGCCGTGGGGCGAGTACCACTCCGACGCGGAGCGGGTCGCAGAGCGCGTGGCGTCCTCTGCGGTCTGGGCCGGCCGCCAGCGGCTGGTTGAGCACTCCCGGGCCCACGTGATCGAGTTCGACGACGAGCTCTCCGAGCCGACACCGGTGGTTCGGGCGGTCGGTGAGCCGCTCTCGGCGCTCGCGCCGACCTTTGGGCGGCAATCGGTCGTTTGCGAGACCGCCTACGAGGTCGCGGATGGCAAGCGCGGCGAGTTCATCGACATCTCGACTGACGCGATCTGGTCGTGGTACCGCGAGCAGGGGGCGAGGCTGATGATCGTTGGGCGCGACCCGCTGCGCGGGATCGACCAGCTGATCTCGATGGTCGCGTTCCCGTCGATCGGTCACTGGCATCGGATCCAGGGTTCGACCGACGTGCCGGCGGAAGTCGCGGGCGCACTACGGCGGCGCGCTGCGATCACGAGAGAGCAGCAGGCGCGGGTCTTGATGGTACAGACCACCTTCGGCGAGTCAGTCGAGTAGCGCTAACGGTGTGCGTGCGCCCTTCCGAGACACGACTATAGAATCGCGAGCAATGGCCGACAACGCGTGACCCAGCTCCCCACAGCCGACTCCGGGGCACCGGATTCTCTTCCTCCGGGCAGCCACAAGTGGCTGGCGTTCAGTGCGATCGGCGTCGCGTTCGTCACGCAGGTGATGAGCATGTCGATGGTCTTCGTCGCGCTGTCGGCGATTGCCGACGACTTCGGGATCACGCTGCGGTCGGTCACATGGGTCGTGATCGCGCAGGCGCTGACGATCAGCGCCCTGATCCTGCCCATGGGGCGGCTCGCCGATATCATCGGCTGGCGCAAGGTGTACCTCATGGGGCTCGTGCTGTTCGCCACCGGGGCGGCCCTCACGGCATTTGCGCCGACCTTCTCGCTGCTGATCGCCGCCCGCGTTGTGATGGCGACCGGCAACGCGATGGGGCAGTCGGTTGGCACGGCGATGGTGGTGGCGGTCTTCCCGGCGAATGAGCGAGGGATGGCGATCGGCAGTCAGACGACGGCGGTCGCGATTGGCGGCGCGTCAGGCCCGATCCTCGCGGGCTTCGTCCTCCAGTGGCTGCCGTGGGAGGCGCTCTTCTTGATGCTGCTGATCCCGATCTCGATCGCGTTCGTCGCGGGCTACTTCATCCTCACCGATCGACGGCTGAACCAGTTCCAGGACGGGGACCGCCCGCCCTTCGACTGGGGTGGGGCGATTCTCTCGGCGCTGGCGATCACCCTGACGGTGCTCGTGATCAACAACCCGCTGGCCGTGAGCTGGGTCTCCCCGCTGATCTTCGGGGGACTGGTACTCGTGGTGCTGCTGTTCGGTGCGTTCATCGCCTGGGAGCTGCGCAGCAGCTCGCCGATGTTCGACCTGCGACTCTTCCGCAACTCCGTCTTCAGATTGACGATCATCGCGCGTTTCCTCGGCTTCATGGGCACGACGGCGACGCGCTTCCTGATGCCGATTTACCTGATCAGCCTGCGCGGACTTGAGGAGGGCACCGCTGGCACCGTGCTGTTCTTGATCTCCTTCGGGATGGGGGTCGCAGCGCAGACTTCGGGTCAGCTCTCCGATCGCTTCGGGTCACGTCCTTTCGCAGTTGGCGGTTTCCTCATCGTCGTCGCCACCTCGCTGCCGATCGCCTTCTTCACCATCGGCACGCCGATGCCCTTCGTGATGGCTGTGCTGTTCGGCAATGGCTTCGGTATGGGGCTGTGGAATGTCCCCAACAACAGCGTGATCATGGGCTCCGTGCCGGTCTCGAAACTGGGGGTGGTCGGTGCCTTCACCAACCTCACCCGCAACGTCGGCAACGTCACCGGCCAGGCTCTCGCCTCCGGCATCGTCGTCGCGGTGATGGCGGCGAGGGGATTCGACATTCCGCTCAGCGAGATCGCGAGCAGCGCCGGGGCCAGCGCGGCGTTCATCGATGGCTGGCGGATCGCTTACGTACTGGTCGTCAACTTCTCGATGGCCGGCCTACTGCTCGCGGCGCGGACGAATCCCTCGTTCGAATCAGACGCCGCAGCCGAGGCCGAGCCACCAGCCGAGGCGTCGGTCGCCGCGGGATCGTGACGTTCCTCGCTTGAGCGCCGATCGAGCATAATCAGCGCTCAATCGTCCCTCGTTGATCGGAGTGTCGTCGCCAATGCTCGAATCAGTGCAACTCGGTAAGAACAGCGGACTCAGTGTCTCTCCGCTCTGTCTGGGCACCATGAACTTCGGAGAGCCCGGTCGAGGCCACCAGGGTGACTGGACGCTGGGCATCGATGAGGCGCGCCCGATCTTCCAGGCCGCGCTCGACCACGGACTGTTCTACTTCGACTGCGCCGATGTCTACGGGCTCGGCTCCTGCGAGAAGGTCGTCGGCGAGTTGCTGCGGGAGCTCGTGCCCCGCGACCAGTACGTGATCGCCACGAAGATCTCCGGGGCGATGGGCCGAGGTCCGAACCAGCGCGGTCTCTCGCGTAAGCACGTGATGGAGGCGGTCGACGCCAGCCTGGAGCGGCTAGGCCTCGACTACATCGACCACCTCGTCATCCACCGCCACCCGCACGGCGTTGCCGGGCACCTCGAGGTGCCGATCGAGGAGACGCTGGAGGCGCTGCACGACGTCGTGAAGGCGGGGAAGGTGCTCTACCTCGGTGGCTCCTCGATGTTCGCCTGGCAGTTCGCCGAGCTACAGCTCACGGCGGAGCTGCACGGCTGGACGAAGTTCATCTCGATGCAGAACCACTACAACCTCGTCTACCGCGAGGAGGAACGGGAGATGAACCGCTACTGCGAGCGGACGGGCGTGGCGCTGATGCCGTGGTCACCGCTGGCGCGCGGCATCCTCACCGGCTCCTACAAGGGCGGATTCGCCGAGGGGGCGACCGACCGCTCGCGCGGCGGCGATCGCGTGCGCACGGAAGGGCTTTACCTGGGTGACGCGACCTTCACGATCGCCGACCGCGTCAGCGAGGTCGCGGCGAAGTACGAGAAGGCCCCGGCACAGATCGCGCTCGCATGGCTCGTCAACAAGCCAGAAATCACGAGCCCGGTGGTCGGCGTCTCGAAGATCACGCAGCTCGATCAGCTCGTCGAGGCGACAGACATCACGCTCGCTGAGGAGGACGTCGCCTACCTCGAAGAGCTCTACCAGCCGCTGGAGAACCTGCTCTCGATAGGCACGTCTTGAGCCCCTGGGGCGGTGCTCGCTAGGCGAACGCGGAGAGCACCTCGTCCTGCATGCGCTGGTAGAGGCGGACGTTGTTCGGCACGCCCTTGAAGATCACGCGCTCAACACCGGTCGCCTCGTACTCGCGGATCACGTCGATGATGTGGTCGGCCGGGCCGATCGCGAGGCGGGCACGCTCCTCCGTGGTCTTGCCGGCGTCCCAGATGCCGCGCAGGTGCTCGGCCTTGGCCTCGTCGTCCTGTAGCGCCACCGGGAAGAAGCAGGTCTTCGTGATCTCGGCGGGGTCGCGACCAATGTCGCGGCAGTGCTGCTCCAGCACGCCGATCTTGTGCGTGACCTGAGCGGGCGTCGCCTCATCCAGGTTCATCACGTCGCCGTGCAGGGCCAGCGTGCGCAGGGTCCGCTTCTCGCCGTTGCCACCGACCATGATCGGGATGTGTGGCGACTGCGTGGACTGCGGGGCGAAGGGGGCGCGGACGAGGCGGTAGTACTGCCCCTCGTGGTCAACCGGGCCGTCAGCGGTGAAGAGCTTGCGGATCAACTCGCAGGCCTCCTCCAGACGGTCCATGCGCTCGCGGACCGGAGGGAAATCGAAGCCGTACGCCTCGTGCTCGCGCACGTGCCACGCGCCGCCGATACCGAGTTCCAGGCGGCCGCCGGCGATCTGGTCGACGGTCGCGGCCATCTTCGCCAGCAGGGCAGGGTTGCGGTACGTGTTGCCGGAGACGAGCACGCCGAGCCTCAGCGTGCTGGTGACGGCAGCGATGCCCGTGAGCAGCGACCAGCCCTCGAGGCAGTCGCCGTCCTCATCGAGGATCGCGAGCGGCGGGACGAAGTGGTCGGGTACCCACGCGCTCTCCCACGGGCCGTCGTCCATCAGGCGGGCCACCTCCTGAACCTGCTCCCAGTCCGTGGCGTTGGTGTGAAGTTGCGATCCGATGTGCATGTCGTGCCTTCCGTGCGGACGCAGCTTAGCTGCTAGCTCGCCGAGTGGCTCGCCGCTGTGAGAGCCTGCGAGCTGCGACGCGATGCAGGACGGTGTTCGCCGTCCGTGCCCGGACACCCGAGCGAGGGGAGTTGCCATGAGCTATACGACGCAGCAGTACCACACCTATTTCACGCAGGAGGCGCTCCGGCAGATGACCCACGGGATCAACGGCCTCTCGGAGGACGACCTGCACTTCCGCCTGCACGAGACATCGAACTCGATCGGTTGGGACGCGTGGCACGTCTTCCGCACCGTCGACAATCTGGTCTTCTTCGCGTTCGACCGGGAGCAGCCGGTCTGGCTGCAGCAGGGGCTCGACGAGAAGTGGGGCCTGCCTCGCGTCGACCAGGGCACGGCGATGGAGCCCGAAGAGGCGTACGCGCTGCGCTTTCCTCCGGCAGACGATCTCGCGCAGTACGGAGAGGACGTGCTGGCCGCAGTGCTGCCCCGGATCGAGGTGATGTCGGACGAATATCTGCAGATCGTGACTCGTGTCGTGCCATGGGGCGAGAACACGCGGCTGTGGATTCTCGGTAAGGTGATCACGCACTCCAGCAAGCACCTCGGCTATGTCGCCGCCGCGCTGGGTGTGCTTGGCCGCCCGGCACCGAGCTTCTAGCGCGACGTCGAGCGAGTATCGAACGGCAAGCTCCGAGCAAACTGTGAGGCAACCATGACGACGACTGACCCAGCTACCGCGACAGCCGGAAGCGGCGACACGGATCGACACCTCACGCTCGAGCAGGTCGACAGCGGCCTCGCGGCGCTCGCGCCCGCGCCGAAAAGCGAGGGCCGCGTCGCGATGCTCGTCGCTTGCCCGGGCGCCGGTCAGCGCGTGGAACTCGACCGCGCGCGCTTGACCGTCGCTGGCGGCATGCCCGGCGATCGGCACGGGGAGCCATCGGACGTGCAGTTGACCGCGATGCAGTTCGCGACCTCGCAGCTTATTGCGAACGGACAGCCGCTCAGCCTGTTCGGCGACAACCTCGTCCTCGACCTCGATCTCTCGGAGGCGAACATGCCGGCGGGGACGCGGGTGCGCATCGGCGAGGCGCTGCTCTAGGTCACGCCGGAACCGCACAACGGCTGCGGGAAGTACAGCGAGCGCTTCGGTGACGCCGCGCTGCGCGTGATCAGCCGCCCGGAGGCACGCGACATCCACCTGCGCGGCATCTACTTCAGGGTTATCGAAGATGGCGACGTCGCCGTCGGAGATGCCGTCGAGGTGCTGCGCTAGGCGAAGCAGCTACGGCTGCAGCAACCGGGTGGCGTAGGCGATGCTTCGCAGCGTGAAGGTGCCGCGCTGCTGGAAGGCCTTGCGCGCGTCCTCCGGGAACTGCCGAGACCGCTGCCACGACGCGAGGCTCTCGTACCAGGTGATCAACACCATCGATGTGCGCTCTGACTCGCCTTCTCGGACGAAGAGGCCCTGCGGCTGGAAATCGAATTCCTCATCGGCCTCGAAGGAGGGCCATCCCTGGTCGGAGAGGCGGACGAATTCGTCGATGTCGCTCCTGAGCAGGTCGAAGTAGCGAATGACGTAGATGCCTTCAGGGGTGGCCAGTCGCGACGTCCTTGCCGGCCGGATCGTGGGGGTCATCAGGTGCTCGTCGATGATCTCGACGCCGTCCCATGCGCTCACGGCGGCCTCGACGCCGCCGCGCAGATCGAGGTCGGGCGCCGCGTTCGTCACGATGATCACCTCGTTGCCGGCGATGCCGAAGATGGCGGCCCAGGCGCCCCAGAGGGTGATCCCCGCATCGTTCAGCCGATGTACCAGGCCGGCTTCGAGCTGCTCGCGCAGCACTGGCAGGCGTGTGCCCTCGGTGGCTCGCAGCTTCGCGAAATGGAACTGCGCGTCGAGTGGCACTAATCGCCCGCCAGCGGCGCCCACCTCAGACTCTCGCCGTCGCGTTGTGCGTGGCCGAGGCCGGGGTACAGGAAGTGCCCGCTTGCGATCAGCGCGCTCTCGCGCTCGATGCGCTCGAACAGAGCCGCGCGAGTCTGGGCGGACTGCACGGGATCGATGTCGGCGTTCGGCGACCACGTGGGCTCGGTCAGCTGCACCGGGTGGTGCGCCGCGTCGCCGAGGAAATAGGTGCGCTCGCCGTCGCTCTGGAGCACGAACGACATGTGTCCCGGCGTGTGCCCGGGCGTCGGGATGGCGACGAGCTCCGACGTCATCGCGTGCTCGCCCTCGACGAAGTCGATCAGCCCCGCCTGCTCGAGCGGTGCGAGCGAATCGTCGTAGCGAGCCGCCTTGCGCTCGGTCTCACCGCCCGTCCAGTGATCCCACTCGACCTGCTGCACGAGGTGGCGGGCGTTTGGGAACAGCGGCACGGCGGTGCCACCTTCGTCCACGGTGTTCCATCCGGTGTGGTCGAAGTGCAGGTGGCTGAAGACGACGATGTCCACGTCGCCCGGCGGGACCCCGGCCGCCTGTATCACCGTCGGCAGTTCCGCCGGTTCGGTCATCGGCATCTGCACCGGGCGGCCGCCGATGCCGGTGTCGATCAGGATCGTCTGGCCCGCGCTCTGGACCAGCCACGCTCCCAGGTTCAGGATCATGTTGCCGTCCGGTTCCAGCAGGTCGCGATAAGGCTCCCACTGGGAGGCCTCGACGCCGCCGAAGAACGCGGTCGCAGGCATGCTCGCCCAGCTGTCCTGCAGCGCGATCATCGTCGCGTTACCGACCTGCCGCTTATCGAACTGACCCATCGGGTTCCTCTTTTCGTGCGCTGTCCCGTGCGCGGGGATGGTACTGCGAGCACCGCTGTCGCTGCAGAGCCTTGCAATGGGCGGTAGCGTAAGCTGCTGCTGAACGGGCTGACGAGTTCGAGGAGATTCAGATGGGCAACGATTCACTGCACTTCGGTTGGTTCATCCCGACACGGGGCGACGAGACGAGGATCGGCGACCCGACGGCGCACACGCCGCCGAGCTACGAGGCCTTCATGGAGGTCGCGAACGCCTGCGAGAAGGTGGGGCTCGAGTACACGCTCGTGCCGGTCAACCCGATTTGCTACGAGGCGTGGGTCGTTTGCTCGATGGTCGCGGCACGCACGACGACGCTGAAGCAGTTGCTCGCTGCTCGCCCCGGCTACATCGTCCCGACCTTGCTGGCGAAGATGATCTCGACTTTCGACCGGATGTCGGAAGGGCGCATCTCGATCAACCTGATCAGCACGACCTCGCCCGCCGACGGCCTCTTCTTCGAGCACGACGAGCGCTATGAGGTGATGGACGAGACCTGCGAGATCATGAAGCTGCTCTGGTCGAGCGACGCCCCGATCGACTACGACGGCAAGCACTTCAAGCTGCGGGGGGCGTTCATCCTGCCGAAGCCCTTCACGAATCCACACCCTCGCTTCTACATCGGTGGCGTCTCGCCGAAGGCGCGCGAGGTCAGCGCGAAGCACGCCGACTGCCACCTGTTCTGGGGCGAACGCCCGGAGGAGATCGCGGAGATGGTCACCGACATCCGCTCGCAGGCCGCAGCGCGGGGGCGTGATCCGGACGAGATGGACTTCGGGATGCGCCTCCAGATCATCGTGCGCGAGACCGAGGAGGAGGCGTGGGACGCCGCGAACGAGCTGATCAGCGGTGCCTCGCAGGACTTCAAGCGGCGCATCGCCTCGATCGTCCAGGGCGACTCCGAAGCGAACCGGAAGCAGCAGGAGCAGGTCGCCGCAGCCGAGGAGGATGACTTCCTGATCGGCCCGAACCTGTGGACCGGCATCAGCACCGTGCGCGCGGGAGCTGGCACATCGATCGTCGGCAACCCTGAGCAGGTCGCTGCGGCGCTACAGCGCTTCATCGACGCCGGGTGCACGGAGTTCTGCCTCTCCGGCTACCCCCACGACCAGGCGGCGCTCGACTTCGGCCGACTGGTGATGCCGTACTTCGCGGACCGCATCAAGCCGGTCGAACTAGCTGCTTCTGCATCGAACGGGAGTCGATGAGCGACGAGATTGGCCGGCGGGTCGAAGAACTCGACACGCCCGCCCTCTGGGTCGACCTCGATGCACTGGACGCGAACATTGCGACGATGGCGCGCGTCTGTCGTGAGGCGGGCGTGGACTGGCGGCCCCACATCAAGGCGAGTAAGTCGCCTCCGCTCGCGAAGCGGCTGATCGCCGGCGGCGCGGTCGGCATCACCTGCGCGAAGGTCGGCGAGGCCGAGGTGATGTCGGAAGCGGGCATCGACGACATCCTGATCGCGAACGAGGTGATCGGGCCACAGAAGATCGCACGCCTCGTCGAGCTCGCCGGGCGTGCCACGGTCTGCGTCGCCGTCGATGACGAGCGCAACCTGCGCGAGCTCTCCGCGGCGTCGGCGGCGGCCGGTGCGAACGTCGACGTGCTGGTCGACCTCAACGTCGGCCTCGCGCGCTGTGGTATCCGGCCGGAGGACGCGCCGGCGCTCGCGCAACTGGTGCTCGACCTACCCGGCGTCACGTTGCGCGGCCTGATGGGCTACGAGGGTCACGTGATGGGCATTCCGGATCTGGAGGCGAAGGACGCCGCATCGCGCGCCTCCGCCGACATTCTCGCGGAGGGCACGGCCGCGCTCGCGGGTGCGGGCATCGAGGCGCGAGTGCGCAGCGGTGGCGGGACCGGCAACTACTGGATCGCCGCGCAACTGGGTGCGCTCACGGAGCTGCAGTCAGGCGGCGGCGTGCTGATGGACCTCACCTACATGGAGTCGATGCACGTGCCCGACCACCAGTTCGCGTTGTTCCTCACGGAGCAGGTCGTGAGCATTGCCACGCCCGGCCGCGCCGCCGGTGATGCCGGCTGGAAGTCGATCGGGCAGCACACCGGCCAACCGAGAGTGATCGAACCGCCCGGCGTGCAATTGCGAGGGCTGAACGCCGAGCACTCGATCTTCGAGCTGGCGGAGGACACCACGCTGACCCCGGGCGACCGCGTGACGCTGGTGCCGCACTACTCCGACTCGACCGTGCTGCTACATCGTCGGATGTACGCAGTGCGTGATGGGGTCGCCGAGGATGTTTGGCCGGTGGCCGCGGCCGGCATGTTGCAGTAGCGACTACTCGCCGTCTGGCACCGCCGCGAATCCCATCGACCGAGGACGGAAGTCGCCGCGTCGCAGTACGTGACGCAGCTCCGGTAGCAGTAGCACCGCGATGCCGAAGAGCGCGACCCAGAGCAAGCCCGGCACGATCAGCAGCACCCGCACGCCGACGCCATCGGCGACCCAGCCGAAGCCGAAGTTGAGGAAGGCCATGTGCCCGACCGTGAGCATCGTGTAGATGGAGAGCACGCGGCCTCGGAACGCGTCGGCCGTGATCTGCTGAATGAAGGTGGTCGAGAGCACAACGAAGGCGCTCTGTGAGCCGCCCGCGAGGATCGCGCCGACGATCACGATCGCGGGGGTTGGCGCCACGCCCATCACGACCATCGCCACGCCGCTCACCACACCGGCGGCCGCGAGCGATGCGCCCTTGACCGGCGTGTTGCCGAGCATCGACAACACGATCGTGCCGACGACTGCGCCGACGCCCAGCCCGACGATTGTCGCCCCGTAGACCCTGCTCGCCCCGCCGACGATCGTCGCCAGCGTGGGCATCATCGAGTCGAATGCCATCGTCAGCGCGCAGTGCAGCGTCACGAGCACGACGACCAGCACCAGCCGCGGGTCACGCTCGATGTACGCGACCCCCTGAGCGAGGTCCTGCATGATCCCGCGCCAGAATGAGGTGCGCTTCTCGCTGGTCGCGACGGGGTCATTGGCGTTCGGCCGGAACGAGATGCGGTAAAGCTGCCACGCACTGAGCGAGAGGAACGCGGCCGCGAGCAGAAAGGCGTAGCCGGCTCCGGCCGTCGCGAGCAGCGCCGCGCCAAACGTCGGGCCGAGCAGGCGCGAGCCATGGCGGGCGATCCCCGCCAGTGCGACGCCGTTCAGCAAGTGGTCCGGACGGCGCAGCAGGCTGGGCAAGATCGCGTCCTGAGCCGGCAGACCCAGCGACCCGGCGGAGCCGCCGAGCAACGCGATTACGGTCACTTGCCAGACCTCGATCGTCCCGCTCAGTGCCAACGCAGCAAGAACGAGTTGGGCGACGGTCACCCCCAGCGTGGAGAAGACCGCGAGCCGCCGCCGGTCGAAGCGGTCGGCGAGCGCCCCGCCCAGCGGGCCAACGGTGGCCAGTGGGATGAATCCGGCGAACGTGACGATGCCGACCGCAGTCGTCGAGTCGCTCAGTTCGAAGACGAGCCAGCCTCGCGCCAGGATCAGCATCCACGATGACGCGGCGCTAAAGCCGCTGCTCATCCACAGTCGCCGGTAGTCGACTGACTCGAAGGCAGGGAAGCGCCTCGTCAGCGCGTTGGTCGAGCTGCCGGACGCGATCATTCGGTGAGTCTACTCCTCGCTGACGGGGGCTCCGCGATCGGGTGTAAGCAGGCAGCGATTAGAGCGGCGGTGGGGAGTCCGCCAGAGCGGCGGTGAACGCCTCGGCGATGCGCGTCGCCTCGTCCTGGTCGATCGTGACCTCGCCCTGCTGCGTGGCGCGGTAGAGGTCGAAGACACCCCAGGCGGAGGCGTCGTTCGGCATCTGCGCGGAGCGGGGCACCATGTGAGCGTGGAAGTGGGGGAAGCTCTCGCCCATCGCCGCGGTATAGATGCGCAACGCGCCCGTCAGCTCCTCCAGCACGCGCTCCAGATGCCGTAGCGTCGGCCCGAAGCTCGCCGCCTCGCCGTCGTCGAAGTGGGCGGGCCCGGCGACGTGGCGCTGCGTCTGCAACATCGTCCAGCCGGGGACGCCGATCCCCGGCGGCATTCGCCGCACGAGCCAGCGATCGTTCTCGAACAGCGCGCCGTCGGCGGCATTCAGCTTGCAGATGCCGCAGCTGTCGTCATACGAAGCGTGCTTCACGAGTCCCCCTCGCTGATCCGCTCGACGCTCATGGTATCGCGAGCGGGCGAGGGTAGCTCAATCTCGATCCAACCGAAGACCTTGAACACGCGATCGACTCTCAGATGGCGATCTCCCGGGAGCTCTGGGCGCAGTAGCCTTGATGCCGCTGGTCGGAGAGTCGAACCCTGATCGAGACCGGGGAGAGTCTATCCCTCCGAAGCCGACGATCCCGTCACTGGGCTAATCGCCGCTTCGACGTACCGATCGCCATCTTCCGCCAACAGCAGCCGCTGCTCTGCCAGCTCCCGCACCGCCAGTGCCACGCGGGCCACGTAGTCCGCCTGGGAACGATAGCGCTCCGATAGCGCTGGGCGCGCATCCCCGCGCTCCTGGCGCTCGGCCTCGGTCGCGGCGAACGCGATGTAGCTTCCCACCACGCTGTACATCGCCCGGGGGCCGTGTCCCTGTGCCCGCAAGTTCCATCCGGTATAGGTCGCCAGCGGGACGCTCACATCGGGGGTGCGCAGGCCGGGGACGTCATTGCCGTCGGCGTCGACGCTTGGCACGAGGACGGCGTACTCCTGTGTCCTGTCCACGTGCGGCGGATGATTGGCAATCAAGCCCTGAGCGAACTCCGGTCCGTAGTCCTGAAGAAAGAGGCGACTTGGCTCATCGGGGATCTCGACGTCTTCGATCTGAGGAAAGTCCTCGCGCACCGCTTCGGCCGTCACCAGTGTGCCGTCCGCCCGCCGCGGCACACGGCTGTCGGACGGCGCTACTCCTTCGGTGGCCCAGGCATCGAGCTGGTCGAGCAACGCGCGCAAGAGGGTCGATGTGTTGAGTGGGTTGGATAGCTGTTGGTAGGGCCCAGACGCGGCTGAGCCGTTCGGCGCTGCGTGATGCTGCGAGCTGGCGAAGAAGAAGATCCGGGCGTCAGGGTGATCGGGCAGATCCATCCCATACGCGTCGGTGTGCACCAGTGACCCGCGACGCTGCCAGTATTCCGTCGCTGTCTGCGTGTGCATGATCAGCGGGTCTGTGGTGGGACGTTTCAAGATCCCGTCGGTACGGCCACTCCAGGGATCCGTCGATTGGGTGTAAGCAAACGGGAACTGATCAGAGGGGTAGAGATGTTGTTCATGCTGACGTGGAAAGAAGTCGGGCTGAGCAAAGCGCAGGTTCAGGGCGAGCCGGCCAGCTCCCGTTACATGAGGCCAGACGCCATCGAACACCCGGCGATCTTCGGTGCCCCGATTCCATCCGCGATAGACGAACTCGCGTAGAAATCGGCCGCTCTGTGACCGTCCCCACGCGTAGGCCTTGTCGAATCCCGCGTCTCCCTCGCGCAGTGGATTGAGCGTGCCATCAGCGTCGCGGTCTGCGTAGCGGAAGAAGTCGACGACATCGCGAACCGCTGCGAATCCCAGCCCGAGAAGCAGCGGCTCGGCTGCGGTGTACACGAGCTCGTAGATCCAGCCCGGACGCAGTCCCTCCGGTACATACAGATGCGTAGTCGAGGGCGAGAGTTCTCCCTGAGCGTCGAGAGCAGCGAATTGCCAGTCTGCAACAGGCTGACGAGCATCGCCTTCGTATTCGCGATGCGTCAGAGTCGCCTGTGCAGGGTCCAACGAGGCGGTGGGATAGCTGCGCGTATATGCGTTCCCGCTGAGAGGCAGCGACTGAATACCGGGCTGTCCAACGATCAACTCAGCACGTACACGGCCCGTAATCGACCCCGCGTCGTCGACAGGCTCCAGCAGACGGATGGTCATGCGGTCATTGCCAGCCAGGACATCGCCTTGCCAGCCACACCACAGCACGGTGTAGCCGCGCCGCATCAAGAACCCGTTGCCGGCATCGTCGGGCCCATCCAGCGAGTTGCTATGGGCCGCGTCGTTGAAGAACTGCACCAGACGCTTGTCGCCACGATTTGCGACGTCGAAGATCATGCGCCGGTTGCCTCGCGAGGGGTCCACCGGCTTGAGCAGGGCAAAGGTCGTCTCGTACTCGACACGACCCTCGGCGTTCACCGACGCGTGGGGAAGATCCACAACATCTGCGTAGAACTGAGACGAGGGGTCGACTGCGAATTTGATGCGCCCGGTGAGACGTTCATACGGTCCCACCTCCCCGAAATGGACTCCGGCCGCAAATGGTTCGCGGCTGTCGATGAGGAGATGAGTCTCGGTTGGCATCGGACCTTCAGCGCCCCATTGCGTAGCCGTCGCGACGGAAGTCGGCGCCGGCGGTGAGCGTGCCCCGGTCGTGGTCGACCTGGATCGCGCAGAGACCCCCCGCGAGGTAGTTGCGTTCGCCCCAGTCCTCGGCGACGTGTCCGCGCGAGGACAGCTCGGCGATCGTGTCTGCGCCGACCCCCGATTCGCAGCGCAAGACGCCGGGCTCGTAGCGCCCGAACATTCCGGTGAGCGGGAAGCTGAAGCTCGCGAAGCGGGGAGCCTCGATCGCCTCCTGCGGGTCGAGGCCGAACACCTCGATGTTCGCGAGCAACTGGGTCATCGCCTGCACCTGCACGTCGAGGCCCGGGGTTCCGAGAGTGAGGTAGAGCTTCCCATCCTTGAACGCCATCGCCGGGTTCGGTGTCAGGCGCGGGCGTTTCCCGGGCGCGAGCACCGAGGGGTGATCGGGGTCCAGCCATGACTGCGACCCCCGGGACGAGATGCCGAATCCCAGCTCGGGGATGTAGTTCTGGTAGGCGTCGCTTGGAGTCGCCGAGAATCCGTTGCCCCAGCGGTCAATGACGCAGACGTAGCTCGTGTCCTGCTCCACGGGTGTCAATGTCGACTGCGGCTCGGTCGCGAGTTCCCAGTCGCCTCGAGGCTCCGACTGGTGCGGGAACGGGTCGCCGGGCGGTGGCATCCCCGGGTGTGCGCGCGTCGCGTCGATCTGTTCGCGTCGCTCCGCCCCGAACGAGGGCGAGGTGAGCCCCTCGATCGGCACACGCACGAAGTCGGGGTCGCCGAAGTAGTAGTGCCGGTCCGAGAACGCGAGTTTGATCGCCTCGACCAGCGTGTGCACGTAGTCGGCGCTGTTGTGACCGAGCGCCGCGAGATCGACGCCATCGAGGATCTGCAGTACCTCGATCAGCACGGGCCCCTGGCACCAGGGGCCGCATGTGTTCACCGTGAGCTCCCCAAAGCGGCCGGTCAGCGGCGGTTCGATCCCGACGCTGAAGTCGGCGAGGTCGTCGTAGCCGAGAAACCCGTCGCGCTCCCCCACGAACGCCGCGATTTCACGGGCGATGTCGCCTCGGTAGAACTCGTCGCGCGCGGCGCGGATGGCGGTCGCGCGCCCGCCGACGCTGGCGGCGCGCTCGGCGTTGATCAGGCGGTCGAAGGTCGCCGCCAGTTGCGGCTGTTCGAGGCGATCGCCCTCGCTGAGGAGCTCGCCACCGGGCGCCAGCAGGTCGCTCAGCCCCCGTGAGCTGTCGATCATCGGCCCCATGGTCGGCAGCAGGTGTGCCACCGTGCCCTGGATGACGAATCCGTCGCGGCAGATCTCACGTGCCGGCGCGACGACCTCCTCGAACGACATCGTCCCGAATCGCTCGAGGGTCGTCAGCCATGCGTCCGGCGCAGCGGGTGTAACGATGCGATCAATCGCCGAGGGTGGCCCGCCGTTGGTTCGATCGGTGACCGCCTCCAGCGTGGCCGACTGTGGCCAGCGGCCGAGCCCGCTCACGGTCGAGACGTTGCCGCTCTCAGCGCTGTAGACCATCACCGGTGCGACACCGCCGAAAGTGACCCACTGCGGCAGCGTCACGCCGAGGACGATGCCTGCAGCTACGCCGGCGTCGGTCGCGTTGCCGCCGTCCTCCAGGATGCGATGGGCGGCAGCGGTGGCGAGGTAGTGCCCGGACGCCGCCATGTGCGTGACGCCGCGAACCGCGGGTCGCTGTGAACGCAGCGCGGTCGGCATGGGCACCTCCGTGAAGCGTGAAACGCGGGCGACTACGGAGCGTTCGAGCGCCCTCGGGCACCCGCGTCCGCCGTCGCGGGCCCGACTATAGCACCGCCCGAGGCTCGGCCAGTGCGTTCTCGGCGAAGCGGGCGTAGCGGAAGCCCGTGAGGTCGAGCGAGGGCGTCTCGTCGACGATTAGTTCGGAGACCAGTCGCCCGGCGATCGGCCCGAGCGCGAATCCGTGGCCGCTGAAGCCGGTGGCCACGACCAGTCCTCGCGGCGAGTCGAGAGCGTCGATCACGGGGATCGCGTCCGGCGTCGAGTCGATCACGCCGGCCCACTGCTGCTCGCTCTCCACGGCACCTGCCTCCGGGAGCCACTCGCGGAACATCTGCAGCGCTCGTTCGGCTAGTTGTTGGTCGGGCCCCGGGTCGGTGGCATGGGCGGAGCGGAATGGGTAGCGACTGCGCTCGCCGCGGCTCATGCGATCTGCGAGGTCGCGCAGCAGGGGGCGGCCCACGCGCAGCCGGAAGAGCTCCCGGTTGCGCCAGAAGTTCGGCAGGAAACGCCTCAGCTGCGGCAGGCTCGCCAGCGTCATATCGTGCTGGACGCGCCCACCCGCGAGGATCACGCGTCCATCGCGGCGCTGGCGGAATGAGAATCCACCCGCCCACACGCCGGCGCTCGTGATCGGGGGCAGCGGCGTCGTGCGTTGGACGGTCGCGCGCACCAACCGCTGAGGTAGCCGCAGCCCGAGGGCGCTGAGCAGCCTCGACGACCACGCCCCGGCCGCGTTGACGACCGTCGAGGCGGCGATCTCACCTCGCTCCGAGCTCACGCCGATGACCGTGCCGTCGCTTGTCTCGATGCCGTCGACCGCGCATCCCGTGACGATGGTGGCGCCGGCTGCCTCGGCGGCACTGGCGAAGGCGCGCGTCGCCTTCACCGGGTCGGCGTGGCCATCGCTCGGCGTGTGGAGCCCGCCGAGGACGTCGCCTTTCAGCCCGCGGATCAAGCCCCGGATCTCGTCAGGAGTCACGATCCGCGCATCGATCAGGCCGCGAGCTTCCTCGATCCAGCCCTCGTACTGCGCGAGTCGCTCCTCTGTCAGGGCGAAGCCGAGGTTGCCGCCGCGCGTCCACTCAATGTCTGCATCAAGATCGGTCTCCGCGGACTGCCAGATACGGTTGCTCTCGACGGCCAGCGGGATCTCGAGCGGGTGGCGCCCCTGCTGGCGAACGAATCCCCAGTTGCGGCCGGACTGCTCGGCGCCGACCTCTGCGCGCTCGAGGAGGACGACCGAGACGCCTCTTTGCGCGAGGTAGTAGGCGCTGGCGGCGCCCACGATGCCACCGCCAACGATCACGACATCTGCCTGGCGCGGGACCATCGCTTCTGCCATCGCTGACCTCCGACCTCGGAACCGCCGTGCCAGCCGAACATAGCACCTCTCGGCGGGCGCTCATGCGAGCCTCAGGGGGAGCGGTCCTCACGCTCTCCACCTTGCTAGACTGCGCGCAACTAGCCCGGCGAGGCGAGAGAGAGGCTGTACGTGAACGTCATCTGGATCACCTCTGACACCTACCGACGAGACGCGATGGGGGCGTACGGGAACCCGATCATCCACACGCCGTCCCTCGATGCACTCTCAGCCAGCGGGACGCGTTTCGACCGCCATTACATCAGCGCGTTCCCGACGATGCCGACGCGGGCCGACCACGCGACAGGGCGCTCCACCATGTCGTTCATGCAGTGGGGGCCGCTCGACCGCGAGGTCACCACGCTCGCTCAGCTCCTCGCTAGGGCGGGGCTGCACACGGCCGCGGTCGTTGACACGCCCTTCTACCAGCGCAACGGGATGAACTACGACCGAGGCTTCCGCACCTTCTTCAACATCGAGGGTCAGATGTACGGCAGCGACGGCCGCGACATCGTCTCGTGGTGGAGTACGGAAGCCGACACCCACGTAGCGCGCACGATGACCCGCGCCGGCGACTGGCTGGAAAATCACTACAAGGAGGACTTCTTCCTGTACGTCGACACGTGGGATCCGCACGAGCCGTGGAATCCGCCCGCCTACTACACGGAGCTCTATAAGCCGGACTTCGACGGCCAGCCCTCGCATCCTGCCTACGGACGCTGGCAGGACATGCCGGGGATGACGGAGGAGCACGTGAACGTCGGTCGAGCGACGTACATGGGCGAGGTGACGCTCGTCGATACGTGGGTCGGACAGCTGCTGCGCAAGGTCGAGAACATGGGCCTCGCCGAGACGACCGCGATCATCTTCACCTCCGACCACGGCTTCTACTTCGGCGAACACGACGGACTGTTCGGCAAACTCACCGTCGCGAAGCGCGCCGACGGCAGCCTGTCGATCGCGGCACCGAACGCACATGCGCAGCGCGTGCTGGGGCGGAGTCGAGGCCCGGAGGACGTTCGAGGGTGGGGCCACTCGCCGCTCTATGAGGAGGTCGCAGGCATCCCCTTGCTGATCAAGGTTCCGGGAATCGATGCGGGCAGCTCGCAGACTCTCACCTCAGCGATCGACGTGATGCCGACCGTGCTCGACATCCTCGACCAGCCGACCCCGGAGTGGGTGGAGGGGCGCTCGCTCCTCCCGGCGATGCGAGGTGATGCGGACGCCGGTCGGGAGTTCGTCGTTAGTGCGCAGCCATTCGCGAATCCCGGTCAGCAGACGCGGGCCGTAGATGATCTGAGTCGGCCGGTGGCGGCGGCGCAGGTGACAACGATCACCACGGACAAGTGGTCGTTTCTCTACAGCGCGGACCTAGGCATGTCGGAGCTGTTCCACCTGGAGTCAGATCCGAATCAGCTCACTGACGTGCTCGCGGGGCACGCGGACATCGCGACGGAGCTACATGGACACCTTGTGAAGTTCATGAAGGACACGAACCTTCCACAGCACCTCGTCGAGCCGCGGCTGCAGTTGAGGCTGTAGATCGACTGGCGGCAACCCTGGCCCGCCTTCATCCCATGCGCCATCACCGGCTCATCGAAGCCTTTGGGCGACTAGACCACCCACGACCGTCGCTATCGGTTACGACGGTCGGATCTCACAGTCGTCGGCGACCGTAGTAGGGCAGCTCTACCTCGCGGTTTCCGGCTGCCACCTCGGCTGGCTCCTCGCGCGGCGTCACCTGCGACTGCTGGGCGCGGTACGCACGAGGCGAGAGCGTCGGGTCGCTCAGCACGTTGATGCAGGCGGGCTTGCCTGAAGCGAACGCGCGCTCGAGCGCCGGTCTGATCTCGCTCGCATGCTCGACGAACTCCGTGTGCGCGCCGAACCCGGCGGCCGCGAGGTCATAGCGCGTTGCGCCGAGCTCGACGCCGGCAGTGCGATCGCCTCCGTACTTGCTGATCTGGCCGTGACGCACCATCCCCCAGCCTTCGTCGTTGTTCACGACAACGACGATCGGGAGGTCGTGTCGCACGGCGGTGTCGAACTCAGCGAAGTTCAGACCGACTGAGCCATCGCCGATGATCGTCAGCACCCGGCGATCCGGGTGGGCGACCTTCGCGGCCAGCGCGAACGGGATGCCGACGCCCAGACAGCCAAGGTAGCCGTGGCTCATCCAGCGACCGCCGCCCTCGACAAGCGCCTGGCCACCCATCCAGCCGGAGGTGTCGCCACCGTCCGCGACGATGATCGAGTCGCCGTCGAGGAATTCCGCGATCTCATTCGTGAGCCGCACCTGGTGGATCGGCGCGGCGTCGTCCGTCTGCACGTCGTCGGGGACGCGGCGGGCCTCATCGCGGGCTGCCGCCAGTGCATCAATCCAGCGTTCATGGTCCGCGAACGAGCGTGAGCGTGCGCCCACGATCAACGAACGCAGCGTCTCTCGAACGTCGCCGACAAGCCCGATCTGCACGTCGCGGGTGCGCCCGATCTCCTCGGCTTCGACATCGACCTGAATCACGGTCGCGTCGTCCGGGATCAACTCCTGCCGCTCGCCGGAGGAACCGGTGAACATGCCTGCGCGTGCTCCGAGCATCAGGATCACGTCCGGCCCGCCACCCGCCGCCGCCTGCACGGCCGGCGAACCAACGAGGGTGAAGCCCCCGTACCCGAGCGGCGTGCGCTCCGAGACGAGGCCGCGCGCCTTCGAGTTGGCAAGCACGGGGATGCGCGTCAGCTCCGCGAACTCGCGCAACGCGTCCTCGGCACCCGAGAACCATGCGCCGCCGCCCGCGAAAATGGCGGGACGCTGCGCGTTCGCCAGCACGTCGAGTGCGAGCTCGATCGCCGTGGCTTCGGCGACCGGGCGGCCGGCGGGCGCGATCTCGTGGAAGGTCGGCACATCGCTCTCTTCGATCGGCGTATGCAGCACATCGATCGGGATGTCGAGGAAGACCGGTCCCGGGCGGCCACTGACGGCGTGCCGGTAGGCGGTCGCGAGGTACTCCGGGATGCGTTCGGGGTGGAAGACGGTTCGAGCGTACTTCGTGATTGGCTTCATCAGCGCGACCTGATCGAGGTTCTGCAGCGGCAGCTTGTCCTCGTCGCGCAGCGGGCTGCGGCCGCCGATGCAGATCATCGGGATCGCGTCCATGAACGCATTGGCTACGCCGGTCACAGCGTCCGTGACGCCGGGGCCAGCGGTGACGATCGCGACCCCAGGGTTCCCGGTAGTGCGCGCGAAGCCATCGGCCATGTGGGCGGCAGCTTGCTCGTGCCGTGTGTCGACCAGCCGGAAGTCGTGGTCGAGGCACGCCTGGAAGATCGGGTCCAGGTGCCCGCCGGAGAGCGCGAACACCTCCCGCACCCCGCGGTGCTCAAGCGCGCGAATCAGCAGCTCTCCACCGTTGATGATGGCCATCGCGTACACCTCCATGCCGACTCGACACACTCGTCGAAGGCATCGTCGGCGACTACGTTCGGACTATTGCAGAGATCGTCGCGAGGCCAGTCCGGGCAACCGTCCCGCCAATCGCGGGACTTTCGTCGTGATTCGGCTCGGGTGCCCGTTCGACGAGCCGCAGCCGGGCTAGACTGCCGCGAACAGACAACGCAATGGAGGAGCCAGCCGTGCCAGTGACCCTCGACGTCTCCTACCCGGCCGATGGCGTCGGCCTGATCGCCTTCAGCGACCCACCGATGAACTTTGGCGGTGGGGAGCTCGGGCGCAAACTCGGCGAGGCGATCAGCGAGCTGGAGGAGGCCCGCACTCGAGTCTTCGTACTGGCCTCGGACACACCGGGGTACTTCATCGCTCACTGGTCGCTACGCGAGATCGTTCAGGGGCAGGCTGCGCCCACCCCGCCGGCCGAGGACGCGATGCGGGTGCGAGGGCCCGCGATCTTCGAGGCGGTCGCGAGCCACCCGATGATCTCGATCGCCGTGAACAATGGACAGGCATGGGGCGGCGGCGCGGAGCTCTCATGGGCCTGCGATCTGCGTGTGGCCGCCGAGTCGGCGACGTACGGGCAGCCAGAAGTCCCGCTCGGGATCATCCCCGGTGCAGGAGGGACGACGCGGCTCTCCCGGCTAATCGGTCCGGCTCGCTGCCTCGAGATGATCCTCGACGGCCGGCCGATCACCGCGCAGCGCGCGTTCGAGATGGGCGCAGTCAACAAGGTCGTGCCCGACGACTACGTGCGCGAGGCGGCGCTCGAATGGGCGACGCACATCGCCAGTTGGCCCGGCGCGGCGCTTGCGGCCGCGAAGCGCAGCTTCTCGGAGGGACAGAACCTGCCGCTGGCGGATGCTCGGCGTAACGAGTCGCGCATTTTCCGCGATGTCGCGGGGCGCGAAGATGCGCTGGCGACGATGAACGCGGCGCAGGCGAAGTACGACGCCGGTGCCGACTCGTGGGAAGCGATCGGCCTGCCTCGCTAGCGCAGCCGCCGCGCCCGCTCCGCCCTCAGTTGTGTTCGCCAGGCGCGGGTATTCCCGCGCCGTGCAGCGGCACATACAGTCCCGCTTTGACGATGGAGTAGCGCACATAGAAGTCGCCGATCAGGCTCGCGCCGCCGATCAGGCCCAGCAGCACTAGCGCCGAACCGCCGACCAGGCTCGCCGCCCCCAGCACCAGCGGCACCACGATTCCGACGGCGATCGTGCCGCCATAGAACGCCGGCGAGATGCGACCCGACACCAGTTGACGCATCGACTCACGCGCAGCGCCCCCGGCCCGGCCCGCAGCGGCCAGGTAGATCGCCACCAGCACCGCGGTCGAGAGCACCACCCAGAGTTTCACGACCTCGACAGCGTCGATATCGAAGGTGCCTTCGCCCAGAGCAGCAAACATGAGCAGCACGGCGGCACCGCCGCGCAAGCCATACGCAACCGAGAGCAGCGGCAGCATCACGGTGCGCCAGAAGGGAATCCCAACAGAGGCGGAGTAGACGAACCCTTCGTACAGCAGGATCAACCCCGCGCCGACGAGGGAGATGGCGAGCAGCAGATCGCCGAGCAACCCGTCCGGGAGCAGCAGGAAGCCCACTGCTCCCGTCATGTAGATGCCCATGCTCCACAGGCCGCGACTGATCCACGACCGATGCGGCCGACGGGCCATACGCCAGAAGCGACTCCAGCGACCGAGGAAGAAGATGTGCGCCCAGCCGGAGAGGATCGCGATCGTGACGAGCGCCATGATCTGGGCAGCGCGTACGTCGAACCACGCCGCGAAGATCCACGCGCCGGCCCCAGCGGCGGAGAAGAAGTGTGCGATCACGAGCAGCAGGCCGCGGCCCTCGATCCACTCACGCTGCGGGCGATAGGTCAGGATGAGGTCGTTGCGTCGCAGGTCGAGTCGGTCGTCAATAGCCATCGTTACCGCTCCGCTGCCAGATAGAAGACTGACGGGTCCGTACCGAGTTCCGGGTTGAGCTGGAAGCCGGCCTCGTCGCGGACGAGACGGCTCACCTCGCTCTCCGGATCGTCGAGGTCGCCGAAGATGCGGGCTCTCGCCATGCAGTTCGCCACACATGCCGGCTCCAGTCCGTCTTCCAGTCGGTGCCGGCAGAAATCGCACTTCTCGACGACGCCTTCGAGGTGGTCCACGTACCGCGCCTCCTCATAGGGGGTGAGCGTCTCGCCGAAGTACGCATGCTTCTCGTCCTGGTAGTAACGCGCGCCATACGGGCAGGCCATCATGCAGGCGCGACAACCGACGCAGACCTCTGTGTCGACGAAGACGATGCCGTCCTCTCGCTTCTGGCTCGCCCCGGTCGGGCAGACATCGACGCACGGTGGTTCGGCGCAGTGCATGCACAGCAGGGGCAGGGTGGTGCGACGAACGTTCGGGAACGTGCCGCTCTCGATCTTGAGCAGTCGCGCGTATGTGGTGCCGGGGCGCGTGCCGTTCTCGGTCTTGCACGCCACCTGGCAGCCGTAGCAGCCGATGCAGCGCTTGAGGTCGATCACCATGCCCAGTCGCATTACGACCCGCCTCCGGCCGCAGCTACCGGCTCGCCCACCTCGGACTCGACTTTCGAGACGCGCACGCGCGCGTCGCAGTCGATCGTCAGCGAGACGAGATCCATGTGTTCGAGATCCATCGTCTGGAGCTGGTTGAAGAACACCCCTTTGCCCTCCGCGATCGGCATGCCCTTCGCCCAGTGTCCGCCGTTGTTTGCGATCGCAATCACCTCCGGGTGGACGCCCTCGGTGAGGCGTGCGCGCCCGGTCGTGCTCGCTCCATCCGGCACTTCGACGCGGATCAGATCGTTGTCTTCGATGCCCTTGTCGCGTGCCGTCGCCGTGTTGATGCAGATGAAGTAGCTGTAGGGCTCACCGCGCGAGACTTCGTCCAGCCACGGGATCTCGTACGTCATCGAGAAGGTGTGCCAGGCGACGCGGTAGTAGATCGCTTGCATGTCGTAGCCCGGCTGCGGCTCGTACGCCTGACAGGGCCACCAGTCGGGCAGGGGGACGAAGCCTTCGGTGCTGATCGGCAGTGATTGCTCGTCGGCGATGCGCTGAACGTCCTCGCCAACGTCCACGAGCCACTCGTTGTAGATCGGCGCGCGTCCCTCGGCAAAGGGCTTCCAGTAGACCTCCTCCACCTGCTTCGGCCAGGTGACTACACCGTGCTCCTTGAACCAATCGAGCCCGCGTTCTTCCCCGAACCAGGCGCGGTAGATGCGGTCTCCGATCTCCTCCCAGCTGTACTCCTCCCGTGGCTCCAGCGCGTGCGGCGGTGTCAGTCCGTAGTGCACGTTCACTAGCGCCTGCATGACGTCAAGGATGCCGAGCCGCGCACCGACGTCACGCATCACCTCCGTGAAGTGACGACGCTCGAATAGCGGCTCTACCACCGGCTGGCGAATCTGGTGGCCCCACTTGCCGAGGCCTACGGGATGGTGGTGACGCAGCGAGTTCGGCACCGGATCGAATCGCTCCAGGTAACAGGCGTCCGGTAGCACGATGTCCGCCAGCGCCTCCGCAGTCTCATCGGAGTAGAGGTTGGAGGAGATCACGAAGGCGTCCTTGAACGCCTCGAAGCTGGCCTCCGGCCGGGCTACGCTCATCAACAGGTTCGCGCCGTAGTTGATCAGCACTTCGGGACGGTTGTCGAACGTGAATCGATCGTCGTTCAGCATCGCCGGAGTGGCACAGGTGGTGATCGGCCAGCTGATCAGGTCGCGCATGTTGGGAAGTTCGACGCCCTCCGGTGGGCGCGGCCACTCCCGCGTCCCGCGCTCGGTCTCGGTTTCGCCGAGCACCGTCGTCTGCAGGCCATCGCCATCGACGCCGGGAGCCCAGCGAGGCAGCTGGGTCTCGGGGTGACCGAAGGCGACGGGGTTCGTGCCCAGCAGGCCTCCGGGCACGTTGCTGGCGCCGACGATCTCGTTGATCAGCTCGATCGCCATCGATGTCGGCCAGGCGTTGTCGTGTCCGTGCGCACCTTTGAAGTACAGGGTTGCTGCGGGACGCAGCGGCAGCTCCTCCCCTCCGAGCGTGATGGTGGCACCGATGCGCGCTGCCTCACCGAACTCGCGGGCGATGCGCCGGATCGTCTCCGCCGGTACTGATGTCACCTCCTCCGCCGCCTCGGGCGTCCAGCGGGCCATCTTCGTGCTCAGCAGTTGGAAGACCGGGTGGCAGGGCTGACCGTCCCACTCGAAACTGCCCTCGAGTGCTGCGTCCTCGGCGTCTACGAGGTCGAACGGTCTTCCTTCCCCTACGCTCGTGCTCCAGACGAGCGGCTTGCCGTTCTCCGGGTCGCGCACGTAGTGGCCGTCCGCGCCCACCAGGTAAGGGGCGTCCGTGTGATGCGTGAGGTAGCCGCAGTCGATGTCGCGTTGCTCGTTGATTAGCAGGTTCAGGATGGCGCAGGCGAGAGCGCCGTCGCTACCGGGTTTGATCGGCACCCACTCATCCGCCTTCTCGGCGGCCGCGCTCATGTACGGGTCGACCACGACGACCTTCATGCCCCTCGCGCGAGCGTCTGCGATGTCTTGTGCCATCGTCGTCAGTGCGTAGTAGGTGCCCATGCCCACCTGGCAGCCGAACAGCAGCAGGTAGTCGCAGTAACGCGCATCAGGGTTCGTGGTGACCGAGGCGTGGAGCGTGCGGGCGAGGATGTGCTCCGCGTTCCCGCACTGGTGTCCATCAGAGATGAACGTGTTGGCGGTGCCGAATGCCGGGGCAAAGATGCCGGTCAGTGCACCCAGCGGCGCTAGCGAGGTGACAGTCCCGGTGACGTGCAGCTTCTGCGGATCCTTCGCCCGCACCTCTGTCAGCTTGTCCGTGATCGTCTCCAGCGCTTCGTCCCAGCTGATGCGCTCCCAGCCGGGGTCGACGCCGATCCCCTTCTCGGGGTTCGTACGGCGCAGTGGGTAGTTCACCCGGTTGGGGTCATAGAGCAGCTGTATGCCCGAGAGTCCACGAGCGCAGAGCCGGCCACGCCCGAGAGGACTGTCCGGATTGCCTTCGATCTTGATCAGGGTGCCGTCGACGACGTGGCAGCGGATGCCGCACTGGTTGTAGCAGATGCTACAGGTGCTCGGGATCCAGGCATCGTCAGATTCGGTGCGTCCCGATCCCTGAACTTCTGCCTGTGTCGCGTTCCCGTTCAAGCTCGTCATCGCTCCTCCAAATTCCCCTGCCGCTGGGGCGAAGGGTTGACCGATCGGATCGTGGCGGCGCCCTGCATCGGTTGGACCAGCACCACGATCACCTCCGGCGCCTCGTGGCCCTCGGTCGTGAGTGGATCGCTGTCATCCAGCGCGAGCAGACCGTTGACGAACATGCGGAGGCCCGCATCCACGCCGCTGCCGTGCAGCGATGGGGCAAAGGGGGGGCCGAGACGGTCTGAGAGTTCGCGTAGCAGATCGCCGGCGGTCGCACCTGCGCCCAGCTGGACGTCGATTGCTTCGTTCGCAGGGTTGCCTGCCGCCTTTGCGGCCGCGGGGGGCAACGTCACGCGCACCGTCATCGTGCCTGTGCTCATGGGCGGCGGCCCCCAGCGAGGGAATTACACTATGGGTTTGCCTTTCTCAACAAGGGGCGTTGCTCCGGAGCAAGAGGGGCGAAGGTCCCGAAGGTCCCACGCCGAGCTCCGATCGTGGGGGTCGCGAGGGCGCTGTTTCTGGACACGCGCCGGTGCGTGTCGCATGCTGGCGCGCAATCTGGAGCGATAGCCTCAGCCACGATCGGAGGCGCGATGCCTACTCTTTCCCAAGCCGCGATACTCGTCGAGCCAAACGCCCCGCTGCTCGTCGATGAGGTGCTGTTCCCTGATCCCGGCCCCGGCCAGGTGCTCGTGAAGCTGTTCGCGAGCGGCATCTGCCACTCGCAGCTCCATCAGATTCATCGCGCGCCCGCCCCGGATGAGACCGTCCCATCCCACCCTGCGCTGCTGGGCCACGAGGCGACCGGCGTCGTAGTCGCGACGGGCGAGAGCGTGACGCATGTGCGCGAGGGAGACCATGTGATGACCACGTGGGTCGACCGCGCGCGCGGCGAGGGGGCGCCGGTGACCACCCGCGCCACGGCGGAATGGCGGGGCGAGCCGGTCGTCGTCGGCCCCGCGACGTGGACGGAGTACAGCCTGCTTTCGGAGCGGCTCGTCGTCGCGCTCGATCCCGACCTACCGACTGACGTGACCTCGATCATCGGTTGCGCCGTGCTGACCGGCTCTAGCGCCATCACCAACATGCTCGACGTACGCGTGGGCGACTCAGTGGCCGTGTTCGGCGCCGGCGGTGTCGGTCTGTGCGCCATCGCGGCGGCCGCGATCGTCGGCGCGTACCCGATCATTGCCGTCGACCTGGTCGAGGACAAACTCGGCTTCGCGCGGCAATTCGGCGCAACGCACGCAGTGGACGCTTCCGAGGGCGATGCAGTCGAGGCGATTCGTGCGCTCACTGACGGCGGCGTCGACTTCGCCATCGACGCGATCGGCGCTCCGGTCACGCAGGAGCAGATCCTCTACGCGGCACGGCCGGGCGTCGTTGGCCTGGAGAAGGGCGGCACCGCCTGCCTCGTGGGCGCGGTGCAGGAGTTGGGGCGAATCGATGTCGAGGAGCTGCGCATCACACAGCGCACGTACACCGGCACCCGTGGCAGCCTCTGCCGCCCGGACCGCGACTTCCCGACCTTCATCCGCTGGTACCGCGAGGGAAAACTCGACCTCGACGCCCTCGTCACGAAGCGTTACGCGCTCGAGGAGATCAACGAAGCCGTGGACGATCTGGCGAACGGCCGCATCTCCGGTCGGAGCATCATTCAGTTCGCGTAGGGCGGGCAGACGAACGCCTGCTACGCGATCCCGAGTCCGCGTAAGCTCATCGAGTTCAGAGCATGCCGCGGAAACTTGAGCCGAGCGCAACTCAGTCAGCAGATCGCGGAGCCGGACTTCCGGTCCCCGGCGAAGACGCACTAGCCGACGTTGGCCGCCATGCGAGCGACGATGCCGCGACGCCGAGCAGTACAACGAGCATGCTCAAGCGGAACGTCTCCCGGAACGCCTCGACGTGTGCTGGTCCGGCAGCGATGGCTTCGCTGAGGCCCTGTTCCACCAGCTGCGCGGTGTGGCTATCGAGCCGGATCGCGAAGAATGCGGTGAACGCCGCGACGGACAGCACGAGCCCCATGCTCCCCCCGAGGTTCAGCGCCCCCGAGGCCGTCCCGAACCGCTCCGGGAAGACGCTATTGAAGACCAGCGTCCGCGCAGCGGCGCGCAGAGCCCCCTGTCCGATTCCGGCGAGTGCAAGCGGAAGCGCTGCTCCCACCACTGTCGACTCGGCATCGAGCGTGCTGATCCAAAAGAGGGCGACCGCCACGGTAGCGCTCGCTGCGGTGACGAGGCGTTGCGCCGGCAGTCGATCGGCCAGCCAGCCGCCGACAGGTGCGGACCCGGCGCTGCACAGCCCCAGCACCCCCAACAGCAGTCCGAGTGTCGCCGGCCCGCGGTCGAGCACATCGGCCACGAAAAACGGAAAGACAAACCAGATGGTGAAGGCACCGAGTGAGTTGAACAGCAGAGTGAGGAACGCTGCCGCGAACGGTCGGTGGCGGAGCAGCGAGAGATCAAAGACCGGCCAGGGGGCGCGAAGCTCGACACGAACGAAGATCGAGGTCGCGACGACCGCGCTCAGGATCAGCAGCAGCCCAGGTAGCGCACCGACGCTGGTCGCGCGCAGCAGATTCAGGCCAACGAGCAGTGAGGCGACGGCGACGGCGAGCGCGATCGCCCCGGCCAGATCGAAGCGTGGCGCTCTGGCATCGGGCTCCGGCCGCTGTGGCTGCTCGTCGCGCAGCACGACGAGCGCGAGCAGAAGGGCGACCAGCAGTATCGGGATGCGTCCCAGGAAGATGATTGGCCAACCGAACGCTTCGATCAGCACCCCGCCCGCAAACCCGGCGGCAACACTGCCGATCGCCTGCGTGCCGCCCATCAGACCCAGCGCGCGACCTCGCTCGCCGGCTGCAAAAGAGAGCGCGATCAGCGCCGGCCCGACCGAGAGCACCGCAGCGCCCGCGAAGCCTTGCAGCACCCGTGCGCCCACGAGGAAGGGGAGATTCGGCGCGAGACCGAGTAGCAGCATTGCCATGACGTAGGTCACCAGACCAAGGCGAAAGAAGCGCACGAGACCGAAGCGGTCGCCGGCGCTGCCCATGCTCACGCCCAGGGCTGTGTTTGTGGTGACGAACGCGATGATCACCCATTGCAGCGATGAGATATCGGTGTCGAACGCGTCGGCGATGGTGGGAAGCGCGACGTTGACCGTCGCATCGAGCGCAGCGGCGAACAGACCGAGCGAGATGCACCCAGCGACTAGCCATTGACGTTGGTCACGGGAGAGCGCGCTCATTCTGCGGAGCACGGTACCTCATTACGTCAGACCGACCGGATTCGAACAGGCCTTCGGTGCTGCACAAGCGCTGTGCTTCATGCGATCATCGGCGGGATGCTGTAATTCGTGTCTAGATCGGCGCGAGGGTAGCTCAGTTGGTAGAGTGCCTGCCTTCCAACTATCCGGGCCTGAGCGCAGTGCTTCGAGCTTGGCCCTCCGACCAATACCGCCGACAGTCATCTGCTGTAGTAGAAATCCGACAGCGTCGTCGTGGCTGGGCCGGCTAGACCGCACGCACCTCGTACAGCATCACCGGCTCGTCGAAGCCCTTGAGCGTGGCCTCGCCCGTCGAGGTGAACTCGAACGTCTTGCCTGCGCTCGACGCCGGCGGTGCTCTCTTTCATCCCGCGCGATGTGTTGGCTATCGTCCCGGCGGCCTAGCTCCCCTCGGCGGGACGTAGCCCGAAGGCGTGAATGAGCCTGCCGTACGCCATGTACGAAGCGATCGCCCAGCCCAGCTCGACGATCTGCTCGGTCGTGAACCACTGCTGCAACGCGTCGAACATCTCGCGGTCGATGTTCGCGTGATCCACGAACAGGCGCTCTGCGTACGAGAGTGCCGCTTTCTCCGCGGGGGCAAAGCGGGAGTTAGTATCGCCCCAACGCGCGATACCCTCCACGGTCGGCTCATCCAGCGTCTCTCCCCCTGACAGGGGGATACGAGCGGCCTGTCAGAAATCGCAATCGTTGAGTTGAGCGATGCGCAGACGCACGATCTCCTTGAGCCGCGAATCGACCGCGCCGTCGGCGATGATCGCTCGGTACCAATCATTCCAGCGGGCGAAGGTGCCGGGGGCGTGACCGAACACCCGCACTAGATCGCCACTTGCTGTAGGAAGACCGCGAGTCGTCAGCTCGGCGTCGCTCAGGGTGGGCAGGCGCGGACCGTCGTCAGGCATCACGGCCTCCTCTCGGCAGTGGATTCTGCCCGGTCACGGTCCGGGGCCGCAAGCCTTACCCGGCACGCGCCCACGCGGACTGCCTGCGATATCGGCCTCTGGGCTCAAGAGCTGCCGTGCAGAGTAGGTCGTCGGGGCAGCTGCTCACGATGTCTGCCAATGTGGCGGTGTGACGATGATGTCGGAGAACTCGTCCGCCAGCCAATCGCGAAGGAAGGTCTCGCCGGCCTTGCCGATGTACTCGATGCGCCAGCCGCCGAACCCGGCGTCGAGGAACGCACCGATGCCGATGCCGTCGAGCACATCTGGCGTCGCTCCGGACTGCGGTATCAGCTGCACCGCGCTCTGCCCCTGCGCGTCCGCCGTCGCTGAGACGAGTTTCGCGCCACCGGCCAGCGCGCGTTCGACTGTGCCGCGGATGTCCGGAGTCCAGAAGCCGACGTGCTGCACGCCCTCCCCGTGCAGGTCGCGAAACTGGTGGAACTGAGACGTGCCTTCGCCCTTGACCTCGATCAACTCCCAGGTCTGACCGCTGCCGCTGCCGTAGGCGAAGCGGCTACCGGAACCCATCTCGCGTACTCGCCACATGTCAGCATCGAGTAGCCGCCCGTACCCATCGATCGCAGCGTCGAGGTCCTCGACCACGATGGCGATGTGGAAGCACTGAACATCAGGTGCGGTCATGGGTAGCTCCTACTGTGTTATCTGAGCACAAGCGACGGCAAACCCAGGTCTCGGGCCCAGCAAGACACGAGGCCCGAGCTCTGACAGAACCGGGCCCAGCCTATCGCACACGACGCCGGATGTTTGACCGTTGGACATCGAGAACTGGTGACCGTTGGATTCGAGTCCAATAGGTCGTGAGGGGAGGACCAGATCGGAGCCTCGTTTTGGGCCCCGAGCCCTGAGATCTGACAGAACCACTCGTGGCCCTGTCGGCGGCGACAGCGGCTCGGCCTAACGTCCGCCGCGGCCCTTCGGGGCCGGGGTCGCCTAGATGCCGCGCCAGTCGATCTTCGGGGGCCTGCGTTCACGGTCGGACGGCGCATCCTCGGCCGCGTAGCCGAGGAAGACGAGGCCGACGATGCGGTCTTTCTCGGCGAGGCCGAGGTAGTCCTTGAGCCCCTGGTAGCGGAGGGAGCGCCCGGTGCCCCACTTCGTCACAAGCCCCTCGGCGTGCGCGGCGAGCATGAGGTTCTGCGTGGCGCAGCAGCAGGCCGCGTAGTCCTCGAGATCGCGCACAGCACCGCCGTCCGGGTCGGCGGTCTGGCCGACGACGATCATCACTGGCGAGCGCATGGCCGTGCCGCTCGCGCGCCGGAGTTCTTCCTCGTCGGAGGTCTCGGCGTGACGGCTGCTCTGGAGCCACTCGACGAGCGCCTCGCCCATCTGTTTGCGCGCCGCACCGGCGATGACGTGGAAGGTCCACGGCTCGGTGAGGAAGTGGTTCGGCGCCCACACCGCGCACTCGATCAGGCGCTCAACGACGGCACGCGGCGGCGCCTCCTCGCCAAACGCGTCGGCCGTGTAGCGGCCGCGGATCACTTCGAATACGTCCATGGGGAGGTCCTCCGGTGCGCTGCGGGCCAGGCGTTCGAGGCGGGGCCTCGCATATCCTAACGCCGCAGCGGCACACACTCCGCCGCAGCGGAGCCCATCTGGCACCCCACAGGTAAAGCGACGGGCGGCTGACGGTAGGGGGAACACGTCCCGCCCGGCTCGCCTCTTTCAGCCCCGTATCGCTCTTCCAGCGCCGTGCGCACCATCGCAGCCCGGCCTCTAGCGTCCGTCGTCCACCTCCGGGCGACGCGAACAGTGGGACGTTTGGCTCGTGCAGGCTCTAGCCACGACCGCTGCCGCAAGTGGTATGAATGACGCCGCGACGCGAGGGAGAGTCGAGATGGCTGACTCAGACACCGGCACATACGAGATCACGACAGAGGATGTGGAGCTGGTTGCGGCAGATGGCAATCACTTCGCCGCTGCCGTCGCGAGGGCCGTCGGCCCACGGGGCCCCGCCGTCGTCATCCTCCCGGACGTGCGTGGGCTGCACGAGTTCTATGAGGACCTGGCTGCTCGATTCGCTCGACAAGGCTACGACGCGATCGCGTTCGACTACTTCGGTCGAACGGCGGGGGTCGGCAAGCGAGCAGAGGACTTCCCATTCATGGATCACGTGCCGCTCTGCACGGTGGATGGTATTTCGGCGGATGTCCGCGCTTGCGTTGAGCACCTGCGCGGCGTCGCGGGGCAGGCGGAGCGCAACATCTTCACGATGGGCTTCTGCTTCGGCGGCAGTAACTCCTGGATAATGGGTCAGACAGTGGAGGGGTTGGCAGGCGTCGTCGGCTTGTACGGTCACCCGACTCGCGAGGGACGCGACGGATCAGCGCCGGTGATTGACCGCGTGCAGGACCTCAGCGTGCCGCTGATGGGGTTGATGGGGGGAGCCGACCAGGGCATCCCGGCCAACGAAGTTGAGAAGTTCGATCAGGCCCTCGCGAACGTTGGTATCCAGTACAAGCTCGTGACCTACCCCGGCGCTCCACATTCGTTCTTCGACCGCCACTACGAGGCCCATCCAGACGCCGCCGAGGACGCGTGGAAGCGCGTCCTAGACTTCGTCTGGGGTGGCAACTACTGGTCCAGCTGAACCGCGGGGGCCCCCGGAGCGGGAATCGTCCCCGCTGGCGGCGCGTGCGAGCTGACTGAGCCGTCCGACCGCCTGCGTCCGGCTACCACTCGCCAGGCGGGACCGCTTCGATCAGCTCGAGGTGGAAGTTGAGCGGCTGCCCGGCGAGCGGGTGATTGGCGTCCAGCGTCACCATGTCTGCGGTGATCTCCGTGACCCGGCCGGGTGCACCACCAGCGAGCTGGACCTCCTGGCCGACCGCCAGGCCCTCCGGGGCGTCCCCCACCGCCACCCGGTACGTTCGGTCGGCGCGATGCGGCCCGTAAGCCCCCTCCAGCTCAACGTGGAAGTCGAGAACATCGCCGGGCGCCATCTCGCGCAGAGTGTTCTCGAAGTCGGGGATCAACTGTCCGCGCCCCAGCACAAACGTTCGTGGGCGCTTTCCCTCCGAAGAGTCGAACACCGACCCATCATCGAGCGTGCCTCGATAGTGCACCTTCACGACTGTCCCGTCCGCCAGCATGCTGCCTCCTGTTCCCGCCTGGCCACTCGTGGCCGGATGCCGCGTCCGACGTTCGGCAACGAGCTGACCTGCTGTGGTCGCCCAGGCTTCCCGGTGCTACCCCCTCGGGAGCCCCAGCCCGCGCGTGGCGATCACGTTGCGCTGGATCTCGGAGGTCCCGCCTGCGATCGTGGCCGACACGCTCGAAAGGTAGCTCGAAGCCCAGCGGCCGCGCATCGGGGTGTACTCCTCTGGGCCGTTGCGTACATCGCCGTACTTCCCCAGCAGCTTCGTCGCCGTGAGGGCGATCCGCTGGCTGAACTCGGTCGAAAAGAGCTTCGTCATCGACGCCTCGTGGTTCGGCACCAGGCCGCGAGCCTGCATCGAGATCACGCGCTGGGACAGAGTCTTCGCGATGTTAGCCTCGATGTAACGGTCGGCGAATTCGAGCCGCGGACAGTCGACGCGGTTCAGGCGCGAACGTTCAGGCTGCCCGTCGCGAATCTCCGTCAGTCCGTCCTTCAGCGTGTCGAGCATCTGCAGCTGCCCCACCGTCGAGCCGATCGACGAGCGTTCGAAGTCGAGATGGGTGGCGCCCACGTACCAGCCTCGGTTGATCTCGCCGACGGCGTTCTTCACGGGCACGTGCACGTCCTCGAAGAAGACCTCGTTGAAGCCCTGCGCGTCGCTCATCTGGACCAGCGGTCGAACGGAGATGCCCGGCGCGTCCATGCGCAGCAGCAGGTACGTGATGCCGCGGTGCTTCGGCGCTTCCGGGTCGGTCCGCACCATCGCGAACATCATGGCGGCCATCTGCGCGCCTGTCGTCCAGATCTTCTGGCCGTTGATGACGAAGTCATCGCCGTCACGCTCGGCGCGGGTCTGCAGCGAGGCGAGGTCGGACCCGGACCCGGGCTCGGAGTAGCCCTGACACCAGAACACGCCGTCGTTGACCATCGGTGGCAGGAACTCCTTCTTTTGCTCCTCAGTCCCGTGCACCATGATCGTCGAGCCGACGTCCGGCACGGGGATGAGCGGCGCGCTGCGCTCGGCGAAGGTCTCGTTCAGTAGGTACTGCTCCATCGGAGAGAGGTCGGCCCCCCCGTACTGCTTCGGCCACGCAGGCGCGATCCAGCCCCTGCCCACGAGCGCGTCGCGCCACGGCTTCAAGACCGCGAATATCCGCAGCATCCTGTCGGCTGGCGATCCTTCGTCGCCGTCGCCGCCGCCGCCTTCGAACAGCGCGGCCAGTCCGCCCATGCCGCCCTGGGTGCGCAGCGCATCGGGCAGGTTCCCGTCAATGAACTGCTCGACCTCATTGCGAAACGCAGCCTGTTCGGGGGTGTCTGCGAAGTCGACCATGGCGAGGCCTCTTCCCACATGCATCGCTCAGGCGACGCCGCTCGGGGTTGCGTCGGTCACGTGAGCTTACGCCGCGCGGCTCCTTGCAGACCACCGCCAATTTGCCCAGTTCGCCGCGAGCCGAGTGGCCCAGGAGGGTCGGAAGCTGTTCGGTTTGTCCGGCCTCTTCGACCGTGACGGCCTCACGTTCGTTACAGCAGAGGCGATCTGGCTCACCATCGATCGCCGGTGAGAGATCTGGCTGAGGGCCTTCGCCGCCGCACTCGGCCGATTCGGAGTGAGCGGACTCCAGAACTGGATCGATGAGCTCTGGGCCGAGGCGATGGCTAGTACCGTTCCACGCGGCGTTACCGCTCTCGCC
>PVBE012402502.1_pt1 | contig 42548 bp, 34 predicted proteins | sample 1631181 | NCBI WGS metagenome assembly PVBE01 (sample SAMN08397723, study PRJNA350692) | Marine metagenome, whole genome shotgun sequencing project. | isolation source: water | place: Pacific Ocean | collected 2012-04
AGTGTGGCTCGCCGGAGTCCGGTGCGTGCTGCATTCCAAATGACGATGGCACACTCATGTGCATCGAGACTGACCAAACGCATTGCCTTGACGAGGGTGGGGATTGGCAAGGCGAGGGAACGGTCTGCAATACGGTCAAGTGTGGCTCGCCGGAGTCCGGTGCGTGCTGCATTCCAAATGACGATGGCACATTCATGTGCATCGAGACCAGCCATGAGCACTGTGCCCAGGAGGGCGGCAAGTGGCAGGGCGCGGGATCGAACTGCAACAACATGCCTTGCGGCGGTTGGAACTGGGGGGCCTGCTGCGTTGAAAATGTAAATGGTGTCCAGGTTTGCATCGAGACCAACGAATGGCATTGCGTGAAAGAGGGTGGTGACTGGCATGGTCATGGCACGAGTTGTGCCAACGTGATGTGTGGTGACCCGCAACTGGGTGCCTGCTGCGTTACGACGAGCGATGGTTCCATGCAGTGCATCGAGACTGACGAAACACATTGCCTTGACGAGGGTGGCGATTGGCATGGTGCGGGCACGACGTGTGCAGATGCGCCGTGCGGTGGTGGTCAAACTGGAGCGTGCTGCATCAACGGCGGTTGCTTGATGCTGATGCCTAGCGACTGTGAGATGGTGCATGGTCTCTGGAATGGCGGTGGGTGCGGCGACACGGTGTGCCCGGCCTATTGCCCTGGTGATGTAGACGGCGACGGCACGGTTGGTGTTAATGACATTCTCATCGTGATCGCCAATTGGGGTCCCTGCATGTGATCAAGCAGGTGTGATCTGACCTAACGTAAGAACCCTCGACTTTGCGGAGTCGGGGGTTCTTGCCTTGCAGTATGAACAGAGTCACCGGCTGGGAAGTCGATCTTTCCACCATGTGAGTAGCGCTGCCGCTTCTTGGGGCGCAATTTTGAAAGCAGCGAGCATGTGCCGGGCGCATGTGTCCAGCAGGGCTGGATCGCCATCATGGTGTTGCGCTTTCTGGAACGCATGTCCGGCCGCATGCCATGCCTCGATGTCCACCGGACATGGAAACTGCAAGACGTCTCGGGCGGCCAGTTTGATGGCGTGCGGTGTCCTAGCTGTGCCCAAGTGCCGATGCATGGCCAGAAGTGAAATGAGAGGGCACGCCAACAGGGCACCAATGTTGGATGGTTCAGTGCTCTTTGCCGTGATGGTGATGATCGGGACGCTTGGAAGCCATTGCCCACGTTCATCAAGAACGGGCTCAAGTACGCGAGTCTGCGTTGGGAGCAGCACCTTGGGGACCAGTCGAGACCGGGCCCACTCCTTCATTCGGGTGCCCAAGAGGTTCAGATCAATGGCGGGTTGTGTCCAGGTGTGGCCGTGCAGTCGGCACGGGCGGGTTCCCCAGCGGCATCTGGCAGGATCAAGCAGGGCTGTAGTCAGAATTGGCGCTTGATTGTCATGGCAGTGTTTATTGGCTTCCACAATAGCCCCGCGCAATCCGTAGAACTGCTCACGGAAGTCTGCTGTGGCCGCCGCGATGTCGTTCAGCGTGCCTTGTGACTGAAATTTCGGGAGATTTGGAATGCCCATGGCCGCGGTGACCAGTGGTGACCACGACGCACCTAGTGTCGGTTGCGCAACCCGCGACAGTTTTTTGGCTGGCAGGCCGCCGTATCGTCCGACGTGTTTTGATGTCGTGGGTGTGTTGGAGATGACCAGTACACAGGTGTGGACCTGCGCGTCAAAGATGGTCTCTGGGCTTGCCCATGCTGTCTCAAGCGTGTGCTGATCCAGAATGCTGTCGCGGATGGGCCCGGTGTCGCGGGCGGCCAGAACCGACAGTGGTTGCACCAATGCCAGTCGGCCCTGCGGACGCAGTGATCGCGTTGAAAGCAGCAGAAATATGGCGGCCATGTCGGCGTATGGCCCGATGGGACTGCCGACGATGGCGGCGGCTCGCTTTCGAATTGACTCGGCGTCGGTGAGTTTCCGAAGCGGCGTTCCAAATGGCGGGTTGCCGACGATGAGGTCGGCCTTCGTTGCGGTCAGGGCGTCGCTGTTGAGTGCGTCGCACGTTCGAATGCCCGATGCGGCGTGCGTGTCGCCACCAGCGAGCGAGGTTAGTCGTCCGCGGAGCCATGCAGTTGGGATGGGATCGATGTCAAACCCATGAAGGTTCGGAGCGATGTGCCGCCATGCCTGGGTATCCGAGCAGTGGTGATCGCGTGTGTATCGATCAACGAGTCGCTGTCCTGCCGCCAGAAGGAACCGGCCGGTTCCACAGGCTGGATCCAAGACGATCGGCGATGGGTCGTTGGTCGAACCATCAAGCCAGATGTCCAGCGACTGCGTCAGACAGAAGGCCACCAGATCATGGGGTGTATAGAACGCCCCGACTCGCCGTCGAGCGTTTTTTCCATTGGTCTCGGGTGACCTGAGCTGGCTGCTCAGGGTTGGAATAAGTGGCTCGATGTCGTGGCAGTTGGCGGCCAACTGTTCGAGCAGATCGGCCGCAGTGGCAATTCGGTCATCTACGCATTGCGTGGGGCAGCGGTCGGAAACCTGCTGCAAAAGGGTGTTCAGGCCAATCTCCATATCTCTACCATAGAGTTTACAACTGCAAAATCGTTAATTCTGGTGGTGATACGTTTGGGGAATTGACCGTATGACGCCACAGTGGAGGGTAGGCACTGCCCGTGCCATCCATTCAACGACAACATACAAGTGACATTCGATTGCAACGCCGGGGTTGTGGTCATCACGGGGACAGGTCTGGCCGACCACCCCATGGGTCCATTCGATGGTTCGACGGGTTGCTTCAACCCAAATACGCCATCAGATCAGAATGACCTGTGGCGAATTCCTCTGCATCCTGTGGTTGGTAATTCCAGCGGCGTGGACTACCTCAATCAAATGGAGAAGGTGCAGAACGCAGTGGTCTTGGAACTGAGCAACAACGCTCAATCGCGGCCGGTTCGCGGCATCAACCTGATGCAACGATCGGTCGACCTTCCGGCTGGTGCTGCTGAGACGTCCTACGACAGGGCGACACTTTCTGAGTCGGTTGACTTGCTGGGAATCACTCTTCGAGCCATGGGTGTGTGCACCGAGATCCAAGTGTCGGCCGACCTGCCTGGGGAGGGCGTGGTGCGGTTGTTGGATCTTCCAGACCACGCCCCACATTGGCGAATGATGTATCAGTTGGACTCGCTGCTATTTCATGTGGCTTCGGGTATCGTGCGATCAACATCAACAGGAGATCACACATGATGCTTGCTCGCCACGCCGTCTTGTCATTAGCCGTCTTGTCATTGGCTTTGGGGGGGATGTCTTGTTCATCGGGTTCATCAGCCCCTGCGACTGAGGGCGGACGGGTCGACCTATCCAATGCAGCGTCGAGTGCGATCGATGGCTTCCGGTCGGATCCTCGCGCATCAAAATTTTTCGATACTGCATATGGCTGGGCTATCTTTCCCAAGATGAGCAAGGGGGCCGTCGGCATCGGTGTGTCGCAGGGGCGGGGAGAGGTCTATCAGGGTGGGCAACTCGTCGGTTACGTGAAGGCGACAAGTGTCACGGTGGGGGCTCAACTCGGCGGCCAGACGTTCTCTGAGATCATTTTCTTCCAAAATCAGTGGCCGTTCCAGAAGTTCACGAACAATCAGTTTGCCGGGCAGGCGTCGGCTACCGCGGTGGCTGGCAAAAAGGGCAGCGGTCAATTGGCTGACTACAGTGATGGCGTGGCGATTTTTACACGAAACCACGATGGCTTGATTGCAGCGGCAGATTTCGGTGGCCAGCAATTTGAGTACACGCCCCGCTGATCATATTCTTCCACAAACATTCCACCGACTCTCCACCAAATTGTCCACGCATGGCTAGTCGGTTGCGGCGGGTCTTCAATTGCATTATCACTTTCATCAGTTGTCGCTGCCTGCTCGGCCGAGGCCGGACTGGCGCAAGGCTCTTTGAAAAGTGATGAGACACGTGTCGGACGACGATGATCGCCCAGGCACAACCAGCGGACTCTTCGGAGGATGCACATCAGCGATGAAGGTTTCCCGACAAATCTCATTGATGATGGGTTGGCCGCATTGGGAGCACCGGTTCATCGTCTGCCATGCCCGGGCCGCGATACCAAAATTGGATTGTGGCACTGCAGAAACCGGGTGGTGATCGGCGCGAATCAAATGGTGTGGTGCGAAAGCATCACACGCCGTTTCGGCGGTAGCCAGGAGAACGCAACACAGTCGATGACCCAACGACATGACGATGCGACGCGAACCTGAAAAGGGATGCGGCGAGCGACATGACGATGCTTGGCAGTCCGTGCCTGTTCCATAAGGCACCTCAAACGTCTTCGGACGACAAAGGGTGTTCGAGTGAAACAGGATTCGAGGGCGGTATGACTGCCCGGGCCGGCGGTTCCGGCGGCCCGAGCAACCGATACCGTGGAACCCTTACACAACCAAGTCGAGCAGCCGAAATGTAATCCGGATCGGACCTGGATTCGTCGGAGACAGAGATGTCAATGACAAATCGGTAGAAGACTCGCCAAGCGAGTGCGAAGGGAGATAGATGAAGATCGCGTCAGGAAGCTGGCATACCGACGGGAATGCCAGGCGGACGACTGACTGACCACCGCATCAACATCGCTCGAGGGAGATGGGGCGACCATGCCGCTACAAGAAATGGCTCCGGCGACGGCATCGCTGGGGCGGCGTCACCATCTCGACAAGACTCCGACATGCCCGATGTGCACCGGGTAAGGCGAGGCCGCTCGCCGAGACATCCAGAGCGCCGATGGACGCAGCGTCGAAAGACCACGCGACCCCAATCGGTCTGGTCCAGCCCGGTCGAGCAGTCAGCGACAACTCTTGAGGCTCCAGCCTTGAGGGGAATGAAGAGAAGTAGCGAGGACGAGTTCCATAAGGACTCGTCCTTGCCTTTTTTTACCCGCTCCACTTTTTGGGGAGTCGGGCTTTCTCATTCTCATTGGAGCCTAGCTCAATGGAGATGCGGATCAGCCTGTGCGGGCGCCGTCGAGGGGAAGGGCTGGTGGTGGGTCGCCGGCGGAGGACGCCATGATCTGGAGGTCGTTGATCCAAGCTTTGGGGATCTTCTGGACGCCGCCGATCTGGTCAGGGCCACGCGAGTCCGTTAACGCAACAAATCGATCGCATTCGTAAATCAGGAGGCCGACAGTATGCACCTCGGCCAGCGGGCGAAGGGCGAACTCGACCATGTCCTCAGGGTCCTCCCAGCCCGGCCCACCGCGGGCCTCGGCGTCGATCCAGCGAACCGATACCACCGGCCAATCTCGGTCCAAAGCACGCTCGACTTCGTCGGAGTGAGTGGGACCTGAAGATTCAAAAGTAGGCCTGATCTGTGGCATGAGCATCCTCCGACAGGACAATGGCTTAGCTGCCGATCTCTTTCACCATCGCGGTCACTGCGATTCCCACACTACCATTGGCAGAGACCATGAATTCACCCCCGAGAGGCCCTCAGCCCTCCTCACCCCCCCCAGACGGCCCCAGAACGAAGGACGCCCTACATGCCGGTTGTATGCCTTATTTTTGTAGCCAGCGTGCTGACCCTGCTCACTTTCAGTGAGTTGTCTTGGGGTCGCGTACCAGACCCCGGCCGGCTCCCCGACCCCTCAATGCATCTACCAGAGGCTGCCGACTGGCGGATCAAGATGGAGTCGACCCTTGGTGTACAGACGACCGATCCCCTCATCACAGCCATCATTGCCAACGATACGGAAAAGCTGCGGTCGCTCTTGGCGACCGGACGGTCCGGTGCGGGTGTGGTTTCGACCGATGGCGCCACCCTTGTTGGACTGGCGTGCATCTATCACCATCCCGAGTGCCTGTCGCTGCTGCTGACGCACGGAGGCGATCCAAACAAGGCAGGTGGGCCTGGAAGCCTGACCCCGCTGCTTGATGCAACCACATCGAAGTGTCACGACTGCATTTCAATTTTGCTTGAGAGCGGCGCTGATCCAAACGGGCTCGGCGGCGTGCAGGGCAATCACATGCGCATGTCGCCCTTGGCCAATGCAGCGGCCGCCAATGATGTCGCTGCGATTGAACTTCTCGTCAAGAACGGCGCGGCGATCAACGGTCCGACCGGTACGACTTCGCCGCTGATCATGGCGGCGGTTAGATGCAATATCGAGGCCGTGCATGCCTTACTGGCGCACAACGCGAACCCAAACATGCCAGCGCCCAATGGAAGCATGACGCCGCTGACGTCCTCGGCTCGCGCCGCATGCCCATCTATCATGAACGTGCTGCTGTCACATGGGGCCAACCCTCATGGCGAACTTCATGATGGGGGCACACCGCTCATGCAGTCGGCATGGTGGGGCTGCAACGGCTGTGTGGCAGTGCTGCTCAAACATGACCCAGACTTTTTGGCAATGGACCACACCGGGCACGATGCGGTTATGAATGCGGCGATTCGCGGTCATGAGGATGTACTCAGAATGCTTCTCAATGCAGGCGCTCAAGCGGATCGTGCAAACGCTCACGGATGGACGCCACTGATGTTCGCGGCGAGAAACGGAAGTGTTGCGTGCCTACAGACGTTGATGGAGCACAATGCGAGTCTGAACGTCGCGCCAGATGGATGGACACCACTGAAGGAAGCGGCCCGAAACTGCCACCCCAAGATCGTTGCGATTCTTCTCGCTGCTGGCGCCAACGCCCACTATCGTGACAAATGCGGATGGTCGGCCCTAGATGATGCCGCGCACTACGGCTGTCTCAAGTGCCTGAACGTATTACTGGAGTCTGGCGGGTACGACCAGTCCGCCATACGGACGGCCGCGTCGCGTACCCAACTACACTTCACACATCCTCATGTTTCCAAACAGCATGCCGAACGTATTGAGCAGTGCCACACCATGCTTGAGTCGCACATGACATCGGATGGGAAGGGCAACTGATGGAATTCATTCCACGAGAAATCGACGGCGATATCATGGTGATAGAAGTTGACGGTGGACTCGACGGATCCAACGCTGCTCAATTTACCTGCGACATACTGGCAATCGCCCAAGGCGGAATCTCTCGCCTCATCATTGACTGCAGCAAGATGACGACGCTGTCGAGCATCGGTGTTGGCGCGCTCATTCGCATACATGCACGAGCTACCAAAGCCGGCGGTGATGTCAAACTGTGTGCTGTTCCAGGCCTCATGATGCAAGTGCTTTCGGTCATGCGAATGGACCGAGTATTTGAGATCTATCCAGATCTTGGACGAGCGAGACTGGCATTTAGCGCCTAGGCAATGTTTCCCGTCCACCCAATGGCGCGGTAGTCTGGTGACATGCTGAACCTCTTATTGACGTGTCTGCTGTCTGGTGACCCGATCGCCACTGTTGCAACGCCTCCGCCCAACATCGTCATTGTCTACGTGGATGACATGGGGTGGGGGGATTTGCCGTCGCAGGGTGCCACGGGTTGGAAGATGCCCAACCTAAAAAAATTGGAAAACAGTGGTACTCGCTTTACCAACTTCACCGTTGCGCAGCCGGTGTGCTCGGCCTCGCGTGCGGCCCTATTGACGGGTTGCTATCCGAATCGGATTGGCATTCACGGTGCGCTCGGTCCGTGGAGCGACGTGGGCTTGCATGAGAATGAAACCACGCTTGCAGAACTTGCCAAGTCGCGTGGTTATGCCACGGGAGTCTTTGGAAAGTGGCATCTTGGCTACCAAGATCAATTCCTGCCGACCCGTCATGGTTTTGACGAGTATCTGGGTATCCCGTACTCCAACGACATGTGGCCGGGCCATCCAGAACGCCCCAAGCAATGGCCTCCGCTACCGTTGATTGAGGGCGACAAGACTATCGAGCATATCAGCACGCTTGATCGCCAAGATCCACTGACTGAACGCCTGACCCGACGTGCTGTGCGATTCATCGATGAGCACCATGATGAACCGTTCTTGCTGTACGTCCCGCACCCGCAGCCACATGTACCACTGGCGTGTGGAGAACGTTGGAAAGGCTCTAGCGATCAGGGAATGTACGGCGACGTCATGCAGGAGATTGATTGGAGTGTCGGCGAGATTCTCAATGCGATCGACAAGCACGGCATCGCCGACAACACGCTGGTCATGTTTGCAAGCGACAACGGTCCGTGGCTGTCCTATGGTGATCACGCCGGCACCACTGGAGGTCTGCGAGAAGGTAAGGGCACCACCTTTGAAGGCGGCGTCCGTGTGCCGTGTGTTATACGCTGGCCTGGAACAATTCCGGCGGCCCACGTCAACGAGACGCAGTGGGGGACGATCAATGTCTACCCAACCATTGCACGCGCCATGGGCGCCGACATCACGAACCCGATCGACGGAGCCGATGCCACGCAGGTCATGACGGCCACCGAACCGTCCGATCCGCCGCAAGATGTCTACCTGTGTTACTACCGCACCAACGAACTCCAGGCCATCCGCAGTGGGCGTTGGAAGTTGCATTTTCCACACGGGTATCGATCGATGGAGGGTCGACCTGGTGGCACCGGTGGCGTGCCCAACAACTACACGTGGAATATTCCCCAGCCAATGGCGCTGTACGACCTCGTTTCCGATCCAGCCGAATCGACCGATGTGCGTGCTGCGAATCCGGAGGTCATGAAGCGAATGCTCGCCCACGCAGAATCGGCGCGGCAGGATCTCGGGGATGCGCTCAAGAAACGAGACGGCACGGGCCGTCGCGAACCGGGGCGAGTCGAGATCAGTCCAACACCTTGATCAACTGGAGGCATGGGGTGTTCTCATCCCAGAGTGTGAGCAACTCGGTGAGTGGAGTGAAATCCATCGCCTCGTACCACAGGCGTGTCTGTGTGTAATAGGAGCATTCGCGCCGAGGAGACAGCGTCTTGACCTGAAGGAATCGCGCGCCGATTCGCCGCGTGTGTTTTTCGGAGGCCTCAAGTAGCGCCCGCCCGATGCCCTTGCGGTGCCACTCGGGGCGAATACACAGCACATGCAACTCCGCAGATGATGGATAATGCTGCTCAATAGTCATGAACCCAATTGCCTCATCTCCATGCATGGCCATGATGGTGGGCATCGATTCGGTGGCCTGTGCGTACGCCACGATTGCTTCCTCGATTCCAAACCATTTGGGGGCACTGCGAAGGATTGGTTCGCACACACCGGACAATCCAGTAGCGGGGGGGAGTATTCGGACGCCGCTGGGAAGAGGTGAGTTCATGTGGCCAATTCTACTGATTGAGTATGCTCCGTGTCCTTGAACTCCCCACAGCGATTATCGAACAGCCACGCAACTGCCGGTGTTTTCATGGCGATAGGCGCCTACGGATGGTGGGCAGTGGTGGCACCGTTCTATTACAGGGCGGTGGACTCGGTCCCCGTAGGTGAACTGCTCGCATGGCGTGTCGTAGCGGGTCTTCCAATTTTGTGCCTGCTCCTGTGGGGCACGGGACGCATGCGTGAGTGTTGGGCGATATTTCGACAGCCACGCGTACTGGGCATTTTGTCGATCTCGGCCGTCCTGATCGCAATCAATTGGGTCGTGTTTGTGTGGTCGGTCGTCGACAATCGTCTGAGTGAAGCTAGCCTCGGATATTACATCTGCCCACTGTTCATCGTGGCGTTAGGCATGGTCGTGCTGGGCGAACGCATGCGATGGCAGCAGTGGGTCGCTGTGCTATGTGCAGCAATCGGCGTTTCCGTACTTGCGTGGAGAATCGGCGGTGTGCCTTGGATATCACTGACGCTTGCGGGCTCATTCGGTTTGTACGGACTGATTCGCAAGCAAGTTGATGCAGCACCGGCCCCTGGTCTTGCTATTGAAATGCTGCTTCTGCTGCCATTCATGTTCGGCTTATTGTGGTTCGATCACGTGCGAACTGGAAACGCTTTTGTTGCTGGTCCATGGTGGGTGTCGCTGCTGCTTCTTGGTGGCGGCGTTGTAACGGTGGTGCCGCTTGTGTTGTTCTCAGGCGGCGCGAGGCGACTCAGACTCTCGACCTTGGCGATCCTTCAATACATTTCACCCACGGGCCAGTTGTTGTTGGCGGTGTTGGCTTTTGGCGAGCCGTTCGGGACGGATCAGTTGATTGCATTTGCCTTTATCTGGCTTGCCGTAACGGTGTATTCGGTTGATTCCATTCGACACGTCCGTCGAATCGCGATTGCGGTTCCTGGGGAAGCGTGATGTACCAGATGGCCTCTAGGCCCTGCTAGACTGGTGTCATAACAGGAGGATCCCCCGCATGCGCGGAATAGCAGTGTTTATCGTGGTATCGCTTGTGTGTACGTCGGGACTGGGACAGTCAGATCTGTCCCCGAAGGGCCCCCCTCCAGCAACTCCCAAGCCACCCCCCGCATCACCAGGTGTGATCGATGCCAATGGAACACTGACGACCAAAGCTGAAGCATCGCTGCCCGATGTGCAGGAAATCCTCGATGCGTACACCTACGCTACCGGAGGAACAGAGGCGTGGAAGGCCGTGCAGGCCATGGAGTTTCAATGGGACTGGACATTGCTTGCTGACTCGGGCACGCTCACTTCCAAGGCCAATACCAGCGGGGCATTTCGGGCCGACATGAACATGGTTGGATCAGCGTGGCACGAGGGACAAGGGTCCGATGGCACGTTTGCATGGATTGAAGATGCGTCAGGGACCTGCCATGCGGCCAGTGAATCGGTCAAACTTCAATTGCAGATGCAGTATGACCCAACGGCCATCACGCATCTCAATACCTATGCGCGGGCCGCAACTACTTCGGGCGAAGTGGTGATTTCAGGCCGCCCAACATGGCGCATCATTTTGATTCCCCACAAGGGTCGGGCCATGTACTTCTTCTTCGATCAGGAGACAGATCTCCTCATACGATGGGAATACAGCCGACCAACTGGCGGATCACCCGTAGTCATTGAGCGAGGCATTGCGGACTATCGAGAAGTTGGCGGTGTGCTTGTGCCTCATGCAATTCGTGAGCGGTCGCCAGCGGGCACGGTGGAGTTCACGCTAAAGTCGGCCTCATCAACTCCGCTTTCCAAGGAGGCTTTGTCGTTGACACCGTGCGCTCGGGAAGCATTAGCAGCGGATGATGCGGCCGCGACGCCTCCCACTTCCGCCCTCCAGGGGCCAGCCCACGCGAATCTGGTCAAACTCATCGGACCAAACTTGATGAATGCCGATGGTAAACCAGTTGACTCCGATGTTCTCAACGACATTCCTAATGTGCTGTTGTATTTCTCGGCGCATTGGTGTGGTCCATGCCGTCGATTCACACCAAACCTCGTGAATTATTTTGACGAGCAGGGCCCCGATCGAGACTTTGCTGTGATCTTGGTCAGCAGCGATCGATCTGAAAAGAAGATGTACGATTACATGAAGGGTTCGAAGATGAATTGGTACACCGTGCCATTTGATCGAGTGGACCCATCTGGAATTAAGCGTGCGTGGGGTGGTCGGGGTATTCCCAATTTGGTCTGGCTGGGTGCAGCCGATCAGGTTGTCAAGCGGAGTTATGTAGATGGCCGATACATTGGACCATTCCAAGTACTTGATGCCTTCAAGTCGCGACACGAGACGGCCGCTACAAATTCCCCATCGCCGTGAGTGGCGACCACTTGCAAGCCTACCGCGAGGCGGTGGACATGTACGGCGCCGGGTTTGCCGCAACACTCTGGGGATCGGGCCGTACGCAGTCGCTGCGATTTTCGGTGATGGCTGACCTTGTCGGCGATCTTCCCACTGGAACGGTGCTCGATCTAGGCTGTGGTGACGGAGGATTGTCGCGATGGATGATCGACACAGGGCACTCACCTTTAGCTTTGCACGGCATCGATGCGATTTCAGAGCAAATTACAGCAGCCACCGCCAACGCCCCAAAGTGGGCGACCTACACCACAGCGGATCTTCTTGATCAGGCGGTGCCGTGGCCAAACTTGGATTGGGCTGTGGTATCCGGGACGCTCAACACCATGAGCCACGACGATTCGCGCGCCATTCTGGATCGAGCGTGGGACGCGTGTCGCATCGGACTGGCCTTCAACTTTCTGTCCGATCGGCCTGCCAAGCATTGGCATGGTCGAGATCTTGGCCCCGCTCGCCGCCACGACAGTCTTGCGTGGATGGGCTGGGCACTGGAGCGAACAGCATTGGTGTCATGTCGGCAGGACTATCTCGAGGGGCATGACATGACTATTGTCATGCGGCATCAACACGAGTCGCACGACGATCGCTGATGCATCAGGGTCTGAATGTCCTGAGCTGTTTGGCCATCCATGATGCCACGCTCCACGGACCACGCAGCACATCGCTCGACGAGTTCGCGGTAGATGCCTTGAAGTTGAGGCGAGTGGCGGTTCAACTCATCGAGATGACGTGTGAGCGTTCCAATGTCTCCGCGGGCAGCAGGCCCCATGACTGGTCCCGGGCCACTTCCCCCCGCGATGGTCCTTCCGATTTCCTCGACCATTCGGCCAAGCGCGGTGGCCGCCATAGACTCGGGTATACCTGCCTCGTGCCACAGCGATACGGCATCAGCAAGCACGCCCGTGAGCAGTCCGCCAGCCAATGATGCGGCTAGGTGATGCAGCGATCGCTTGTCACTGGCGATTTCCATTGGTTCCATACCAATGTCAGATGCAAACCGATGCAGCCAGGGTCGTGACACATCATCACCGTCGATGGCTGCTGCAGCGCCTCGCAGCGCTTCGCAGCCGCGTCCCCCATGCATCAGCACCATGACTGGGTGCAAGGACCCAGGATGCGCGTTGGGAATGGAGACGGGCGTGAGGTCAAGTGATCCTGCGGTGTGCACCAAGAGTTTGCCCGCGGTGTTTCTTAGTGATGAGGCGATCGAGGTCACCAGATCATCTGGGACACACAACACGATGACATCTGCATCTTTGGTGGCGGTGTCGAGATCTGTGGTGATGAGCACATCGGACTGCGCGATCCAATCGCACCGTTCAGGTGTACGTGTGGCTAAGGCGATCACAGGCCGACCGGCGTTGATGGCGGCTTGGGTCATCGCCCGGCCGACGGCGCCGGCACCGATGATGGCTATAGAGGCCGAGTAGTCGATCATGGTTTCTTGGAACTCCGATGTCGGTCAATGGTACGACCGCCCAAAGTCAGGCGTGTGCGTGTGCCTTTTTGCTTTCCTGAACGGGATCGCAGCATGGGTCGCAGCATCAGAAATGCCGCAACGGCCGCCGCGATCGTGACGATCCAGAATTGCCAGTCGCTCCACGGCATCAACTGCCCCCCCCTGCATGTACCAAGAGCCACGTCACCCATGCCGCAAGCCATGCCACACCTGACATCCACCCGAACTGCAGCACGGCCCACTTCCATCCACCCGCCTCCCTCGCTGTGACTGCAAGCGTGGGGAGGCATTGGAGCGCCAGCACAAAGAAGACCAGCAGGCTTGCTGCGGTGGCGGTCGTGAGCATCGGCCGCCCATCATCTCGTGTGGCCGATGTGATTCTCTGCAACACTTGAGGGTCGTCAGCATCATCATTTCCTGCGACAAGTACTGCCATGGTTGAGACAAAGACCTCGCGCGCCGCGAATGACGTCAAGACGCCAACGGTCAATTGCCAGTCCCAGTCCATTGGCTCAAACACCGGCTGCACCGCGCGGCCGATTTGCCCCGCGAATGAGTAGGCCATGTCCGATGATGGCGGGGCGACTTCAGTGGCAGCTGGTGGCGTTGCAATCGCTGTGTTGACCACAGGAGGCTTGGGGTAGGCGGTGAGCCACCACAGCACGATGACTATTCCAAGAATGACCGTTCCTGCTTTGCGCAGAAAGAGCCAGCCCCGATCCAAACAGGTCAGCAAAGCATTTCGCACCGACGGCCATTGGTATGGAGGTAGTTCGATGACCATGGGACGGCTGGCGCCACGCAAGAGTGTGCGGCGAACCAGCAATGATGACCCAAGGGCGGCAACAATTCCAAGCGCGTAGCAGCCGGCAAACACGACCCCGGCCACAGCCGGTTGATTGGCAAAGAGGATGCCGATGAGGAGGACGTAGACGGGCAGCCGCGCCGAGCACGATAAGAAAGGGGCTACAAGAATAGTTGCAAGACGGTCTCGGCGATCAGGAACGAGCCGTGCCGACATGATGGCCGGAATAGCGCATGCGTGGGCGGAGAGCATCGGTACAAATGCTTGGCCGGGCAGACCGAAGGGTCGAAGGACGCGATCCATTACAAATGAGGCGCGGGCGAGATATCCCGTGTCCTCAATCAATGCGATTAGGAAGAAGAGCAGCAGGATTTGTGGAAGAAACACAACGGTTCCTGCAAGACCACCCACGACGCCGTCAACAATCAGATCCCGAAGCGCACCGGCGGGTAGCAGATCCGCCAACCACGTACCAACGTGTCCAAAGATGACTTCGATGAGATCCATTGGTACGGATGCGAATGAAAAGATTGTCCAAAACAGTCCCACCATGACTATGGCAAATACCAATACACCCAGCAGTGGGTGCGTAAAGGTGCGGTCAAGCCGATCCCCGAGTCGGTCTGGTGTTGGTGTTGATTGGCGTGGTGTGCTGTCTCGAATAACACCGTCGATCCACTTGGTCAGTTGAGGTCCATCATCTGGTTCGGGGAGGTCTGCGGTGGCTCGTTGTGCGCTGGCGGCTGCTTGAGCGAGTTCATCGACACCCTGCCCGCTCCGTGCCGATGTCAACACGACCTTACATCCGAGCCACCGTGACAATCTCGCCGGTTCGATATCAAGGCCTTGTCGCCTCGCTTGGTCGATCATGTTCAGTGCGACGACACATCGCCGGCCTCGTTGAAGGACTTCCAGAGCCAGATGCAATCCTCTGCGAAGCGATGATGCGTCAATGACGATGACAATGGCGTCGCAATCCACGCCTTGCCCATTGGAGTCCAGTGTGTGTCTGGCGACATCCGACTCAGGTGTGTCGAGTTTTAGCGACCAGACGCCGGGAAGATCGGTTACGGCCAGCCCGTGGCCACGGCCATGCCGCGCATCGACGGTGCTGCCTGAAATGTTTGCAGTGTGCGCTCGGACTCCGCACAATCGATTGAACAAGGTTGTCTTGCCGACGTTGGGTTGCCCAATGAGCACGACGGATGGTTCCCGGGGGGGAGACCGATCAACTTGGTCTGGCTGCGTGGTGTTGGTCATGTGGTCGAGCCGCTACGTGGGGCGTTCAGATGGCAGGAGCGGCCACTACCTGAACTTGCACGCTGATATCTTTGGCGATACCAAGACGCGTTCCGTCCACATCGACAATGCATGGCTCGCCTGTTCGGCAGACTCGAATGGGTAGTCCCTCACGCAGACCCATGGCGCGAAGCAGGGCCGCATCTGCTGCGTCCGAGGACGGCAATTGCACGGTGCCGGTGGCACCGGGGGGCATCTGGTCGAGGGTCATGGTGTCCTGAGGCACGTTTCGCTCCTGACTGGGCTAACTGAGAACCAGTCTCAGTACCAAAACAGTAGCATGTCAAGCCCACCTCGGCAAGCGTGAAGCGGCCCTGATTCATCGTTCGGGACTGTGCAACCGGCCTAGCGTCGGCGACGACGTGTTGCCAGGCCAGCAAGGCCTAGCAAGGCGATGGCACCTGGGGCGGGAATTGGCGCGTAAATCAGTACAAGCTGGCCGTCGTGGTACTCACCGGCGGGAAGGCCGCTGTTGTCATTCCACGTTGATCCAGCCAAGATCGTGATATGGCCGCTTTGGTCAGAGAACATGTCAGTGAAAAGTAGGTCAAGCGACCCATCCACCGGTCCAAAAGTGCCGCCGTAATTGGCATCAGGGAAGGGCTGAAACATCTGAGAATGAGTCTCTCCAGCAGTATTGACACCAGAAACCCCCAAAACAGCCTCACTGCCCCAGTTTGGGACGCCCACATTGTCAAAGGTTTCAAGCACCACATTTTCCCACTTGATCTCAACCAATCGAGCGTTTGGTGAAATCTCAAGCGTGTCGATGATTTCTGGAATGCCTCCGAGGTACTGCACCCCAGTCAATTCGTAGAGAATCTGCTCTGTCGGACCCGTATCGGTACCACCAGCCACCGCGAAGGTGGAGGTGACCAAGGCGGCAAAGGCACCGCAAGTCCATTTGACAGAACAACTTCTCATAGCTCTCTTCCGATCGAGAGGATACTCGATAGGGGGGTATACGCAAGGAGCATCGTAGTTGATTCAGTTGATTCAACACCTATTTGATTGGCCTGTAGGGGCCTAGGGTGGTACCGGCAGGCTCCAAAAAGGCACCACGGCCTTTGGCGAGGTATCGCCAAAGGCCGCGGAGCATCCGGGTCAGGGACTCGAAGTGGTACTGGGGAAAGGTTCCCCTAGCGCAGTCCAAGTGCCTCCGTGATGGCCTGAGCGGCCTCTCTGGGCGTCCAGCCGTAGTTCCACAACTCGTGTAGATCGTTCGGCGCCGTACCGGTGGCCAGCAGAATCTCGCCGTATGGCAAGTTGTAGCGGCTCTCCGTCAGACCGAGGAGATGGGTGAGCCGGCCTTGCCAAGCGTCCCAATTCCAGTCATGTGGTGTCCGCGTATTCATAAGTCCGTGTCTCCTGAGGGGCCCTAAAGAGAGGCGTCCCTCACTGTCACCTACGCAGGTGATCGGCTGTTGGTGTGTCCGAGAATGCTTAAACTCCGAAAATAGTTGTTTCTGAACTCAAATCGTCTTCGGGTCGTATCAACACTGGTGCACTTCCCAACAATGCTCCTGAATAGGTGCACTGACCAGAACGATGCAGAGAAAACGAACACAATGGCGACTTGGCACCGCGCTGTTTGCGACGGTCTTTCTACTTGGAGTGGTCATTTTGTCATCGGAAGCTGTGCATCTGGTGTCCCGCGTTTCGGAGTTGGGGGCCGTGTGGTCATGGGTTGTGGGCAGTCTGGCCTCAGTAGCTGCGATCGCGCTACTGGGCTTGATCTGGGGCGAGTGGCGTGGTTGGATGATGGTTCGCCGTGTCGAACGACTGCAACATCGACTGTCTAATTCTGCGGCGCATACATCTGGTTTGCATCGCGCTGTGTCGCTGTGGTCTCGCCGTCTGGAGGAACCCTCAGCGGCGCTGGCAGACTTTGATCTCGCGTGGCACTCGACCGACAAATGTATCACACTTGAACCCCTCGAAACACTGATGCAATCACTCGATGCGCGGTGTGAGTCGGAAATTCGTCGCGAAGCGGCGCGTACTGGTGTTCTGGTCTCACTGTCGGGTGTGCCACTGCTCGATGCAGTGTTGTGCTGTTGGCGGAATCTTCGGCTCATACGCCGCATTGCGCAGATCTATGGTGGACGACCAGGGATGATCGGAACCCTTCGCCTTGGGCGAATGGTGCTTGCGCACGCCGTAACGGTGGACATTACGCAGCACGCCGCCGATGTGCTGTCGGCGCGAGTGGGGGCCCTTGCCGCGGTCGGAGGTCAGGGTCTCGTGGCAGCTACGTTGACTGTTCGGCTTGGGCTTTGGACGCAGTCGGTGTGTCGACCACTACCGATGGCAAGACGGACGATTGGCGGCTTTGTGGTTGCAAGCGCGGCCGATGAGGTTGGCCATCAGGCGAGGAGAACGGTTAAGAAATGCGCACAGATCTTTGGCAGGCCGCTCAAGGCAATGCGAAACTCATCGGCGGTGAACTGAAGACGCGAGTGCGTGTCCACCAGTTCCCCGACTGACTGAATTCTGTTGGGGTTGTGAATCGGTACTGATCTAGATGCCAACGAAGCGCCTGTGGGAGCTCATCGGGTTCCAGTGGCGACGACTTGAGCAGCGCCAGCACGATGCTGTCGCTGACGGCCAGACGCCGAAGGAGTGCTGGCAGGACTTCGCGGCCTGTAAATCGCATCCGATTGGGTGATCGGGGCAGCATTCCCGTTTCTAATACGCGTTCATAGCTCAGCGCATCAAACCACATTTGCCAGTCCAAACGTGGCATGCCTGGTTGGTGAAAGGCCGGCGATCGATCAAGGGGGCCGGGCTTCCACTTGAAGACGTACGGCTTCCAGAATCCATCGTGTGCCTGGGCTTCAATGATGATCTCTGGTCTTGTTGTTGTCATGACTGCAAACAGGCCGTAGTGTGACACCAAGTGCCATTGCGAAAACGTGCGTTGCCACGATTGCATCCAGCCAGGCTTCGTTGTAATGAAGGTCTGCATCCAAATGGTGCTCAACACCAAACTCAGCAAGCACACACCAATCAGCGACCGCGACCACTTCCACATGCCTGTGGAAACTGGCCGAATGCCAACGCGGATCGTTGAACGGACGACCTTTGGCCACAGTCGAAGGAGTGTCGCATCGTCGAACATGGCCAGGCACAGCACAATGGTCAGCCAGTTGAAGAATCCGTAATTGCCCGTAGCAATGACACCGAGCATGAGCAGGATGATCGCGAGGGCTCCAATTGAACGTGGGACGCGAGGAAGCAAGAGCAGCAGCGGAGCACCCAATTCGATGAGGAACATGATGACACAGACGACTTGCAAGAGTACGTCAGGCAACTGCTGGACATACCAGGCCGACCACCATGGCAAGGGCTGTGTCCAGAAGTGGTAGGCCAGCGCGGTGCAGTCAGCCCACACGGGATCACCGCTCTGAAGTTTGGCCAGCCCACCGAAGAAGATCAATCGCATCAATAGCAGTACGATCAACCAGTGCACCAACCGGGATGGCCTTCGTACTCGCACACTATTAAGACGCCAAGTCAGGGGTGACCACAACACAGCGAGCACGCCAGTTTCCAGTAGAAGCGCATCCCACTGATACTGCAGGAAGACGTCACTGGTGGTGACCAATGAGAGGTAACACAGCCACGCTACGACGGCGCCAAGTAGTGGCAGCAGACCAAGGGTCATCAAACCCCCTGCGATGGCACCGATCACCCAGGTCAGCGTGATGATGCCTTCGCTGCTCGGTCCATTAACATGAGCGAACATCTGGAACGTTGGCATTTGCCACCAGTTCACACCGTTCTCACGGGCCACTTCAACCAGTACTTCGGCGGGTTTGATTCCCTGCGGGCCAATCAAGCCAAGTGATTGTTGGCCGAATGAGACGAAGGCCGCAATAAACACGAGCCCCACCAATCGCAAGAAGATTCGGCGAGTCAGCAGCAGCGTGCTGGGTGTTTCAACGCGTCCAAAGAGCAGCGACGACAGTCGATTGGCGCCACTGCGATGGTTGGCCACCAAGCGATAGGCCGCATCGCATGCAAGGCGGACTGGGGGTACAAATCGGTACAGCACAAGCGGCCAAGTTCTCAGACCGATCCGATCCATGATTGTGAACATGGCCTGGGCGCCTCGGCATGTTCGGCCATCAGATTCGACTAGATGGACGGCCTGTTGCAGTTCATCCAGAGTGGTCGTCGGGAGGATCGGGGCAGCATCTGCTGCCCTGGCCCAATCCAGTGTGTCCCCCGACAGCGCGTGATACCGCTTCATCCAACGGCGGCAGAAGGTGCACTGACCGTCCCAGATGACCAGCGTTCGATCGGTGGGAAGGGTTGCTGAAGGTGGCGAACCACTGCATTTCTTATCGCCGCAATCTGTGCATGTAGAGCACCCACTCATGGGGGGCAGGATACGACAGCCCGCCCCGACAGAAGTCGGGGCGGGCGAATGATTCACAATGAGCTCGCCAGATTAGCAGTCAGAGCCAAAGGCTGCCAAGATCTCCAGCAGGTCGTTGACGTCGTAGATCGATCCAAACCCGGCGATGGCCGCAAGGACGTCCTCGACGTCCACCGTGCCGTTGCCGTCGATGTCACCGACACAGTCTTCGCAGTCGATTGACGAGATTCGAATCGCATCAATGCCTGCTTCGACGACTGAGCCGTCTCCAAGGTCGCTGGCTTCAAACGCAATGCGGAACTGGCCATTGGGCGTAATGCCGCCGATTGACGCAAGGTCAAACTGGACGTCATACCAGCCACCGTTGGATTCCGAGCCCGAAGGACCAACTTGTTCAAGCAGTGTCCAACTCGCACCGCCGTCGTCGGAAACTCGAACGTAGAAGATGTCCTCGTTGGGCGCGGCGCCGAAGTCGTTGCTGTACCACCGGGAGTACTCAAGTATGGCATTGGTATTCGATGCGTCAAGGATTGGTGAGATCAGCGTGGTGGTGCCACCATCGACATCAGTATTGCCCGCGCCGTTGTCGGTCAGCCAGCAGGCGCCACTGCCATCGGCGTCAGTCGGGGGGTCTCCGCGTAAACCATCACCAGCGGGCACACCTCGGCCCCACTGGCCGTCGCTGCAGTCGTTGTCGACTGTCCAGCCCGGATCGCTTTCGCAATCGTCGCTGAACGAGTCGATGATCTCGTTCGCTGAGAGGAGTTGTCCAGATACGACCGTGACGGTAAACCCGTCGGTCGTGGCGACCTTGGCATCAAATTCGACCATGCTTCCGCATTCGGTAGCACCAAAGGTTGCTCGCAGGATGATCGGAGTTCCGGCATCTTCGATGGACATGTTGGCAGCATTCCAGCCGGAGCCATCGTTCCATCGTAGTTCGGTGGCGTCCGTGTCCAGTGTCATGTTTTGGGCCAGAGTTGCCGACACCCGGAAGGAGTCGCCTCCGGAGGGGTCGAGCATGTCGGGGAGGGGATCAATGATTGTGGCGACGACCGATGGTTCGGACAGTGTCCAGACGAATAGGCCGCGTTCGAGATCAGATCCAATGACCGTACCACTTGGGAAGAAGGGGTAGCAACTCCAGATACCGTTGAACTGAGCGGCATCGCTTCCCGGGTATGTGTCGTACCACGCCACTGGGACTGGTGCCGTGCGATTGGTGATATCAAAGATCCACAGCCCGCTGCGGTAGTTGGATTGGAACATCAGGTTGCCCTTGATGTACAAGTTGTGGTCGATCGAAGACGAGCCGGTCGTGCACGTGCCCACCTGGGTTGGGTTGGCTAGGTCGCTGACATTGATGATCCGGGTGGTCGTGGGTGTGCCTGTGTTCTGCTCGTCCAATTCATCGTTGAGATAGATGTGTTGCAGATCTTCGGTGATCCATCCTTGATGGGAGTAGTTGTTGTTGGAGTGCTGCATCTCACCGATGGTGAAGATGGCTGACTTGTTGGTTACGTCCAGAATGGTTAGACCTGTTTCGTTCCACCCACCATTGAGGCCGGCATAGCAGAAGGCCACTTGACGTCCCTCATAGGGCGAGCCTTGTGGGTAGGTCACGACCTGCGCGTCGTGGACGTACTTATTCGACCACGAACCGACGTAGGGCGGATTGGTTGGGCTGGAGTTGAGATCGTAGATTCGCAGGCCGTTGTCGTTGCCACCGGTGCGGTAGAGGAATCCACTGTCGGTATCGATGACGATGTTGTGGGTTGCGGATGTGCCACCGGTCGTCACAGTATTGACGTGGGTGACCACGCCGATGTCGATGTTGGACATGTCGACGACTTGAATGCCGTCGCCGCCTTCACTGACGATGTAGGCATAGGCATTGTGGACTTTGACATCCCGCCAGAGGCTTCCTGGTCCTGGGATCTTTGCTTCAATGATTGGTGCGGTTGGGTCGGTGATGTCTACAAAACTCGTGCCATCGCTGTCACCGATGATGGCGTACTCGCGGCCCGACGGCGAGACGTAGCCCCAGCAGTCGTTGCCCGTGTCGGCGCCACCCAGATCATCTAGCGTGAGCCAAGCCTGCAACTCGATGTCGCCGGTGGATTCAAACCCGCCCGAGGCCATCGGAGTGTGGCTGCTTCTCTGCCATCCGGGTCCTTTGACCGGCCCGAAACGATCAAGCAGTTTGGGGTCATCTTGATGGGCCCAAGCGGCTGTGGCAACGGTCAAACCGGCCAAGACAGCGTATGTAATGTGATTCACAAATCACTCCTCTACCCCCTAGCACCATTCCACAACTCTTAGAGTACACGATCATTGACAGGGGTCGAGAGACTATTCGGTGATAGGTATGTGTTCGGTTGCTTCGAGTTCAGGCGATTTTGGATTGGAATCCAGCTTTTTTGGGCCCTGAGGCATCGGCGGTGGGTGCATGAGGTGGCTTGGGGGAGGGTCGCCACTGAGGGCGGACAGGAAGGCCTCCAGATCAGCCAATTGCTCTGGGCTGAAGTCCAAAGGCTGCAGTACATCTTCGGCGTGATGATGCCGACGGGCTTGGGTCTCAAGGGTGTTGTAGAAGGCCAGTACATCCCCGATGGTCTCAAATCGACCATCGTGCATGTATGGACCGGTGCTGGCCACATTTCGCAGGGACGGTGTTCGAAAGGCACCCCAGTGCTCGGGCCCAATCCGGGCATTGGCGGCGCGGCGGGCTTGGCTGCTCTGCGGGGCATCACTCCACGGGCCATCGGCCCGGAATGGGCTGGCCTGAAGTTGGGAATACCCCGCCCCGCGACCTGGGTCGTTGCTTGGGCCTCCATTGGGTGCAGGAAGCCCGAGATCGTGAAACTCCAAGTCAGACACCAGTGGTCCAAAGTGGCATTGGCGGCAACCTGCTTGTCCAACAAAGAGTTGAAAGCCTCGGATGGCCGCATCGGACATGACTGATGTAGCTTCGGCCTGATCAAACGATGCGACCCATCGATCGAAGTCCGATGTTCCCGGCGACAGTTGGCGTTCGTAGGCTTCGAGGCTCTTGCACACATTGACGAAGGCATCATTGATCGCCTGCTGTTGCGATGCTGACAATGCATCCCACGCATCGGTGCCTGGTCGCGCGCCTGCTATTAGTGGATCGAGGTTGGGCAGCGGACCAAAGATCGACACATAGCGTGATGACAACCAAGGCGTATCGATGAGGTGCTGCACGACGTCCCCACGCGCGCCATCCATTTCCAACGGATTTTCGATGGGGAACATCGCTTGTTGCCAGAGCGTGTCGGCGCGGCCGTCCCAAAACAGCCAACGGTGATGCGCCGCACCTCGCACGGTTGGAGCATTTCGGTTGCCAATACCCACACCCTGCGCAAGAGATCGTTCATCAGTGAATGCTTTGTCGGGCTGGTGGCAGGTGCTGCAGGAGATATCGCCTGTTGAGGAGAGTCCTGGATCAAAGAAGAGCGCGCGACCCAATACTGCTGCGGCCGGATCATCGGCATGGGCATTGGTCGGGTTGTTTGGTGCCGCTGGTACGGGGCTCATCGACCTGGCCAAGCGGAGTTCATGCTCGCTCAGTTCAGGCGGCGCGGCCATTAACAACAGGAGCAGGGGTGTCCACCACATCGCGATTAGTTCACTACGATGGGCATGGAAGCACGGTGCAACACGCCCGCCTCGTCGGTGATATCTACCGTGATCAACCAGTCGCCGGGCATGTGTAGCAACATGTCCCGCGTGATCCACGTGTCCGATGATGTCTCGATGGTGTCCACGGCGACATTCATGCCATGCCGGTGGGCGGGCATGCTGGCGTCAGCATGAACGGATACCACGCCGGTGGTGGGGGCTCGCTTGATGGTGATATCAAGATCGAAGTACTCATTGAGCGGCCACGAGTCGGTGCTCGATGAGATGACGACGTCCCACTGCCCATCAGCGGTGCGCATGAAGTGTCCAGACGGAGCTTTCAGTTGGTGACCGGTACTGCACCCTGACAGAGCGATCACGATTAGACCAATTGCGATTCGAACAATCATTGGGGAGTCTCCAATTGAGGCGCCTCCTTTGTGGGCCGTCGTCGACCGTGATCCCATCGCCACGAACGACCACCACTAAAGGTCATAATCCACGTGCCGTCGGGTTGAAACATCTGCGCTCTGTGATTGCCGTGATCTAGCACGATGACGCGGTTGTGGTGATCGACGACGATCGCAGCGGGTCTCCAGAATTGCTCGTGGTCGATGCCTTGTTCTCCCCATGCATTGAGAGGTGTGCCGTCGCGTGCAAACCGATGCACACGATGCCCAGATCGATCAACGACGAAGAAGGATCCATCCTCTGCGACATCAAAGTCAACGGGGTCAATCAGATCGGCAAGGGAGATAGTTGACTGTGTGCCTGTGGAGTCGGGCCACTGGCCATTGAGGCGGATGACTTTTTGATCGCCGTCAAGTACGGCACCTTGCAATTGTCCCGACTCGTTTCGTCCAAGGAGAGAAAACGCTCGCGGATCGCGCCCCATACCAAGATCAACCGGTGTGTGGTGGCCGTCCCCGCCGAGTTTCCATGCAGTTCTGCCGCCGCGGTCCAAGAAGATCAGGTCACCATCACTTTGGGCAAGATCACCTGATCCCGCGATTGGAAGAGGTACAGACTGGCTCAGGGTCGCCATGGTCGGATCAAATCGTGGGCTGTCAGGTGGCGGCGGGTTGAGGGCCCACTCGTGAATGCGATTATTTGCAGCGTCAACAGTCCAGAGCAGATTGAGTTTGGCGTCGACTTCCATGGCGGTGAGATTGCCCAGTTGACCGGGCCGAGACCCTGGCTGCCCAAACGTCGAGAGTCGAATGGGCGTGGTGCGATCGAGATCAAAGACATGAATGGCGCGAAGTTCAGGTTCCCATGTGCAGAAGAATCGCCCATCGGTGGTGGCTACGGGACCGAAGTGTGATTGCGAGCCTCTGGGCGCGACTGCGGGAGGCTCAATCTCCGTACCACTGACGCCGAATCGTTGCGCCCGTTCTTCGAAGGGTTCGGCTATGACGACGTCACCACCTTCGAGTATCGCGGCGTCGCTTGGGTAATGCACTTTGCCATCAGCTTCGCGCGGTAGAAAGGCGTGCATGCCCCATGTCTCAATGACAGCACCGGTGTGAGCATCGAATATCTGGACGCGGTGGTTTAGGCGATCGGTGACGACGACACGGCCGTCTCTCGCATCAATACCACTTGGCTCCATAAAGAGGCCTGGAAACGTGCCCCACGACCCAATTTCACGAAGCACCGTGCCATTTGAATTCAGGCACACCACTCGATGATTGTGCGTATCGGCCACCCAGATACGTCCTGCATCATCCAAGGCGACCCCTTCGGGGCTTCGCAACCCAAGTGCAGGGCCTTCCAAATTGCCAATGTGCTGACCATCTGGTTCAAAGAGTTGGATGCGGTCATTACCGGTGTCGGCCACGACAGCAATTGAATTGTTGACATCGACCGCGTGGGGACGTCGCATTCGAAATGGCTCATCGCCTGCCCCGCCGAACCCGCCGAGCAGATTCCCTTCTGGTGTAAAGAACATGACGTGGTGGCGGTCGGTATCGACGACGTAGATGCGGCCATCTGGCGCGATGGATAGGCCCTTGGGGTGGCGGACCCATCGTGAGAGATCAAGCCGCTCGTCACCATCATGCAGCCCCAATCGCACCGTGCCCAGGTCGGTATCGAGGGCGGCCACCTTGTCTGTGCCGGGGATGGCCGCGATCGCATGCACGCCGCCAATATCCTGGTGCGTTGAGATCCACCGGCCGGTGTTACCGTCGGCCATGGCCATGGAAAGCGTCGTCAGAGAGAGAAGTACACCGAACATGATGGTCAGCATAGATCGCTTGGGTTGATTCAACACGTTTCCCAGAACTGGAGCAGCAACAACAGGTCGTCAGTATCGACTACACCTGATCCATTGAGGTCCGCCGGGCCGCCCGCGTCACCCCAACTAGCAATCAACGCCAGTAGGTCGTCAACGCCAGTTTGTCCATCGTTGTTGATGTCTCCAAGGCATTGGCAGTCATCCAGAATGCCATCCCCATTCGCATCGCCACCATCAGCAAGATCACAGTCGTCGGGGCGACCGTTGCCATTGCAATCCAGATCGCTGGCAACCTTGATGGCCACATCCAGCGGCGTGGTGAGGTCGACATCGCCTCGAATCATCGACCGCCGGTATCGACCTTGGGCGTCGTACTCGACGATCCTTGCAGGTGAACTGGCCTTGACGACCAGAATGCGATCGGGGTTGATTAGGGTGATGTCCGTGGGTAATGACACGCCGTACTCATCCGTAAATGACCCGAGTTCGTCGCCGTTCTGCCCATCAAATCGCCATACGACTTGTCGCTCGGGAGACGATGCAAGCACGTCGCCGTTTGTGGCTACAGCGATACCATCGACACCGAAGATCGATAGGTTGGATACAAGTGTTCCCAGCGAAGTGCCCGTGAGCACATCAAAGGCGCGGATCTGGTTGCTATTGCACGCAACGAGCAATCGGTCCCCGTCGATGATCATTTTGCGAGGCTCGGTGACGCCGCCCAATCCTGAACCGATGAAGGCGCCAAGATCCTCCATGGTGTCTAGGTCGAAGGCGCGAACAGTGTTACTGCCAAAGTCTGACACAAGTAGGCGACGATCGGATGTGACAACCATTCCGCGTGGTTCCACCAGCGGCGCGTCGTGAGCCAGAATCGTAGCCGACATGCTTCCAGGCGCAACCGTCGAAAGAGCACCATCAACTTGCGCGATGATGACTGTTCCGCGGACCATCGAAGGATCACCCCCGTCGGGCGGGTTGGTGTTCACAATGGCCAAGGCCAGCGGCTCGGCGATGAGCCCGTTGTAGATACCCAGTAGCACGCCGCTTCGGGCGTGGTATTCGCGGACCGATCCATTCCCGGCGACGACAAAGTTGTCCGTGCCGCCGGATGCGAGCCATTCGGGGCCTCCGATACTTCCACAGTCCGTGCACGAGTCGAGCAGACCATCGCGATCGACGTCGAGCAGCGTATCGGCTGCAATGTCGGCAAAATCAATGATGCCGTTGCCGTCGCAATCGACTTCGCACTCGTCTGGCACTCGATTGCCGTTGGCGTCCGCGGCGCCCAGTGCATCGACATCCCAGTCGTCTGGGATGCTATTGCCATTGCAATCGGGCATGCACTCGTCTGGGATCAAGTCTCCATCAATGTCCAAGGAGGTACCCGATGTAATATCGATGGGGTCGAGCACGCCGTTGCCGTTGCAGTCTCGACACTCGTCGGGAATACCGTCACTGTCAACATCGAGGCTACTGCCGTCAGCGATGTCCACAGCGTCATCGATTCCATTCTCATTACAGTCGTGGGGCAGGCAATCACCCGCTGGGTTGAGTGCTACGAGTACATCTTGGACACGCGAGTGCATCCGAAGATCGATGTTGAGGAGTCCACCCTGATGGATGTGGCAGTAACTCATGATGGTGCCGCGAGGCGCTGCGGTACCAAGGCCACAGTCGTCGATGGTGGGCTCGTATCCATCGTGCGTGTGGTAGGTGCCCAGATTGTGCCCCATTTCGTGAGCGATGACGTTGATGTCCCAGACGTCCAAACTCGGTGGGCCAGGTTGTGGTGGAAATCCACCGAGTTGAAAGGCACTGATTCCAAAGGCCCCCTGATTGCAGGCTGTTGCGAGGTAGGCGATCCCCCCAAAGGGCGTGTCGCGCCGTCCACTAAGCAGGTGGACGAGATTGAACGATTCATGGTCCTCGTTGTTGATCCACCAATCCTTGAATGTTCCAAGTGATGTGACGTCCCACGGTTCGTTTCCGTCGGGCCAGAGCCGAACAAAGGCCAGCTCCAATCGGATTCCCAGATCTCGCTGGTAGATGGCTGAGACTTCAGCGATCACCGCGACGATGCCGTCGGCTGCAGCCGATTCATCGCCGTTATATCGATCGATGTACGCCTGATCGGCATCAATGGCGATGCGTGCGATGCGTGGTCCTGCGACGTTGGTGCCAGCGGAACGCTCGGGGCTGGAGTGTGGTGGGCGCCTACTGGGCTCAACCCCACACAACACCGGCGCTTCCATCGGGACGATGGGGCGTGAAGGGGATTGAACGGTCAGCGAGAGGTGGCCATCGTGTAGTTGGCCGCGTACATCGTCGCGGCCGCCGTCTGGGCGATCCACTCGGGCCGAGGCACGGCCCACAGCGTCGATGGCAAGTACGCCGGTTCCTGCATGTGTTTCGAGCTGCCAGAACTCAAGGGTTGGCCTTGAGATCGGCACCGGGGCACCATCACGCATGCTGACAAAGATGGCATCGGCAGACATGACCTGCATTGGCCGAACTGAGACCGGCTGGTCAGCAACGGTGATGATCGGCGGACCAGATAGGACGGCGCAGACGAGCAGGGCAATGGTCATCGGTGTATCGGATCCTCTTCTAGCCTCTCAACCGAATCGAGTATACGACCATGCGACGCGGAGGCCAGAGAAAGTCGATCAGACTGTTCGTGCCGTCATTCCGGCGTATCAGCACGTGTGAAGCCTAACGGCTCGATTTTGGCTAGCACGACTTCCTTCGATCCGTCAGGGCCAAGCCACAGCACCAGTTCACCGGTTTCCGAGTCGGCCTCGGCGGCATTGACACCGGTGCATTCCATGGCGGAGTTGGTAATGGCTTGTTCGCAACTGCCGCAATGAATCCCGTTGACAGGGACGACCACTCGTGTGCCAGTTCGCGTCGCCGTTGGTTGTGCGTCCTGTTGGCAGCCGCTTCCTACGATGATCAGTGTCGTCAGCAGAAGTGTTCGTTTCATGTCTCCAACGATATCACGTCTTGAGTACAGGAGCGGGTGCAAAGTTGCCACCGAGTATGGTCTTTGCGTCGGCGCCCATCCAGTTCTGCAACACAGCGGCATAGATTTGTCGGAAATCGACATTGAAGCGCAAATCGCCATCATCCAGATTTGTCAGACTCGGGTGGTTGCCCAGTACGCCTGACTTCACCATGGGACCCACAAGAAAGAGTGGTGCGGCGGTTCCGTGGTCGGTTCCTCCAGAGCCGTTCTGGCCAACACGTCGACCGAACTCAGAGAAGACCATGGTCAGGACGCGGCCATCATTGTCTTGCGCTTTGAGTTCGTCATTGAAGGCCTTGAGGGAGTCGCCGACCTGACGCAGCAGTCGCTGGTGCGAGCCAGTTTGGTTGGCGTGGGTGTCAAAGCCACCAAGGGTGACGTAGTACACCCGCGTTGACATGCCCGCTCGAATCATTGCCGTCACCATGCGGAGCTGATTGGACAAATTGCCACTGGGCCACGTCGCAAGCGGCGTGAGTGCAGCGGCCTTGCGAACCTGATCCGATGAGATTTGCGCATCCAGCGAGGTTCGTTTTAGGAATGAGAGGTTGTCATCTGTTGTGGGCGCCGCTCCGGGCACGCCTCGGTAGGCGGCTTCTAGGTCAGGCGAGAGATCTTCGCCCATCCAACGGAAGAGTTCCGGCGATTCAAAGCTCACGGGCATCGTGCGATCACCCTGCATGGCCAGTGGCGCCGTGTTGCCAAGAGCGATAGCTGCTTGGGGGTTGGGCGTGCCCGTGCAGGTGTTGTCAAAGTACCGGCCAAGCCATCCATTACTCTTGGCATTGGTGTCGCCGGTATGCCAGATGTCCATGGATGAGAAGTGCGATCGATTGGGGTTGGGATAGCCAACGCCTTGTACGATCGTGCCAACGCCGCGGTCAATCAGTTCGCGGAACCCAGAGAATGCCGGGTGCAGACCGATGCCATCTACGCCAGGGATGGCAAGTGCAGCATCGTTTCCGCGACCGGGTTGCTCAATGGCTAATTGTGGTCGCTTGCGGTAGTACAGATCGTTTCCGTACGGCACGACGGTATTGAGTCCGTCGTTTCCACCACCGAGTTGCACGACCACGAAGATGCGGTCCTGTGGGATACCGGCCAATGACGTGAGCATCGAGTGTGCTGGCAGCGACATAGCGCGTCCGGCTTGTTCGATGAAGAGCGGTGCGGTGGTGGCCAGACTCGCCATCGCGGTGCCGCGAGTGAGAAAGGTTCGACGTGTCCATGGGTCATGTTGCGTCATTGGAGGGTACTCCCGTGTAGGAGGGGGATCGTCATCAGCACAACTGGTACTCCGGACAGGCGGTCATGAGAGAGATCAGATGGATGAGTGTTTCGCTCGACAAGTTGCTTCCACGGGCTCTGGCAAGATCAATCCATTGTTGTAGTCGCCCGTCAGTGGGGGCTGCTCCAAGTATGAAGCGTGCGAGGTAGGTCACCGAGTCGGCGATTCGATCGCGACCAGGTAGGCCATCGAGGTGTTCCACAAAGGGCGACGGATTCCAACCGCCCTGAGAAGCTTCCCACGGCGATGATTCTGGATCGCGACCGGTCATGAGGTAGACCAGCAGGTTTTGTCGCACAAAGAGCGTCGAGGTATTGATCCACTTGCGTCCGCCATCCCAGCCTTTGACGCTTGGGGGCATGAACAGTTCTTGTCCCATGAATCCACAAGCCTGATTGACGCGTCGGATATCGCGGATTGGTGTGCCCAGCGATCGAACCGCCTGGACGGCGAGTTGCACGGGGCTCTTGATGATCGTGTTGCGGTGCTCTGGCGCGTAGAAGTGTTGAGACATCAATAGCTCTCGGAGCATCGGCCGCACTTCCCAGTTGCTCCGCCGAAGGACGGCGCCCATTCGGCGAACGGCTGCTTCCGTGGTTCGATCCACTTCGTGCGTGTCGTTGACGAAGAAACGGTGCATTTTCCACGGGACAAAGGTCGCCACTGATGGTCTTCGGAAGATGAGTTCGACGAAGTCATCTCCGTCGAAGGATCCGATCTTGCCAAGCAATTTGATCGAACTGGAATAGTGATTTTGTGAATTGAAGGTGTACGTATCATCCCGAAACGTCATGCCTGTCAGGGCTCGGGCACCTTGTTTGATGTCATCTTCGGTGTACCCGTTCCCCTCGCCCAGCGTGAATAACTCCATGAGTTCTCTCGCAAGATTTTCATTTGGAGACTTACGCGTATTCTGATTGTTATTGAGGTACTTGATCATCGCTGGGTCGCGGATGATGCCGTGTACGAGATCATTCTTGAAGTTTCCAAGGGCGTTGCGACGCAGCATGTCGTTCTGCATCAACATGTGCCAACTGTCTTCAACCGCTCGGTAGCCGGTTGCAAAGTGCCCATGCCAGAAGAGCGTCATCTTTTCTTGCATGGGGCGTGCAGTCTCGATCATCCGCTCGAGCCACCACGACTGGATATCACGCATCTGACGCCGATCGCGGCGTTGCCGTTCTTGACGTGCTTCGCGGAATTTCTCTAGGGTTACTTCATCGCCCTGTTTACGAGCTTGCGTTCTCTCGCGACGGTTCTTCTCGGAGAGTGGCTGCATGATGTCGTTGGTAAAGGATTCAGTTGGCGGGATGGTCTCGGGTGTCCGTTCCCAGGACAGCAGATAGTCCACGGCGCCTTCGAGGCCCATGTCCGAAAGCACCAAGACTTGTTCTGGCGTCCCCCCGAAGCCAGCGCGATTGAGCAGGTGCGCTGCTTCCCAGTATCCGAATTCCCGCTTTGGTAGCGGTGATAACGCGTGGGCCATTGGGTGATCTCCGTGTCCACCCGAGTCTACGCTGATTCAGGCCCGCTCATCCCCACATCGGGCAGTCTTCGCAGTTTCCGTCCAAGTCGAACGGCATTGCCCACCACTGTGATGTCGCTGGCGGCCATGGCGCCTGCAGCGATCATCGGTCCCCAAGGACCCAGCAGGCCAAATGCAGCCACCGGAATCATCACCGAGTTGTAAAAGAAGGCGAAGAAGAGGTTTTGGTGGATGGTTCGCAAGGTCAGCCTCGCAGCGCGGATAAGTAGTGCCACGGCGGTGGGGCGGTGGGCGGGGATGACAATATCGGCTGCATCGATGGCAACGTTTGTGCCGGATCCCACAGCGACTCCGACATTGGCTGCCGCTAGTGCCGCTGCATCGTTGATGCCATCACCCACCATCAGCACCACGCGAGTGTCGTCTCGAATCACGGCGGCTTTCTCTTCGGGCGTTACGCCCGCGCGAATGGACGATGCATCGATGCCAACCATGTGTCCAATGGCCTGAGCGGATTCTTGCCGATCACCTGAGAGCATCTCGACGGTCAATCCAAGCTCACGCAGTTGCGTGACTCCAGCGGCCGCATCGGGCAGCGGTTGGTCCTCGACGTCGATGCGGCCGATGACCGAACCATCGACGGTCACGACACATGCGGCGGAGGCATCTCGTAGCACTTCCACTTGGCGCTCTTCGACTGTGGCGTTCACGCCTTGGCCTGGGATGGCTTCGAAGTCGGTCGCTTCCGGAAGGTCGATGCTCCGGTCGCTGGCGGCTTCCAAAATAGCCCGCGCCACCGGGTGTTCGCTGGCGAATTCAGCGGCCCCAGCGATTCGCAGGAGTTCGTTCTCAGTGATATCTCCCTCGGGCACGATCGACGACACGATTGGTCGCCCCTCGGTCAGTGTTCCGGTCTTATCGAAGACGACCGCTTCGATGCGACCTGCCTGCTCTAAGGCCGCGGCCGTTTTGATGAGTATGCCCCGCCGCCCGGTTTGTCCAGTGGCGACCATGATGGTCATTGGCGTAGCTAGCCCCAATGCGCATGGGCAGGAAATGATAAGCACCGTCACGGCCGAAATGATTCCCGTAGCGAAGTAGTCCCAGTTGCCCGTTGCTCCTGCGGTGATCGTCCAGCCGACGATGGTCAGTATGGCAATGATCAGGACCGTGGGCACGAAGATGCTGCTGACTTTGTCGGCGACACGCTGGATGTCGGCGCGGCTGGACAAGGCGTCCGAGACCATCGCCGCGATTCGCGCCACAGTAGAGTCGCCGCCTGACACGCTTGCCTCGACGACCAATCGTCCCACTGTATTGAGTGATCCCGACACCACGCTGTCGCCCGGGGCGCGTCGCACGGGCAGTGGTTCGCCGGTGATGAGTGATTCATCGACTTCGCTGATGCCGTCGATCACCGTGCCGTCGACGGGAATGCGTCCACCTGGTCGGACCAGTAGCCGATCACCAGCTTGCACATTGCCAACAGGTGTGTCGTGCACGTCGTCGCCATCGCCGTACACTTCGGCGGTATCGGGTTGTAGTTTCAGTAGTGAACGAATCGAGGCGCCCGCGCGGGCGGAGGCTCTCGCTTCCATCCAGTGGCCGAGGCTGATGAGCCCCAGCAAGGCGGCCGCTTCGGCGAAGTACAGTGGTTGCCCGTGCGAGACATCTGCCAGTGTCAACACAAAGAGCACCACGGAGTAGATCCAGGCCGTTCCAGCACCGATGCTGATGAGCGTGTCCATATTGGTCGTGCGGTGCTTGAGCGCCGTCAGGGCCGACATGAAGAAGCCCGGTCCAACCAGGACGATGACCGCGGTTGCAGCGATGCCCATGACCCAAGGCACCCACTGTCCAGTCAAGCCCATCGCCTCGCCACCCCAGTGCAAGACGGCCATGGGGACCCAGATGCTCAGGGCCGTGATGGCCCGTTGACGCCACCGCCGCTCATTATCAGCAGCCTGATGCTCCATTCGGCTGGTCAGTTCGGCCGCCGAAACTACGGTGTCGGTGATGGGGTGGGCGGGGTAGCCTGAGGCTGTGACCAGTTGGGCCGCTGCAATCGGGTTGATGTCCCCAACAACCGTCGCGATACCGGTTTGAAGGCTGATTGACGCCTCTTCGACCCCCGGGTCGGCCAGCAACGCCCGCCGGGCCGTTTCCGAGCAACTGGCGCAGTTCATCTCGTCGACTTGAAGTTGGAATCGGCTCAGGGGCATGATCGATGGTCGGGGTACACTACCTTACTTGCCCATGCGAACGATCTTCTTCAATTCGACCCGCTTGCAGGCCAGCCTCGTACCGATGATGGTGGTTGTCTTGGCATTGCTCGGGGCCGTGGCGATGAGTGACCCGCCCACGTGCGATTTTGACTCACCAGCGACGTCGATGGTGGTGGGATTACCCACGATGAAGTCGGTGGCCGTGCAACCGACCGCCACGCTCATCTCGATTCCCACGCCACGCGCGGGACGCCTGCGTGTGCGAGAGGCTGATCGACTGGGCCCTGCTCGCCTGTATCTCCCGCCTCCAGCGGTTTGATCGGCTCGCTTCCTTTGGACCACCTAAGGTCCACCCCAATCAATTGACCACGACTTTCAGTCACGATTCAGGAGAATCGAACCCATGGCTATTCCCGTCATTTCGACGCTGGCCCGCAAGGCCTTCGGTACCCGCAACGAGCGGCTCGTCAAACGCTATCTCTCCATCGTCGACCAAGTGTCGTCGCACGAATCCACCATGCGAATGATGGATGACCAATCGCTATTTGCTAAGACCGCCGAATTCAAGCAACGGATTGATCAAGGCGAGGGCACCGATGCGATGATTCCGGAAGTCTTTGCCGTCGCTCGAGAGGCCATGGATCGATCCATTGGCATCCGAAACATTTTCGATCCGTCGCAAGACTTCGATCCGCAACTGCTTCCTGAAGATGTCCGATCGCTCTATCACGACACGCATGCAGCAATGGAAGCGGCCGAACCGAAGAAACCCGTCGACGACTTGCTCGGAAATACGAATACCATCCCTGCTTGGCAGTGGATGGACATACCGCTTCCAATCTACGACGCGGTTCGCGATATTTGGCCTGAGTCCCGCCCTCCATTCCGGGCTCGCCCCTTTGATGTGCAGATTATTGGTGGCATGGTGCTCTACGAGGGCCGCATTGCCGAGATGAAGACAGGTGAAGGCAAAACCATCGTGGCGCCGTTGGCGTGTTATCTGTCGGCCTTGCAATCGAACCAAGTGCACGTGGTCACGGTGAATGACTATCTCGTGCAACGTGACCGTGACTGGACATTCCCGTTCTTCCGGGCTGTCGGCCTTACTGTCGGTGCAATTCATCCTCATCACATGCAGCCCCAGCAACTCAAGCAGATCATGTATCACTGCGATGTTGTATATGGCACGACTAGTGAGTTTGGATTTGACTATCTCCGCGACAACATGAAGATGTCGTTGGCCGAACAAGTACAGCGTGTGCGAAAGGTTGCCATTGTCGATGAGGTTGACTCAACACTTATCGACGAAGCCCGAACGCCATTGATCATCAGCGGCCCGGCGAACGACGCCGAGCCACGGTATGAGTTAGCCGATCGACTCGCGGTCCACTTGCTTGCCAAACAGGTCGATTGGAATGCTGCGGACGAATCGGTTCAGAAGTGCCTCGTGGATATCTCTTCGCTCGAAGGGGACATTCGTACGGCTCGTGATAAGAATCGAATTCCGGCTCTCAAGGAAGAGATGGATGCGTGCAAGGCGAAACTCCCTGGGCTGGAGGCGAGCCGCGACCGCTTCACGCAGTACTACGAAGTGGAACTCGATAAGAAGCGAGCCACCCTGACGCACGAGGGCATTTCCGAGGCGCAGACTGAATCGAATCTGGGGTCGTTCTACGTCGGGCAGAACATCGACATGCCACACTTGCTTGAGCAAGCCATTCGCGCACACACCGTGTACCAGCGAGATCGAGATTACATCGTCGCTCCTGACGAACAAGGTCAGCCAAGTGTCGTGATCGTCGATCAAAATACCGGCCGGAAGATGATCGGGCGGCAATGGTCCGATGGGTTGCATCAGGCGGTTGAATCCAAGGAACGTGTTCCGATTAAGCAAGAAACGCAGACGATGGCAACTATTACCATCCAGAACTTCTTCAAGCAGTACGACAAACTTGCTGGCATGACCGGTACCGCTGATACGGAAGCGACCGAGTTCTATGAAATCTACGGACTTGATGTCGTGGTCATTCCCACAAATGTCCCGGTGGTTCGTGGCGATTTCGATGATGTCGTGTTCATGTCTGAGAAGGACAAGGTTGATGCCATCATTGAGGAGGTTTCTCGATTCCACGACGTTGGCCAGCCAGTACTGGTGGGCACAACTAGCGTTGAGAACTCCAAGATGCTCTCGGATCGTCTTACGAAACTTCATGGCATCAAGCATGAGGTACTCAATGCCGAACAGCATGAGCGTGAGTCGGAGATCGTTAAGAATGCCGGTGAACTTGGCGCCGTCATGATCGCGACCAATATGGCCGGTCGCGGTACGGACATCAAACTGCAGAAATTTGATCGAAAGACACTGATCGATCACTGGAAGCGCCGTGATGCGTGTCCACAGGACGTCACTGTGGACATGCCTGATGAGGACATTGTGGCACACTGCTGGCGGCATGTGACACCCCGCACGATTGGCCTTCCTCGTGACAAGGTTGCCGCGATGTCGGATACCCAAGTTGGACGCGCACTGCGTGAGTTCTGGTACATGGAACACTGTCAGGGCAGCGAGTCCAAGGCTTCGTCCTTGTCAGATAACCAACTCGACTCCGCGATTGCAGCCACGGGTGCCTGTCCTCTGCACGGATTGCAGATGTGCGGCGATGCAGAAGTAATTGGTGGCCTGCATGTTGTGGGCACAGAGCGTCATGAGTCGCGTCGTGTAGACAACCAGTTGCGTGGCCGAAGTGGGCGGCAAGGAGATAACGGTTCGTCTCGGTTCTTCTTGAGCCTCGAAGATCCGTTGATGAAGATGTTCGCTGGTCCTACAACGCTCAAACTACTAAGCCGCCTTGGCATGAAGGAAGGTGATGCCATCGTGCACCCGATGCTGAGCAAGGCCGTCGGTCGTGCACAGCGAAAGGTGGAAGAGCGTAACTTTTTGATTCGCAAGAATATTCTCGAGTACGACGAGGTCATGGACTTGCAGCGTCACGAGTTCTACGGAACGCGGCAACGAATTCTCGAGGGCCGCGAAATCAAGGAGTTGATCTTTGATTACCTTGCACAGGCCATCACAGATGCCGGCGATCGTTTCTTGGACCCCATGTATCCCGCCACGTGTATTGCTGAGTGGGTTCGGGAACACCTGTCGGTTTCGGTCGAGCCCACTCGGCTCAAGACGCATGATCGCGAAGATCTGCATTTAGGGGTTCAGCGAATGGCCCGCGAAGAGGCACATTCGATCATTACTGTTTCGATTGGCGAATTTCTGTCCGAGCCGATCGATCTTGGAGCCGGCGAGGCCGTTGAACGTGATCCAACGTCCGACAACTACCAAGGCTTGGCCGATTGGATGAATGGTCACTTCAATACTGACTTGACAGCGAATGACCTAGAGCACCTTGACGGTGAGCATCTCATTGATCGCTTGAGCGAAGCGGCCGAGAAGGCCATCATGAAGGTCGACCTTGGCCCGCTCGATGCATTCCTTCTGGATGAGTATTCAAAGCGGGAGTTGGCGAAGTGGGTCTCGACACGGTTCGGCATCGACTTTGACGTAGATCAACTCGTTGAGGTGCATGAGGCTGATGAAGCTGTTGCCATCATTTTGGAGACCGCCCGAACGCTCTACCACGAACGAGAAGTGTGCTATCCCATCGACTTTGCGATTGACATGACCAATGCAAGTATGCAGCAGGACCCTGCCAAAGCGTTGTCACAGTTCTGCATGTGGGCTAAGTCACGATACGAATTGGATTGGACGCCTGAAACGCTTCCGACAACCGATCCACGGGAGATACGAACACACCTCGTCGAAGCGGCGCGCCTGTGGGACACCCAGAAAGTACTCGATCGAGCAGAACGCACTGTTGCGGAAGTTGGAACCGATCCAGACGCGATTGATACGTGGCTGCGTGAGACGATGGGTGCGGCACTGTCCGACGAGGATCGTATGGAAATCAAAGCTGATGCGATCGACGGTTTAGCCAATCGCATCGGTCGCGTCATGCGATCTGAAGTCAGTCACTTGGAGCAGTGGATTCTGCTGCAGATTCTCGACGGTTCATGGAAAGAGCACTTGCATCAAATGGACCAATTGCGAGAGTCCATCGGATTGCGGAGTTTCAGCCAGCGAGATCCACGGATTGAGTTCAAGCGAGAAGGCTCATCGCTCTTCGAAGAGATGCTCGTGGCAATTCGCGATAAGGTGACGGACTTGGTCTTCAAAGCTCGCTTGCAAGCGCAGGTTCGTCCTGCCCAGCCTGCACCCCCGGAGCAGGCCCAAGCCCCACCCGAGTCGCAGCAACCACCTCCAGCGGCGGCACCCCGGCAGCCAACTCCACCACGTGATGAAAACGCGGACGCGGTTGCCGCTGCTGCCAAGGCGGCCAGTGAAGGGAGGCGCCCAATGCGACGCGCCCCTCAGCAGGCATCCCGCCCGACACAGCCAACTGCTGGCGCGGCGGTCGTTGGTAGAAATGAGCCATGTCCGTGCGGGTCTGGCAAGAAGTTCAAGAAGTGCTGCGGGGCCAAGTAGACAGGACCCACGGCACGAGGAACCAGGGAACCATAAGCACTGGAATGACGGCCAAGGTCGCGAAGTAGGTGGGCCCCCAGATACATCCGACCTCGGCGAGTACGCCGGCAATCACCAGCAGGAAGATCAGCCGACCAATCGTGGCAGAAGAGGGCGGGGGGGAGTTCCGACGGCACCACGCCAGAACAAGTGCTGGGAACAGAATGCCGTATAGCGACAGCCATCTGAGATAGAGATCTTGGGCTTGGTCCCAGTTGGGCGCCAGCCACAGATAGGCAATGCACAGCGCGACCACCGAACCCACGAACCACGAGGTCTTTCGACCGTCGCTGCCGATGCCCCATAACGCTTCACGAAGATTGGCAGCGATGGTGAAGATCGATTGGCCGATTAGCCATACCAATACGGTGATTGTCGCTGTTCCTGAATCAAGCCACCAGTACGTGGCCGTTACGAACAACATGCAGAGAAATGCGCCGCCCAGAACCAAAGAGGACAATGGTCCGTTGGTCTCTTGCCTGGCCCGATGGAATGGTCCGTCAAGCCACGGACATACCAAGAAGCCTACGATGAAGATTGGCGAAAACCAGATCAAATCAGTCAGTGGCCGTGTGCCCATCCACCCTGGTGCGCTCCACTCTGGACCGTTGTTGATGACCACCAGGCCACCAAACGCAAACACGATCATGCCCAGTACCGGCCACCAAGCTTTTGGCACTGATGCAACGATCAAACCAACAATCAGTCCGCCCAGTGGCAATGCCCACGTCAGTATGCGTAAGTCGCTGGATTCAAAGAACCATGTCCCCACGATGGCTAGAAAGACCAAATGAAAACCAATCGTGATGAATTCAAAGTTTCGAATCAAGGTGGCGTTACGACGACAGAAACGTCGCGAGGCACTTGGCGAGCCTAAAAACAGGCCCATTGCAGCGGCGCCAATGCAATTCGGAATCGCAATGAGCAGAAATCCCGACCATCCAAACCACTGCATGAGGATAACCGGCAGGTACAGGCCAATGCACCACGTCCATGACGTGGCCGCATACAGCGCCCAGCCAATGGATCGAATGGCGTGTGGCATGTGTGTTGGGTCAGACGGACAGTTTTCGACGCTTGCGGGCGCCGCGGCTGCTTCGACTTCGTACGACTGCCTTGGGTGCACAGTGGAACGTCATCTGACAACGACCCACTCGTGGGTTGTCATCGCCGCTTTTATGCAGAACCTGCCGCACGTTGAGTGTCAGGTCGATGTTGAACTCGGTGCCGTCTTTCTTGGATGACACGACCTTCTCATGGACGCGTTCCGGTTGCACGACGTCGTAGATCGCAGGACCACAACATGGTCGCAGGAACTTGTAGTTCATCTGCTTGCAGATCACGATGTAATCGACCCCGACTTCCCCAAAGAGGAACATACCACCGGCCACTTCGGAGTTGCCTAGCAGGGCGGCACCAGCCATGGCGTTGTACCAGTTGCGGTTGACCCGCTTGAAGGGCAGAATGGCGGTGAATCGTCCGGTGCTCAATCGCCTGATGGAGATGCCGCTTCGCCATGCGTAGGGCAGCCAGATCAGCGAGCAGACGCGATGCCAGAAGTTGTTCTTCGTGCTCAGTCGGCTCAAGAATGCTTCGGCGCGTGGCCACAGCCCTCGTGGGGGGGCGACGGTCTGGTTGTCGAGACCGGCAACGCCAGTCGTTGGTTGTATCGACATGAAAGGTGGATCCTGAGAGATCGCCAAAATCCTTTTGACGGGGCCGCATGGTACCCGTTGACCCCGAGGCTTTCCACGGAGATCCTCTCCATTGACCAGCGGAACCCTACGGAGACCACCCATGCCCCTATCACGCCTTGGAACCACATCATGGAGCCTCAGAGCCTCCGATCCGGCCGATCTGGTTCGCCTCATTCATAAAACGGGCCTCGACGCCGTTCAATTGGGGCTCTCGCCGGTTGTATCGGACCGTGCGAATTGGGCCGATGCCGTGCCTCGACTGATCGAGGCGGGCATTGACCTTCTCAGCGGCATGCTCATGCCCGTTGGCGAGGACTACTCCAGCATCGCCGCTATTCGGGAGACCGGCGGAATCCGCCCCGACGGCACCTGGTCGGCCAATGAAGCGATGGCCCGGGCCATGGCGGTGCTCGCCGAGAATGCCGGCATCGGCATCGTCACCATGCATGCAGGCTTCCTGCCCGAGTCCAGCGACGATCCCGAACGTGGTGTCATGCTCGGGCGACTACGCACCCTCGCTGACATCTTCCATCGCCAGGGTGTGCACCTTGCGTTGGAGACCGGGCAAGAGTCCGCCGAAGCGTTGCTCGATGTGTTCACCGAGTTGAACCACCCCGGCCTTGGAATCAACTTCGACCCAGCCAATATGTTGCTGTACGGATCCGGCGATCCCATCGACGCGATGCGTCTGCTGTCGCCGCACATCATGGCCCTGCATCTCAAGGACGCCACGCCATCGCCCGCGCCGGGCCAGTGGGGGACCGAAACACCGCTGGGCGAAGGGGCCGTCGATTGGGATACCTTCTTCGACATCGCCCACGATCTGCCCCGCCAAGTCGATGCGGTCATCGAGCGTGAAGGTGGCGACCGACGGGTCGAAGAAATCCGTATCGCCGTGGACTTCGTACGGGCGCACTTCAAATGATGCTTACATATCTGAGCATATGTTGTGTGGCCGCCTCGATCGATGCATCGCCGCAGGTATTCACCCGTGGCGCCGTCGCGGCCGACCACGCCGTAGCTTCGGCGGCCGGTGTCGAGATGCTTACCCGCGGTGGCAATGCCATCGATGCAGCCGTTGCGACGAGTTTCTGCCTGTCTGTGGCCGACCCCTTCAGTTGCGGAGTCGGCGGCGGTGGCTTCATGATTGTCTCGACCCCTGGAACAACTACCCCTGGACAGGAAGGCAACCCGCGCACCAACTACGCGCTCAACTACCGCGAAAGCGCCCCGGCTCAGGTCGGCCCTGACTTCTACGTGACGCGTTCTGACACCGCCAGTCGATATGGCGGCGCGGCGTCGGGCGTGCCTGGAACCGTCGCGGGCCTTTGGGCGGCGCATCAGCGGTGGGGAAGCCTGCCTTGGGCCGCGTGCTTGGAACCGGCGATTCGCGCCGCCACGCACGGTGTGGAAGTCGGCCCTCCGTGGGTGGATGCGGCAGCGTGGGTTGCCAAGGTCCGCGACGAACATCCCGAATTGCACGCGGCCAGTCAGTGGGTGTGGACGCATCTGTGCGACCAGGGCGAACTCGCTGTGGGCGACATCGTGCGCCAACCGGCGCAGGCGGCGCTGCTTGACCGCATTGCGCGAGAAGGGCCACGCGGCTTGTATGAGGGTGAGGTAGCCTCGGACATCGTCGCTGCGGTGGCGGCCTTTGGCGGTGTGATGTCGCGGAGTGACTTGCATCGCTACGAACCGCGGTGGGAGATTCCCCTCGAAAGCGAGGTCGTACTCGATCGCTATCGCATGATCTCCATGCCGCCACCAAGCAGTGGCGGCATCGCCATGCAGCAAATCGTTGGCATGCTCGATCGACGAATGAAGGACGCGCCGAATGCTGGAACGACGAAGTGGCAGCACCTGCTGGTCGAAGCGATGCGCAGCGCCTTTGCCGATCGCGCCCGGTTCGGTGCCGATGGTGCGCAGGTGGCCGTGCCCATCCGCGAGATGACCCATCCGTCGCGGCTGGACCAAGCAGCTGCGGCGATTCCCCTCGATCGCGCCCGGACCTCCGGCGAGGCGGGAGTGCTTCCGCCGCCGGACGACTCAGGCACGAGTCACTTCTGTGTCTATACGGAAGATGGCTGGGCGGTGTCGTGTACCGAGACGATCAACTTGTCATTCGGCAGTTTGGTGGCGGTGCCGCAGTGGGGCATCGTGCTTAACAACGAGATGGACGACTTTTCAACGCGTCCGGGTAAGCCCAACGCCTTCGGGTTGGTGCAGAGCGATCGCAACGCGCCAGCGCCGGGCAAGCGGCCGCTGAGCAGCATGTCCCCGACCATCGTGCTCGATGGCGACCATGTCCGCCTGATCGCCGGCGCGTCGGGCGGTCCGCGGATCATCAACGGCACCTTGCAGGTGATGCTCAATGTGCTGCTGCGGGGCATGTCGCCCGTGGAAGCAGTCGCCGCCCCGCGTCTCCATCACCAGTGGATGCCCGATGTCGTGCAGTTCGAAGAAGGCTGGACAGACACCGGCACCATCGAAGCCATGGAAGCGCTCGGCCACGCCACCAAGACGCGACCGAGTGTTGGCAAAGTACAACTCATCGTGATTGGCCCTGACGGGGGCATTGCACCTGCGAGCGATCCCCGCAAGCACGGCGTGCCGGCCGGTTGGTAGGGGAGCGTGCTCCTGCCTTCTCTCCCGCTCACCTCTCCCGCGGCGAAGCCGCGCCCCGCTATCGCCCTTGCTGCAATGCTTCCAACGCCTGCCTCGCCTGGCGGAATCGGGGTTTGAGGCGGACTGCCATCGAGAACGCGGCGATGGCTTCGTCTCGCTGACCGAGTTGCTGGTG
>PVBE010132112.1_pt1 | contig 42542 bp, 26 predicted proteins | sample 1631181 | NCBI WGS metagenome assembly PVBE01 (sample SAMN08397723, study PRJNA350692) | Marine metagenome, whole genome shotgun sequencing project. | isolation source: water | place: Pacific Ocean | collected 2012-04
CCCGTGATCGTGATCGTGATCCTGATCGCCCCCCCCGTGATCGTCTCCGTGAACGTGCACCTGAACATGAACGCCCCCGTGCCCGTGCCCGCCCCCGTGCCCGTGCCCGTCCCCGTCCCCGTGATCGTAATCGCCCCCACCAACCGGCCAGCTCAACCCCCGCCGCACCTCCTCATCCGCCCCCCGCCACAAACAGTGCGGATGATTATGCGCCCGCCCCGTATGAGCCACCGAATACGCCATACACCCTCCCCTACACCGCGCCCCCCAAACACACCCCTCGCAATGAGGCCCCAGCTCCACATCTCCTCTCTCCCTCTCCCACACCTCATCATCCCCCCACAGCTCCGCCAACCTTCGGCGCCGCACATTACCCACCGCGAACGCTCCATCCAGAGCCAGGCACCCCTTGACCTCCCCGTCGCTTTGCACCCCCAGGTGATGGATCCCCGCCGGGCAGCCGTCCCAGCGGTGGTCGCCGAGGTCCAGCTCACCCTCCAGGTAGTAGCCCAGATCGTGGGCCGTGGTCAGCAGAAGGTCCAGCTCGCCGCCCCGACGCACCCGATCGACGAAGGCCACCACCTCCATGATCCCGGCCTCGTCCAGGCGCAGCTCCTCGGGCAGGCGCGGGGCCTCTGCCGAGCAGAGGTTGAGCTGCCAGCGGATCCCCGGGAAGCGCTCCGAGAGCAGCCGGCCCAGGGCCTCGAGCTGACCCAGGTTGCGGGTGTTGACCGAGGTCAGCGCGGTGCGGTTGCGCGGCGCAAAGTCCAGGCCCGCCACCACCGCCAATGCGTCCATGGCCCGCCGCCAGGCCCCGGACCGGCCGCGGATGCCGTCGTGGGTCTCGGCCCGGGCGCCGTCCAGGCTCACGCCGATGCCCCGGCAGCCGGCCTCCACCAGCGCCGCGGCGCGCGCGTCGTTTAGCAGCCACCCGTTGGTCAACATGCCCCAGGGTATGCCTGCCCCCTGCAGGCGACGGCCCACCGGCAGCAGCAGCGGGCTGAGCATCACCTCGCCGCCCATGAGGTCCACCGCCGGGCAGCCGAGGCTCGCCAGGTCGTCCACCACCTCTGCCCAACGCGCCTCGCTCAGCTCGTGCGGGCGCGGCTCGCCCGCGCCGGCGGCGCAGTGAACACAGCTGAGGTTGCAGCGGAGACCGAGCTCAAGGATGGCGTACTGCAGGTGGGGGGCGGCGACCATGGGCCAGGATACTATCTATCCCAGATCTTCGCTCCGGATGACATCGTAGGCCGTGCCGGCGGGCATGCTCAGGTCGGGGTCGAACTGGGTCGGACGCCGCTTGGCCTTCTTGACCTTCTTCACCCGCTTCTTGGAGCGCTTGACCTTCTTCTTTTTGGTCACCTTCTTGCCCTTGCCCTTGACGCCCATGGGGGTGGGATCTGCCAGGGCCTCGCCCGTGGCGAGAGAGTCCATGACGATGGCGGCCGAGAGCATGATAAACGCCTTGCGCAGGTTTTCCATTGCGCCTCCTGTGGTGCGGGTATATGATCTGTTACGCGGGCCGCGTGCGGGGGCTCCCCACCCTCCAAAAAGCGGCGCCAACTTCCTTGACAACGTACAATATTAGGAAACAGTTTTACCTATACTAAACTTGCGCTAGGTTCGGAGAGGAGGAGGAACCATGAAATTCAACGGAGTAAAAGTCTTCTCGGCCACCAAGGCCAGAGACCGGTCAGCGCTGGGCGATCGGTTCACCGAATGGCTGGAGGCCAACCCCGAATTCGAGGTGGTGGACACCGTGGTGACCCAGAGCTCGGACGCCGAGTTTCACTGCCTGACCTTCACGGTCTTCTACATCTACTGAGCCCTCGCTGACATAGACCTCCCCCGCGCGGGCATGAGATACTCGGCACGGTCGAGCCATGTACCGCGAGCGAATACGACAGTGTCCCAGCTGTGACCACCCCATGGAGGAGGTCGCCGTACCTCGTGACGACCATGAGTCCGCCGAGGTGGACATCTGTTCCAGCTGCGGCGGCGTGTTCTTCGACTTCTTCGACGGCGAGCCCGGGGATCTGGCCCGGGGGGTGCTGACCTGCTACCCGCCCGCCGAGGGCGAGGACGACACGGAGCTGTCGGGCGAGCTCACCTGCGCGGAGTGCGGCGCCTCCATGGCCCTCCACAAGTACATGGACAAGGGCCCGGCCATCGGGCGCTGTGACGCCTGCGTGGCCATCTTCGCCACGCCGGCCCAGCTGCGGCGGCTGGCCGAGATGGTCTTCACCGCCAAGGAACTCGACGACCCGCCCTCGCTGATGCAACGCCTGCGCGACCTGCTCTTCCCCTCTTTTTGACACCGAACACGCCCACGAGGATCCCATGACCAAACACGGCACCCTCCTCGCCCTGCTGCTCACCGCCGCGCTGGCCGGCTGCATCCAGCCCAAGGACCGCGGCAAGGCCGCCGCCAAGAAGACGGCGAAGTCCCCTGCGACCAAAGCCGCCCCGGGCAAGGTCGCCACTGCGCCGCCGAGCAAGGCCGCGCCCGTGGTCGTGGAGGCGCCCTATGTCCCGTCATCGGACCGGGCCAACACCTCGGGCTTTACCTTTACGCGCAAGCGCTCGCCCCGGGACCTGGCCGACGCCGCCAGGGCGCCGTTTTCGATCAAGGCGCTGTACGACATCGGCAAGATGTCCGAGCCTCGCTGGTCCCCCGACGGCAAGCAGATCCTCTTCACCCGCGCCACCTACGACCTGCCCGCCGGCAAGACCAACAGCGACGTCTACCTGGTGGCGGCCGACGGCTCCTCGCCGGCGCGGCAGATGACCCGCGGCGAGGCGTCCGACCGCAACGGGCGCTGGGCACCGGACGGCAAGAGCTTCGTCTTTCTGTCCGGGCGCAAGGGCCGCGCTCAGCTCTATCGGATGTACATCGGCGGCGGCGACCCGCAGAAGCTGACCTCGGTGAGCACCGGCGTGAGCAACCCGCGCTGGTCCCCCGACGGCAAGCTCATCGCCTTCGTCTCCCGGGTCTTTTCGGCCTGCGGCGCGGACGACGCCTGCAACAAGGCCGCCCTGGACGACCGCAAGAAGAGCCCGCTGAAGGCCCACATGGCCGACGAGCTGCTCTACCGCCACTGGACGTTTTACAAGGACGGCCGCCGGGCCCACGTGCTGGTGCTGCACGTGGCCTCGGGCAAGGTGCACGACCTGACCCCCGGCGACTTCGACTCGCCAGCCTTCGGCCAGGGCGACGCCGGCCTGACGTTCTCCCCCGACTCCCGGGAGCTCTGCTTCGTCTCCAACCGCAGCCCCGGCAGCGCCCGGGCCTGGACCACCAACAAGGACCTGCTGGTGGTGCCGTCACGCGGGGGCAAGGTGGTCAACCTCACCGCGGCCAACAAGGCCTACGACGGCCACCCGGCCTACTCCCCCGACGGGCGATACATCGCGTTTTTGCGCCAGGTGCGGCCAGGCCACGAGTCGGACCGCTTCCGCCTGGCGCTCTACGACCGCAAGGCCGGCACGGTGAAGGTGCTCACCGAGGGTTTTGCGGACTGGGTGCTCGACTTCCAGTGGAGGGCCGACGGCAAGGCGCTGATCTTCAAGGCGCCGGTCAAGGCGCGCTGGCCCCTGTTTCGGCTGGACGCGGCCACGGGCAAGATCACCCGCCTCGGCGTGCCGTCGGTGCGCCACTTCGACGTGGCGCGCGGCGGCGCCCTGGCCTTCACCCACAGCGCCGTGGACCGGCCGTCGGAGCTCTACGCCGCCGACGCCGCCGGGGGCAAGGCCCGCCGCCTGACGCACTTTTCCCGGGCGGTCTCTCAGCGAGTGGACATTCGCCCGGCCGAGGAGCTGTGGCTGCCGGGAGCCGGCGGCAAGAAGGTGCACACCTTCATCGTCAAGCCCCACGGCTACATCCCGGGCAAGCGCTACCCCCTGATCATCAACGTGCACGGCGGGCCCCAGTACCAGTGGTCCGACGCCTTCCGCGGCGACTGGCAGGTCTACCCCGGGGCCGGCTACGTGGTGGCCTTCTTCAACCCCCACGGCTCCCTCGGCTACGGCCAGGGCTACACCGACGCCATCTCCAAGGACTGGGGCGGCAAGGTCTATCAGGACGTGGTCAAGGTCACCGAGGCCCTGGCCAAGCTGTCCTACGTGGACTCCAAGCGCATGGGGGCCATGGGCTGGTCCTACGGCGGATACATGATGAACTGGCTCATGGGCCAGACCGACCGCTTCAAGGCCTACGTCTCCATGATGGGCATCTACGACCTGCCGTCGTTTTACGCCGCCACCGAGGAGCTGTGGTTCCCCGAGTGGGATCTGGGCGGCCCCTCCTGGGACAACCCCGAGGCCTACAAGAAGTGGTCTCCGTCGACCCACGCCAAGAAGTTCAAGACGCCCACGCTGATCATCACCGGCGAGAAGGACTACCGGGTGCCCTACACCCAGAGCCTGCAGCTGTTCACCGCCCTGCGCCGCCAGGGCGTCAAGGCGCGGCTGATCGTCTTCCCCAACGACGGCCACTGGCCCAGCTACGTCGCGTCCATGCCCCTGTACTACGCCGCCCACCTGGACTGGTTCCACAAACACCTCGGCGGCTTGCCCTCGCCCTGGGAGATCAAGAAGATGGTGCAGGGCCGGGCGTTCAAGAAGTAACGTGCAGCGGGGTGTCTCGGCGGGCGTCACCGCGCCGGGGCTCAGCGCTCGTGACAGCGGTGCTCCTCGGGCGGTACCCGCACCAGCGGCCGCCCCTGCTCCCAGACCACCGGCACCCGGCTCCAGACCTGCGCCAGCAGCTTGCAGTAGTCCCGAAAGAGCACGCTCAGATCCCAGGACAGGTGGTTGCCCAGCTCCGTTGCCGCGTGGAGCTTCGACCCCTCCAGCAGCAGGTGCACCACCGGGCCGTGCAGGTGTGAGCGCTCCAGCAGCTGGCCCGAGCGCAGGTCCCAGATGCCGAGCAGGCCGTTGGCGAAGCCGGCCACCAGGGTGTCGTGGGGTGTGAGCAGCACGCGCACCACCGGGCTCGACGGCGTGCCGCGGGCCATGGCGCGGGCGCGGCCCTTGCCGGGCTGGCGTGGCACGATCTCCAGGTCGCCGTGCTCGTAGCCGAGCACCAGCCAGCCGGCCGAACGGGCCAGAGCCGAGACCCCCTCGGTGGCCTGCACCTCGGCGCGCCGCTGCTGGCCCTTTTCATCCATCGACAGCACCTGGCGCTGCACCGCCGCGAGCACCCGCTCGCCGTGGACCGCCGCGGCCGAGGCGCCCCGCTCCACCAGCACCGCGCTGGAGCCGTCGCGGCCGTAGCGCACGACCTTGCCCCCGGCGCGCACCAGGCAGCCGCCCGGCAAGGCCAGGGCCTGGCGCGCCCCGGGCACCAGGGTGGAGTAGAGCATGCGGTCGGCGACGCTGTCCCAGGCCTGGACCTGCTCGTCCCGCGTGATCAGGCAGACCAGGCGCCGGCCCCGGGAGGCCATGGTGGCCTGGTTCACCAGCGCCCGGCGCCAGGCGCTGTTGCGCGGCCGCGCCTTGCCCTCGCCCAGCGCGACCCACCCCCCGCTGGTGGCCAGCTCCGGCGGCGAGGCCAGCAGCACCGGCGCCCGCCACACCGGCCGACCGCCCGGCGCGCCGTGGAGGCGCACCGCGCCGTTGTCCCCTGCCGAGGCCACCAGCTTGCCGTCGGGGGAGAACGCCAGGGCCCCGACGAACCCCCGGTGGCCGCGCAGCGCGACGCGCTTGTTGGTGCGCAGGTTCAGTAAAAACGGCGCGCCGCGCTCGGTGGTCGCGGCCACCAGATCGCCGCCGGGGTGAAAGGCGGGCCAGACGATGCGCCGCGGGTGGGCGCCCAGGTCGCGGCTGGTGCCCGCGGCCACGTCCCACAGGCGCAGCCGCCCGTTGTAGCAGTTGCTCAGCAGGTGCTTGCCGTCGGGCGAAAAGCGCGCCCCGTAGACCGGCCCCTCGTGGCCGCCCAGCTCCTTGATCAGCGCGCCGCTGTGGTCCCAGACGCGCACGGTGCGGTCCTGGCTGGCCGTGGCCAGGCGCAGGCCGTCGGCCGAGTGGGCCACGCCGAAGACCTTGTTGGTGTGCCCCCGCAGCACCCCGGCGGGCTGGCCGGTGGCCACGCTCCACAGCCGCGCCGTGCGGTCCTCGCTGCCGGTGAGCAGGCGACTCCCGTCGGGGGAGAAGCTCACCGAAAACACCCGGCCGGCGTGGCCCCGCAGCACCCGGGCGCGGCCGGCTGGACGGGCCGCGTTCCACAGCCGCGCCGTGCCGTCTGCGCTGGCCGAGGCCAGGGTCTTGTTGGCGCCGAAGGCGACCATGAAGATGGAGCCGGTGTGCCCCCGCAGCACGGCGCGCTGGGCCATGGTGGCCACGTCCCACAGCCGCACCGTGTTGTCCTGGCTGCCCGTGGCCAGCAGCCGCCCGTCCGCGGAGAAGGCCACGCTGCTGATGCGCCGGGAGTGCCCCGCCGGGCGCTGCTGCTCGGGCGCATCCCCCGCCACACGCCAGGTGAGCACCCGCCCGTCGCCGCCTGCCGAGGTGAGGTGCTCGCCGTCCGGCGAGAAGCTGAGGCCGAAGACCGCCGCCTCATGCTCGGAGAAGCGCCGCAACGACCGACCGCTGCTGACCTTCCACAGGCGCACCGAGCTGTCCTGGCCGCCGCTGGCCAGCAGGCTGCCGTCGGGAGAAAACTCCAGGGCGTAGACCTTGTGGGTGTGCCCCCGCAGCGCGTGCTGCTGCCGTCCGCTGGCCACCCCCCACAGCCGCACCGTGCGGTCCGAGCCGCCGGTGGCCAGCAGCCGGCCGTCCGGTGAAAAGGCCAGGGCGCCCACCAGGTCGTCGTGTCCGGAGAAGACGCGCAGCTGGCGGCCGGAGGCCACGTCCCACAGCCGCGCCGTGTGGTCGCTGCTGCCGGTGGCCAGCGTGCCGCCGTCCGGCGAGAACGCCACGGCGACCACCATCTTGTCGTGGCGGATCACCCGCAGGCTCTTGCCGCTGCTCACCTCCCAGATGTGCACCTTTGGCTCGTAGCTGCCCGCCGAGAGGTAGCGTCCGTCGGGGGAGAACGCCAGGCTCCAGACGTGGGTCTTCAGGCCGGCCATCACGTGCAGCGGCTTGCCCGTGCGCGCGTCCCACAGGCGCACCTCCCCGTCGGTGCAGCCGGTGGCCAGGCGCTTGCCGTCCGGGGACCAGGCCACCGCGTGCAGGTAGCTGGAGAAGCCGCGGATCACCCTCCGCGTGGCGCCGGACTTGCTGTCCAGCAGAAACAGCGTGCCGGAGCTCTGGGACGCGGCCACCAGCGCACCGTCAGGCGCGTGGTCCACGTTGTAGATGATCTGCCCCGGCCGGCGGCCCCAGACCAGGGGCACCCGCGTCAGCCGCCACCAGAGCAGCCGCGCCAGGGTGGAGTCCCGGGTCTGCAGCGAGAGCCGCAGCTTGGCCCGGGCCTCCAGCACGTCCCCCCGGGCCAGGGCCGCGCTGGCGCCCTCGCGGCGAGCCTCGGCGCGCTGGCGCTCGGCGAGCTCCTTTTGGTGGCGGGTCTCGCACTCCTTGGTGGCGAAGACCAGCGACGCCAGCGACAGGACGGCGAAGGCGGCGAAGAGCAGGCCGCGGCGGCGGCGGCGGCGCCACCGCTGGCGGCGCTGGCCCTGCTCGATGAACTCCGTGGCCACCGCGGGCAGCTCCACGGCGCAGCGCTCGCGAGCCTCCAGGGCCTCGTCCAGGGCCTTGCCCTGCCACACCTCGCCGGGCCGGCGTCCCCGGCGCTCCCACAGGCGCGCGGACTGGCCCACCTCGGCCAGAAAGTGCAACTCCTCGCGGGACGCCTCGACCCAGCGACGGAGCCGCGCCCAGTTGGCGATGAGTGACTCATGCACCAGCTCGACGTCCGGCTCGGCGCGGTCCCGGCCGTAGACCCGGCGGGTGGTGACCAGCCGCGCCTTGATCAGGCGGTCCAGCACCGCGTCGGAGCCCGCGCTCAGCCCCTCGAGCACCTGGTCGCGGCTGAGCACCTGGCGCGTGCCCTCGGCCGTAACCAGCCGCAGCAGCACCCGGCGCGCCTGCTCCCGGCCGGCCAGGTCCATGGCCTCGAGCACGGCGTCGGCGTGGTTGGCCAGGGCGCCCTCCACGCCGCCCATCTCCTCGTAGGCGGCGCCGTGGAGCAGGTGCCGGTCGCGGTCCCGGCGTTGCCACAGCTGGCGCGCGGCGAACTGCAGCAGCGGCAGGCAGGACTGCTCCCCCTGCACGGCGTCCACCATGCGCCGCACCAGGCCCGGGTCGTCGTAGCGGTAGTCGGTCAGATCCAGCGGCCGCACGAGGGTCTCCTCCAGCAGCCGCCGGCCCGGGCGGCGCAGCAGCACCACCCGGCCGAGCACGTCGTGCATGTCGCCGCTGTCGGCCAGGCGATAGAGAAAGTCGTCGCGCACAGCCAGCACCACCCGCACCGGGTCCTGGGGATCGTCGGCCGCGGTGGCGATGGCCTCCAAAAACCGCGCGCGCTCCACGGCGTCGGGCACCAGGGTGAACAGCTCCTCCAGCTGGTCCACGTGCAGCAGCACCCGTGTCTGCTGGTCCTCGGCCAGCCGCTGCAACACCACCGACAGCGTGCGCGGGTGCTCGCGCAGCTGGGCGGCGCAGCGGCGCTGCTCCTCCTCGCTGGGGGCGCCGGGGGTGGACTCCACCTCGCCCACGGCGGCGCGCAGGTCCACCAGCCCCGAGAGCCGGATGTCGCCGGAGTCCCGGTCGTCCTGTGACAGCAGGCAGGTGGCCAGGGCGGCGAAGGGGTCGGCCCCGGGCTGGAGCTGCAGCACGGTCCAGGCCCCCTGCTCGCCCAGGCGGGGGATCACGCCGGCGCGAATCAGCGAGCTCTTGCCCGAGCCCGAGGGCCCGACAACGGCCAGGGTCGCCTCCTCGCGCAGGCGCTCGGTGAACGACGCGATCTCCTGCTCGCGGCCGAAGAAGACGTCCACGTGGGCCGCGTCGAAGGGGAGCAGGCCGCGGAAGGGGCACCGCTCGTGGCCGGCCAGGGCCCGGCGGCGGGAGAGGTACTGCTCCAGGCGGCTGGCCACCTCGGAGGCGCGGAGGCGGCGGGACGGATCCTTCTCCAGGCAGCCGGCCATGACCTGGGCCAGGGCCGCGGGGACGCCGAGCCGGCCGGCGGGGATCTGCACCGGGGCGTCGGCGAGCACCAGCTCGCACAGCTGCGTGCGGTCCGAGCACTCGTAGGGCAGGCGCCCGGCCAGCATCTCGTAGATCACCAGGCCCAGGGCCCAGATGTCGGTGGCGCCGGTGGTGGGGCTGGACGTCCACTGCTCCGGCGACATGTAGGCCGGCGTGCCCTGGAGCCCCTGCCCCTCGGTCTCCAGGGGGTCCAGGGCGCTGGGCACGCCCTGCAGCGGCCCGGCGGTGGACGGCGTGCGCGGCAACGGCTCGCTGATCACCTTGGCCAGGCCGAAGTCGAGGATGCTGATGCGGCCGTCGCGGTTGATCAGCACGTTGGAGGGCTTGAGGTCCCGGTGCAGCAGGTTGTGGCGGTGGGCCTCCTGCAGGGCCGTGACCACCGCCAGGCCGATGCGCGCCGCCTCCCGCGGGCGCAGGGTCCCCTCCGCGATGCGGTCGCTGAGGTTCTGCCCCTCCAGGTACTCCAGGGCCACGTAGGGCTGGCCGGCCAGATCGCCCACGGCGTGGATCGAGACGATGTTGGGATGGTTGAAGCGGGCCGTGGCCCGGGCCTCGAAGAGGAAGCGCTCCACGATGGCCTGGGAGCGTGCGTACTTGCGGTGGATGATCTTGAGCGCCACCTTGCGCCCCAGCTGGGTGTCCCGGGCCAGGTAGACCTCGCCCATGCCGCCGCGGCCGATGAGCCGCATGATGCGGAAGTGATCCACCCGGTCGCCGGGCTGCAGGGTGTTGCTGCGATCCAGCACCATCACCGCCCCCTGCTCCTCGTCCTGGACCATGATGGCGGTGTCGCTGGGCGAGCACTCCGTGTCGCGCTGGGGCGGGGCCAGGCGCGGCGCGGTCGCGGCGCGGTCGGGCGGCGGCTCCGGCGGGGCGAAGCTCAGCTCGGTGTCCTTGGCGTCGCTGAAGACCTCGGTGCGTCGCTGCGCCGGAGCCTCCACCCGCAGCTGCGCCTCCACCCGCAGCGCGGCCTCCTTGCAGCGCCGGCACCCCTCAAGGTGCTGCCGGAGCTCGGCATCCTGGTCCACCTCCACCTCCCCCACAAGGAAGGCGAGGATGGTTTTGTCGTCCACGCAGCCCACGTTGGAAAAGCAGTGTACCAGGGATCGGCGCTTCAGGATCCGAACCGGGCGCGCCACAGCCAGTGACCCGCCGCGCCCAGGGCCACGCCGGCGGCGTAGGCTGGCAGGTCGAGCCCGTGGAAGGTGGTGCCGAAGATCAGCCGCAGCAATATATGGTGGGACGACAGCCAGGCCGGCGCGCCGGTGAGCTGGAAGAGTTCGACGCCCCAGCTGACGGCCAGGGCCCAGATGGCGGCGTCGCGGACGGCGAGGGTGGGCCGCACCAGCAAGACCATGACGTAGGCCTCGGTGGCCCACAACGCCACGCCACCATACTTGGCCCAGGGACCCCACAGGCCGTAGCGCGCGGCCAGGCCCAGGGCGACCACCGCCGCGGCCACGCCCAGCAGCGGGAGCCGCCTCTTCACCACCTGTAACGTGATATCAGACATCCCTGAAGCCTAACGCCTGAAGCCCATCGCGCTCCCCGATCAGGTTGATTCGATATCGACCATGGGGCGTCCCGGTGCATTGGCGACAAGCGGTCAGCGGTCAGCGGTAAGCGGTCAGCGGTCAGCTTGCTGGTCGCTCGTTCGCCGGCCTGTAGCAGATCATCGATACTGGGGCTTTGCGTCATCCCATGCCTGCGCAGGTTCCGCAAGCAGGCTGGCGCAAAGAGCATCAAGCGGCCGCCAGGTGATCTGAAAGCTGACTGCTGAAAGCTGAAAGCCAGCGCGCGAGCCCTGGGACAGAAAGGTTGATCAACCTCAATGGAGAGCGCGCTAAGGCCTGATCTCCACGTCCAGCAGGCCCGGGTTCCCCGCCCGCTCCTCCTCGAACATGTTGCGCAGGCAGACCGCGAAGCGCTGCTTGCCCCGGGGCGTGATGCCGGTGGCGGCCAGGGCACGCGCAGCTCGCTCTGCTCCGCGAAGTCCACGGAGAAGCGCTTGACCTGGCCCCCGCCCAGCACCCGGGAGAGGCAGTCGGGCAGGCAGACCCAGAGCAGATCGCCGGCCTTGTAGCCGCCCTCGATGGTGACGTGCAAATCCAGGGGGTCCCCGGGGCGGAAGGTGCGGCGGGGCTTGCCGTCGCGCTCCAGGGCCACGCGCAGGGAGACACCGGCGGCGTAGTCCTCCCAGCGATCCTCGGTGAGGCGGGTCACCTCCACCGCGGCCACGCCGTCGACGGCCTCCACCTCCTGCACCGGCTCCAGCAGCCCCGCCGCCTGGGCCAGGGGCATCTGTTGGCCGTTGACCTTTACCGTGCCCGCGCCTCCTTCGCTCACAACTCCCGCTGCGCGCAGCTCGGTCATCAGGGCGATGGCCGCGGTGGAGTCCACCGTGGAGTAGAGCCGCCCGGTGGAGCCCAGATCCCGCACCACCATGTTGGCCAGAGCCAGGGCCTGGCCCAGCTCGGCGGGGCCGGCGCGCAGCATGCAGGCCGCGGCGTATGCCCCCTCGGCGCGCATGCCCACGGCGCCGGGCATGCCCGAGGGCGCGGAGGGCAGCAGACCGTCGGAGAGCCGGGCCTTGACCGACGCCGCGGCCACGGCCCCCGCGCCCTGGCCGAAGCGCGCCAGGGCGTAGGCCTCCTGGCAGGTGCGTGGACGCGACGGCGGCCAGGGGATGCCGTAGGCGCCGCAGGCGTCGGCCGCCATCTCCAGCGCCTGGCCCGCGGCGCGACCCAGCTCGCCGTCCCGGGGCGCCAGGGCCAGCTGCTGCAGGTAGCGGGCGGCCAGGGGCCCCAAGTATCCGTCCGGGGAGTCCGACGAGTGGGGGTACATCTTGAACCCGCGGCCGCGCAGCCACATGCGACGCTCGCGCTTGATGCCGGCGAGGATGATGGCCAGGGCCCGGGCCTTCGACGCCGCGTCCCGGGCCATGATCAGCAGGGCCAGGGCGGCCAGGATCTTGGCCGCGGTCTGTTCGCAGCAGGCGTGGCTGTAGTCGCCGGTGGCCTGCACCAGGGCGGTGAACGGGCGGTTCAGCCCCGGCATCACGCGCAGGGTCATGGCGCCGTCGATGTCGGCCAGCAGCAGTCGCTGGCCGGGCTGCAGCAGCTGCAGCGCCTTGGCCCGGGAGCGCAGGGCGCCCGGCTCCTCCACGCGGCCGGCGCTGCGGTCGCTCCCCTCGCCGCCCACCTCGAAGACGTGGGCCTCGTAGTCGCCGGGCACGGCGTCGAAGCGCAGGGTGGCCCCGGGCCCGTCCACGGTGCGATCGTCAGACAGGGGCTGGCCGTCCCGGGTCAACGCCAGGGGCTGGCCGTCCCGGGTCACCGACACCGACAGCTTGCCCCCCTCGCCGCCGATCTGCAGCCGCCCCTCGGCCGTGTCCAGGGGGTGTACAAAGGCCGGCAGGTCCAGGGCGGCGAAGGGCTGCTTCTGGGCGGAGAAGCTCGCGCTGGCCGTGGCCCAGTCCAGGCCAGGGCTGGCGCAGAAGGCGTCGACCGTGTAGTCGGTGAAGGCGTCGGGCAGGTCCAGGGTCAGCTCCCCGGCGCCGCCCTTGACCGGCACCAGGCCGGCGAAGAGCACCTCGGGCTCGTCCACGATCTGCGCCGGCTCGGGCTGTGCGGCGGGCTCGCGGTACGGTCCCCCGGGGGGGCCCGCGGGGGGCGCCATCTCGGGCTCGGGCGCGGACATCATCGGCGCGGCGGCCAGCGGCATGGCTGCCCGGGGTGGAGGCGGCATGGACGGCGAGGGCAGCGGCATGGACGGCGGGCGCATCGGCATGGACGGCGGGGGCAGCGGCATGTCCATGGGCGGGGCCTCGCAGGCCCGGACCATCATGTCGAAGTCCTCGTCCGCGCCGAATTCGACGGCGCCGCCCGCCACGGGCGGCATGCAGCCGGTCATGGTCTCGAACAGGGGCTGGTCGCTGAGCTTCTGGTCGGGGTGCCAGACGTCCAGGCGCTCGCCGGCCTGCTCCACGTGGCCCTTGAGCTGTCCCGCCAGGCGGCTGGCGGGGGTGTCGGCGGTCTGCAGGCGCGCGTCCTTGACCAGCAGATGCACCGTGGCGTCGGGCGCCTCGCAGAGGACCTTGAGCGTGGCAGGCGCGCCCGGCTCGCAGAGCGAATCCACCTGCACCAGGGGCGGCGGGCCCGCCGGCGCCAGGGTGGCGGTCCACCCCTCCCAGGGGGCGTCGCCGACGTAGGCCCCCAGGGCCACCACCGACAGCGGACCGGGGACATCCAGCTCCACGGTGGCACCGGCCGCGAGATCGCCCAGTTCCACCTCGCGGCGGCCGCGGCCCAGCAGCGCGGCGAAGCCGTCCTCCCCGCGCAGGTTGGCCAGGTCCTCGTCGCCGGACAGGTGCTCGAAGTCCCGCCAGCCGTCTCGCACGGCCTGGTCCAGGGCGGCCACGGCCTCGCCCTTGCGGCCCATGCCGGCCAGGCAGCAGGCCTCGTAGTAGGCATAGAACGGGTGGGGGTTTTCCTGCTCGCCGCGGCCACGGCGGAAGGCGTCCAGCGACTCCTCGAACCGCTTGTCCTTGAACAGCCCCTCGCCCTTGCGATACCGCTCGTCCTCCTTGGAGGGGTGGTCGGCGGCGCCGGGATCCAGGGCGCCGGGCCGGGCCGCCGGGGCCGCCGGGTCCAGCACCACCGCGCGGGCGGCCCGCACCGCGGTTCGGGCCTCCACCCGCAGGCGCCGGGTGTCCACCCGCTCCACCACCAGGGGCGAGGTGCGCACGGCCCCCTCCACCAGGTGCACGCCGCGCACCTCCCGCGAGCCGTCGGCCGGCAGCAGCGAGCCGGAGACCTCGTAGCCCAGGGTGCAGAAGGTGGTCAGCGTGCGCTCGGCCTTGCGGCTGCCCACGATGGGCACCGTGGCGGTGCGCGAGGGGTCGTCCACCAGCTGCACGTTGAGGGCGTGGGGCCCCTCGCCCTCCAGGGTGCAACGGCTCTGCACCAGGCCGTCGGCGGCCGCCGCACGCCACCGCGTCAGGCGCGCCCCGCGCTCGGTGAGCTCGAGGTCCACCTCGCCGTTGATCGGCACGGCGAAGGCCTCCAGCCGCAGGCCGAAGGTCAGCTCGCTGCCGTCCAGGCTGCGGTGAGCCATGGTGGCGGTCAGCGGCGCCAGGCGGTACTCGGCCACGGTGAAGCTGCAGCGGGGATCGTCGGCAGCGGCGGTGCTGACGGCCACCTCGTAGCCCCCGGCGGGCAGATCGCCGAGCATGGCCGTGCCCACCCCGTTGTGGTCCAGGCCCAGGCGGCGCCGGGTGAACGACGCGCCGTCCAGCAGCAGGTCCAGGGTCACCGTGCCGCCAGGGCACAGGGGGTCGGCCACCAGCAGGTTCACCGTGTCTCGGCCCTCACGGTAGAGCGCCTTGTCGCTGGTGGCCACGGCCAGGCTCAGGGCCGGCAGCTCCGTGGGATCCACCGTGGCCCCGGGCAGGGCCGTGGGCTCTGGCCCCAGCAGGGACACCACCCTGGGCTCGGGCCTGGCGTCGCCGCCGAGCAGGTTCTTGATCCAGCGCAGGGCCGGGTTGTCGAAGGCCTGAGGGCCCACGAAGGCGAAGGCGTTGCCGAGGATGATCTGGTTCCCGCACTGGCGGGCGAGGCTGGCGTCCGTGACGGAGACGCGATTGTGACGTGACAGCAATGCTTGCTCCTGTGGGCTGACTTGGGATTGAGGCAGAGATGTTACAGGAGGGAGGCAGCGGGGAACAATGGTTAGGAGGTTAGGGGGTGAGGGGGTGAGGAGATGGCCCTGCCTCGCCCGGGGTCTTTCGCCAGCTTCGAGGTATCGGACAGGTGAAGCATTCGGGGCTAGCCTGCGGTCCCCCGTCACCGTACGGCGGCGTCAGCTGGAGCTGCCGGAGAATAGCCAACCTGTGGCACGTATGTGGCCAGCCTTGTAGCCCGGAGCCCGGAGCCCGGAGCCATTGCACCTGCGGCGTGAGATGACCACGAATCATGAACTGTGGTTTAGCGACAGAACCCGTGCGCCGCTCCCTGGCGGTGGAAGCGGCCTCCCCGGCGTACGCAGGCGATGCAGCGGCGCTTCTTGGAGTGGCGGCCGATGGCGGTGCGGCACTGGTGCACCGTGCGCAGGACGCCGGGCCTCGGCTTGGGCGCCACGGGCCCGGCGCAAAAACCGGCGGACGAGCCGCGCTTGTGGAACGCGCCGCCGCGGTGCACGCAGGTGATGCAGCGGCTGCGCTTGACCGGGCGACCGATGCGTGACCGGCAGCCTGCGGCGTGGCGGATGGGGCCCGCCGCGGGCGGCCGCGGAGCGTGCGTGCGGCAGAAGCCGGCCGCGCCGCCCTGGCGGTGGAAGACGCCGCCGCGGATCACGCAGGCCCGGCAGCGACGACGCTTCTTGGCCCGCCCGATGTGGGTCACGCACCCCGGCGCATTGGTGACCACCACGCCCTTGTTGACCAGAGGCGCGCCGCCGCGGCAGAAGCCGGCCGCCGCGCCCTGCTGGTGGAAGGTGCCGCCGCGGTTGACGCAGACCAGGCAGCGCTTGCGCTTGGGGATGCGCATCACCCGGGCGACGCAGCCGGCGCCGTTGCGCAGTTGCCCCGCCGGCAAGGCGCCGCGGCAGAAGCCGACCGCCGCCCCGGCGGGCTGGAGGATGCCCGGCTGTGGTGCGCCCTGCCTGTGGAACACCCCGCCGCGGTGCACGCAGGAGATGCAGCGCTTGCGCTTGCCGATGCGCCCGACGCGCGCCCGGCAACCGGCCGCCGCGCGGATCTGGTCCACCGCCGCGCCGCCGTGGCAGAAGCCGGCCCCGGCGCCCCGCTTGTGGAACACACCGCCGCGGTGCACGCAGGAGATGCAGCGCTTGCGCTTGCCGATGCGTCCGATGCGCGCCCGACAACCAGCCGCCCCGCGGATGATGCCGGGCGCCGGCGCCACCGCCCTGGTGCGGCAGAAGCCGTGGCCGCCGCCCTGCTTGTGGAACACCCTGTTGGCCCGGCGCACGCAGGCCACGCAGCGCCGTCGCTTGCCCACGCGCCCGATGCGCGCGCGACATTCGTTGCGGTTGTGGATCGCCTGGGCCGATACCTCCAGGCTGTCCAGCTGAATGCCGGTCCAGACCATGACCGCCGCCAGGGTAACCAGGGGCGTCCTCGCGCCATGCGCCGAGCTGCTCATCGCGTTTCCTCCATGTTCGATCGGTTGGTCGGAATATATTCGGGGGTCTTGTCGTCCAAAGTCAAACACGCTCCGTGATCACCTCGACGTGTTAAGGTAGCCAGATGTTCAATTGTCACCGCCCAGCCGGCCTCGGCGCCCTCTGCCTGGCCACCGTGTTCCTCGGCCAAAGCGCCGGCGCCGACAGCTCTTACAGCGGCAAGGTGGTGCGCGTGGCCGACGGCGACACCATCACGGTGCTGCGGAATAAACGGCCGCAAAAAATCCGCCTCCACGGCATCGACACGCCGGAAAAAGCCCAGGCCTTCGGCCAGAAGGCGAAGAAGTTCACCGTCGCTTTGGTGGCGGGCAAGGTGGTGCGGGTCAAGGTGGTCGCCATGGACCGCTACGGCCGCACCGTGGGCGTGGTCCACGTGGGCTCCAAGTGCCTCAACGAAGCGCTGCTGCGGGCAGGGCTGGCCTGGCACTACAAACGCTACAGCAAGAGCAAGCGCTACGCCGCCCTGGAGAAGGAGGCGCGGCGCAAGAAGCGCGGGCTGTGGGCCGACCCCCACGCCACGCCGCCCTGGGACTGGCGCCGCCAGAACCGCGGCTTCGGCCGGGGCCGGCATCGCCCCCACCCCGCGCCCCGGCCAGCGGCCAAGTGCGACGGTCTCTTGCGCGGCAACGTCAAGTCCAAGGTCTTCCACACCTGCGGCTGCCGCGCCTTCAATTGCCGCAACTGCAGGGCGGGTTTTGCCAACGTCAAGGCCGCCGAGGCCGCCGGGTTCAAGGGCCACGAAAAGTGCACCCTGGGCCACAAGTCGGTGCCCCGCCAGGCGGACCGGGCCTGCAAGGCTGACAGCGACTGCACCCTGGCCCCGCCGCCGGTGTGCCCCACCTGCGACGTGCGCTGGCGCCAGGCGCTCAACCGCGCGGCCCACAAGCGGGTAATGAAGAAGTGGGCGGCGCTGCAGCGCCGCGTCCAGTGCACGATCGTGTGCCGTACGCAGCTGAAGGGCAGTCGCACCGCCTGTGTGCGCGGACAGTGCGTGGTCCGCCGCTGACCGCGGCCGCGGCCTCCGCCGGCGCAAAAGAAAAATGCCACGACGACGGATTGCTTTGCTTGTGCGGGAAAAAGAGGCTATGTGGCCCAGATGACTGATGCACCCGAGGCCTCCGAACCCGCTCCCTTTGACGCCGTCCGCGCCGAGCTGCGCCCCGCTCTGGTCCGGCGTGGAATCACCGAGCTGACCTCCATCCAACGGGCCGTGCTCGCCGAGGGAGTGGCCGGGCGCAACCTGCGGCTCTCCTCCCAGACCGGCTCGGGCAAGACCGCGGCCCTCGGCTTCGTGCTGGCTGACGACCTGATCCAGCGCTCCGAGAGCCGCGACCGCGCTGTCGGGCCGGTGGCGTTGATCATCACCCCGACCCGGGAGCTGGCGGCTCAGGTACGCCACGAGCTGGGCTGGCTCTTCGCCGACATCCCCAAGCTGGAGACGGCGGTGGTCACCGGCGGCACCAACGTGGGCGCCGAGCAGCGTAACCTCCGGCGGCGGCAGCCGCTGCTGGTGGGCACTCCGGGGCGGATCCTCGACCACCTGCGCAGCGGCGCGCTGGACCTCGGCGGCGTGGCCCACGTGGTGCTGGACGAGGCGGACCAGATGCTCGATCTCGGCTTCCGCGAGGAGCTGGAGGCCATCGTCGACCGCCTGCCCGCCCAGCGCGCCAGCCACCTGATCTCGGCCACCTTCCCCTCAGGTGTGCGACGGCTGGCCGACTCCTTCCAGCACGACGCCATGCACCTGGAGGGGACCCGACTCGGCGCGGCCAACGAGGACATCGACCACATCGCCCAGATGATCCGCGCGAACCAGCAGTACTCCGCCATCGTCAACAACCTGCTGGTGCTCCAGGGCGAACGCTGCCTGATCTTCGTGCGCCGGCGCACCGACGCCGCCGAGGTGGCCGAGATGCTGGCCAAGGACGGCTTCTCGGCCATGCCGCTGTCGGGGGACCTGCCCCAGGCCACGCGCACGCGCACGCTGAACCTCTTCCGCCACGGGCTGCTGGAGACCCTGGTGGCCACCGACGTGGCGGCCCGGGGCATCGACGTGCCCGACGTCGCGGTGGTGCTGCACGTGGACATGCCCACCGACTCCCACATCTACACCCACCGCAGCGGGCGCACGGGGCGCGCCGGCCGACGCGGGCGCAGCATCCTGCTGGTGCCACACGCCGCCGAGCGCAGGGTGCGCCGGGTGCTGCGCGATGCCAAGGTCACGGCGCGCTGGGGCACCCCGTTCAACGCCAAGAGCACCCGCAAGGCGGTGTCCAAACGGTTCCGGCGGCGGCTGGGCAAGCAGCTCGAGGATGGTGAGGCTCAGCCCGAGGATCGCCAGAAGTTCGCGGCCCGCCTGCTGGCGCGCTACGACGCCGAGCTGCTGGTGTCCCACCTGCTCGGGCTGGCCGAGCCGGCGCTGCCCTGCGAGCCCAAGGAGCTCGACACCAAGGCGCCGGCGCCGCGCAGCCCCGGACGACGCCCCAACCCCTCCCGCTTCATCAAGTTCTTCATCAACTGGGGCTTCCAAAGCGACGTCACGCCGGCCAAGTTGCTGGCCCACGTCTGCCGCCGGGGAGACGTCAACAGCGGCTCCGTGGGCAGCATGGACATCGGCCCCCACTCGTCCACCTTCGAGGTGCTGGCCGACGCGGCGGCGGATTTCGAGCGGAAGGCGCGCAAGCCTGACACCCGGGATCCCCACGTGCATATCAGCCGCTTCCGGGCCCCTCGCTTTCAGGGTCCGCGCGGCGGCAAGGGTCCCGGCGGCAGGGGCCCCATGGGCCGCGGGCGGCACCGCCCAGCACGCGGTGGCCAGCCCGGGAGATCGAAGAAGTCTTGATTCCCCGCCCCCTTCCCGTCCAGGATGGGGCCATGAAGAAGAAGATAAAGAAGAGCAAGCGCCGGGTCGCTCCTCTGACCCCGGAGGAGCTGGACCGCCTGGCGCAATTCCTCGAGACCACCGAGGGCGCCATGCCCATGGTGCAGGCCCACGGGCTGATCGCCGCCATGGCCTCCACGCCGTCGGCGACCCTGGGGCCCAGCGCCTGGCTGGGCAAGGTCCACGGCGACCACGAGTTCGCCTCGATTGAGGAGGCTCAGGAGCTGTCGCTGCTCATCACGCGGCTGTACAACCAGATCGTGGACGACCTCAACAAGGGCTACTTCAACGGGCCCGGCGAGCTGGAGGACGCGCGGCTGTGGTGCCAGGGCTATCTCGAAGGCGCCGGCCTGGACGAGACGTGGATCGGGGACGGAGAGGGCTTCTCGATGATGACGCCCATGGGAGCCCTCGCTGGAGAGCTGGACGATGCCCTGGGTGACGACGAGCTGGCTGACGAACTCCTCGTCGAGCACCTGGAAGGGCTGCCCGACACGGTGCTCAAGATTCACGAGTACTGGAATGACTGGCGCAGGAAGACCCTGATGCCGACCCTCAAGGGGGTGCGGGCGCCGGCGCCGGAGAAGAAGCAGAAGGTGGGCCGCAACGAAAAGTGCCCCTGCGGCAGCGGCAAGAAATACAAAAAGTGCTGCGGCAAAAAGTGAGCTACTCCCAGGTCCGCAGCTCGTTGAACACGGACGAGTAGCGGGCCAGGATCCGCTCGCGCTCCAGGGTGAAGATCACCATGCCGGCCACCAGCACCAGGCCGGTGACGGTTAAAAACAGCGCGCCGAGGTGCGGCTGCACCAGGCCGTGGCGCAGCATGTTTAGCAGCAGGTCCGCGGCCAAAAAGCCCACGCCCATCCAGACGTAGACCCGCACCCGCAGCAAGGTGCCGGCCACCATGCCGGCGACGCAGATGGCGGGCACCACCACCACGGCCTGAAAGGGCGACAGCAGCACCAGGGCCTTGCCCGTGGCCAGAGAGTAGAGGGCCACCAGCACCACCACCCGCAGCGCCTTGCACCCGCGCGGACCGAGCTCGGGGCCATAGAGATGGATCAGGGTCAGCAGGGTCAGGGCCAGGGGCAACAGGTAGAGCATCATATCCGACCAGCCGGCGGCGCTGTAGGAGAGGGCCAGGGCCGCGTTGGCAAAGCCCATGGCCAGCACGGTGTGGCCGCGGCTGCCGAGGACGCGGGCCGCCGCCGCGTGGTGCAGCGCCACCAGCAGGCAGAGCAGGGCCGCGCCGGCCACCGACAGCGTGGCGCAGGGCACCACCGCCAGCAGGGGCCAGATCGTGGCCGCCGCCAGCAGGGGCCGGCGGGCCACGGTGGCCGCCACCCGGCGGGCGGTGGCGGTCCACAGCGCAAGCTGGGAGGCCAGCAGGATCACCGCGGCGTCCAGCGTCGGCCCGACCTCTGACAGGCCGGTCTGGGTGCGCAGCATGATGTAGAGCCCGGTGGCGACGAGCCAGGCGGCGTGGAGCATCCACGGCCGGCGGTCGCGCATGCCGGTGCGGCCCAGCTGCAGCGCGGCGCCGGCCACGGTGACCAGGGCCACCACCAGCACGTCGGCCAGCAGGTTGGGCTGGCTGCCGGTGGTGGCGGCGGCGGCGGCCAGGGCGGCCAGCACCGGGGCCAGGCGGCTCACGGCGGCGGTCCAGCGCAGGGGGGACTCGGCGGGTGCGCGGCGCTGGAGCCAGTCCAGCAGCAGGCCCGTGGCCAGGGCGGCGGCCGCCATGGGCGCGAGCACCGAGGCGGCCGGGTGGCGTCCGGTGGACAGCTCCCGGGCCAGCCAGGTCACCAGCACCTGGCTCGAGGCCAGCAGCCCCAGGGACCAGCCGAGCTCCGCCGCGGCGGCGCGGCCCGCGCGCCAGCTGATGGCCAGCACGGCGGTGAGGCTGGCCAGGGCGGCCAGCAGGTGAGGCTGGCCGAGGTGCCCGTGGCTGGCCAGCGACGCCGCCGCGCACAGACCGAGGGGCCAGACCAGGTGCGCCCGGGGGCCCACGCCGCGCCAGCGCAGCCAGGCCAGGGCCACGCCGCCGAGGCCCAGGGCCAGGCTGAGGTGGACCTGGGGCAAGGCCAGGCGGAAGAGCACCAGGCCCGCGGCCACGGCCGCGGCGCGCAGCAGCTCATCGGCGAACCGGCCGCCCTGGAGGCGGCGGAAGGTCCAGGCCGCCAGCAGCAGCAGGCCCACGCAGGCCACCGACAGCAGGCCCGGCGCCAGGGCCACCAACCGCGGCAAGAAGGCCGAGGTGTGGCCGCACTGCAGCGCCGCCAGGGAGAGGAAGCCGGCCGCGCAGATCAGGGACCACAGGGGCAGCAATCCCCCGATCCAGCGCGCGGTGCGGCGCAGGTGGGGGCGGACCAGGCGCGTGGAGAGGCCGGTCCAGGCCAGACCGAGGCCTGCGGCCAGGGCGCCCAGACGCCAGGCGCCGGCGTGGCCCGACGGCAGCACGTACTCCAGCAAAAAAGCCAGGCAGGCCGCGCTGACCGCGGCGAGGATCACCAGCGCCGGCACCCCCGCCAGGGCGCGGCGGTGCACCGTGGCAGCGCAGAAGAAGAACAGCGCCCCCTCGGCGCAGGCCGCGGCGACCCACCAGAGCCACGCCTCACCGTAGACCTGCTCGGCCTGGGACAGCGCCGCGGTCAGGGCCACGGCCTGCACGGCGTAGGCGCAGATGGTCAGCATCAGGGCGCGGCGTTTGGCCCGGGGCCAGGGCAGGCTGCGCAGGCGCGTGGCGCCGAGCAGGTAGCCGCAGGCCAGCAGGGTCAGCGCCAGGGGCCAGGCCCAGGGATCGATCAGCGTGTTGGCCAGGGTGGCCAGCTCAACGGCGGCGCCCAGGGCGCAGAGCACCATGACCACGCGGCCGCGGCTGGTCAGCGCGAGGTGGGTCATCAGCGCCAGCAGGGCCAGGCCGGCGGGCAGCAGGTTGGCGCGCTGGTCCAGGGTCAGCAGCAGGGTCACGCCGAGGGCCAGCAGGGCCGAGACCGTGGCCGGCTGGGCCACCAGCGTGCGCCGGCGCGACCCGTCGGGGGCCCGCGCCAGCAGGTGCACCAGCAGCGCGCAGGCGGCGGCGTGCCCCATGAAGAACAGCTCGGCCTGGTCGCCGGCCGGCGCCCAGCGGATGGCGCACAGGGCGGTGCAGGCGAAGGCGGCCAGGCCGGCCAGCTGGGCGGTGACCCGGGCCAGGCGGCGGGAGCCCGCGCGGGCGTAACGCCAGGTGGCCAGGGCCGTGGTGGCGGTGACCATGCCGAGGATCACGGCGGCCTCGGCCGCGCCGCTGTCGGAGACGATCATCGCCGGCAGGCAGAGGCCCGCCGCGGCGAGGCTGGCGCGTGACAGGTGCCCCGCGGGGCGCAGCAGCGCCGCGGCCCCGGTGGCCAGCCCGTAGGCTGCCAGCATCAGGGACGGATCGAGGGTCATGCCCTGGCGGTGCAGCCACAGGCCCAGGAGGCCGAGGAAGGCCAGGGTCACGGCCTGGCCGGCGTCCCGCAGCCAGGGCCGCCCGAAGAGGCTGGCCCAGGCGAAGGCGCCCGCGGCGTAGACGGGCCAGGTCCACAGCGAGGGGCGCAGGTCCGCGCCCACCGAGGTCGCGGCCAGCACCAGCAGGCCCGAGAGCACCATGACGAAGCGCTGCAGGTCACGGGACAGATCGTCGCGCCCGCGACGGGCCAGCAGCACCGCCGCCACGGTGAGGCCCACGAGGTAGGGGATGAAGGCCAGGCCGTAGTAGGACACGGGCAGTGGCTGGTGCTGGTAACCCAGGGCGGTCTTGATCAAGCGGTTGGCCAGCATCACCAGGCCGGTGAAGGGGGCGGGCAAGAAGAAGTAGGTGAACAGGCCGGTGCCCGCGGCGAGGTAGGTCATGGCGCCGCGGCCGTAGCGCGCCGCGGCCTGCCAGAGGTGGAAGACCACCACCGCCGAGGTGGCCAAAACGCTCACCCGGGCCCAGAGGTGGAAGTAGCCCAGCTGGGCCAGGCCGATGAGGGCCGTGGCCATGGCGGCCAGCAGCGCGGCGTACAGACCGAACCCCAGGGGGCTGAGCCGCGGCTCGTGCCCCGCGGCCAGACGCAGCCGGTGATCACATGTGATGAGCAGCCCGGCCAGGGCCGCCACCAGCGGGGCGTACAGCGGCAGCTCCGCCGGCGCGGCCGAGTGCACGCGCCCCACCAGCACGGCCAGGGCCCACAGCAGGTTGCCCCCGACGAAGAGCAGGCTCATGCGCAGGTTGACCTTGCCGGCGCACAGGGATCGCAGCCCCTGGCGCAGCACCACGAGGCCGAGGACCGTGGCCAGCAGCAGCGCGCTGTCCGCGCCGAGGGCCGCCGCCGGAGCCACGGCCATGGTCAGGGCGGACAGCCCCGCGGCGCTCCAGGTCAGCGCGCGGGCGCAGCTGCGCTCGAACAGCCCCCCCATGACGGCCATCATGAACCACTGGGCGGTGAGCACGCCGGCCATGGCCAACAGGGCGGCCGCGCCCCCGGCCAGGGGCGACTCTTTCATCAGCACCGCGGCGAGCTCGCCGGTGGCCACGCTGGCCAGGGGCAGGATGGCAGCCGAAAAACAGAAGAGGATGCGCCCCACGGCGTGGGCCTGGCGCCGCTTGCTCAGCACGTAGCCCACGCCGAAGAAGGCCGCGCCGTAGGCCAGCAGCGCGCCGGCCGACACCGCGTGGAGCATCAGGCTGGAGAGCTGCTCCCAGATCAGGCTGAGGAAATAGAGCGAGCCGCAGATGACCAGCAGGCCGCTGGCCAGCCACAGGGCGTTTTCGTGTAGAAACGGCTGCACGCGGGAGGACCACAGCGAGTCCCGCTCCAGCACCTCCTGCTGCAGGGCGGCCGGGGGCGCGTTTGGGGCCGAGGCCTGCGCCGGGGCGGCGTCCAAAAGCCCCGCGCCGGCCACGTCGGCCAGGGCGTTGCAGGCGGCCGCGGCCAGGGGGGCCTCTCGCCGGGGCGCCGGCCGGGAGACGGCCTCGCGCAGGGCGGCGGCCTCGCAGCGTGAGGCGCTGCGGGCCCGGCGCTCCAGGTCCAGGTGATAGCGCGCCTCGGACTCGAGGTCGGCGTCGAAGTCCGGCTCCGGTACGTCCCAGGGAGCGAGCTTTTGCGCCTCGAATTCCAGCTCTTGGTCCAGGCGCGCGTCCAGGACCGCCCGGTCCAGCGGCGCCAGGTCGGCGTCCGCCGGGGGGCTCGGATCCAGGGGCGGGGGGGAGAACCCGGCCGGCAGCGCGGGCGTCGGCTGCTCTCGCTCGTTGACCTCTTTTGCCCGCGCGTAGCGGGAGTGCAGCAGGCGGTAGGCCACCTCGCCCAGCAGGCCCTCGGTGTGCCACTTGCCCATCTCGCCCAGGAGGAAGACGACTTCGCTTTTACATGCCATGCCCCGGATCTGAGCAAGGAGCATGCCACCGGCGGTGCAGGGTCGAGCGAATTGAAATCATTGGAGACCACGCGGTCCGCCACCCCCGCTTCCGCCGGGAAATAGTTTTTCCGGTGCGTAGGGTGGGTGACGTTTGGCGGGCGACGTCATACACTCCCCGCTGTCCTCAAGCAAAGGAGCAGACACATGGCGACGAAGTCCGTCATCGTTCTTGGAGGCAGCGGGGCCGTGGGCAGCCACGCCGCCCGGACCCTGGCCCTGCACGACGCCTTCGATCGCGTCATCGTGGCCGATCTGGACCTGGCGCGGGCCGAGGAGCTGGTGGGCCAGTGGGGGGTCGACGGCGCCGAGGCCGCGCGGGTGGATGTGTCCGACCCGGCCGGCCTGCGCGCGGCGCTGGGCGGCGTGGACCTGGTGCTCAACTGCACCGGACCGTTCTACGCCCTGGCCGTGCCGGTGCTCGAGGCGGTGCTCGACGCCGGCGTCAAGCAGTACGTCGACGTCTGCGACGACGTGGACGCCACGCTGCAGCTGCTGGAAATGGACGGGCCGGTGCGGGAGGCGGGGGCCTGCGCGCTCATGGGCATGGGCAACTCCCCCGGCGTGACCAACCTGCTGGGGCGCCTGGCGGCGGACTTGCTCCTCGACGAGGTGGAGGCCGTGGACATCTTTCACGCCCACGGCGGCGAGCCCTTCGAGGGCGCGGGGGTGGTGGCCCACCGGCTCCACGGCATGGACATGGAGATCCCGATGTTCCTCGACGGCGAGCTGCGCCACGTGGGCTTCTTCGAGCCCGATGGCCTGGCCCTGCGCCGCGAGGTGGCCCTGCACCTCGTCGGCGACGTCGTGCCGGTCTACCCCTACCCGCACCCGGAGCAGATCACCATGCCCCGGCACATGACCCTGCGCCGGGTGACCAACCGCGGCACGGTGCTGCCCGACGAGTACTTCCAGCTCACCACCGAGATGGCCCGTCTGGGGCTGACCAGCGACGAGCCCCTCGACGTGGGCGGCCAGGCCGTGGTGCCCCTGGACTTCACCATCGCCTACCTGCTCAGGCAGCGGGACGCCATCCTCGCGCGCACCGAGTTCGGCAGCCAGCGGGGCTGCGCCAAGGTGGTGGCCCGGGGCACGCGCCGCGGCGAGTTTCGCCAGTACAACTTCTCCATGGCCTCGGAGGACCAGGCCCTGGGCGAGGGCACCGGCATCCCCGCGGCCATGGGCGCCATCCTGATGCAGCAGGGCAAGGTGGAGGGCCACGGCGTGTTCCCGCCCGAGGCGTGCGTCAAGCCCATGGACTTCATGGGGCTGGTGCGGCCGGTCCTGGAGCTGTCCCAGAAGGGCGGCTCCTTCCAGGGCATAATAGTGGAGAAGGTGGACGAGCAGGGCAACGTGGAGCAGGTGGACCTGCCCTTCTGAGCCGGCCCCCTCATGACGACCATGCCCACCGCCACCCGCTACATCCTCGCCGTGGACCACGGCACCTCGGGGTGCAAGACCGCGCTGGTCTCGGTGCGCGGGGAGCTGGCCGGCTTCGAGTTCGAGGCCACGACCACCGAGCGGCTGCCCGGCGGCGGCGTGGAGCAGGACCCCGAGGGCTGGTGGCGCGCCCTGATCGGCACGGGCCGACGCCTGATGGATCGCGAGCTGGTGGCGCCCGAGCAGATCGCCGCCATCTGCTGCTCGTCCACCTTCTCTTCCACCGTGGCGGTGGGCGAAGACGACCGCCACCTGATGAACTCGCTGACCTGGATGGACTCCCGCGGCGCGGCCCAGGTGCGGGGGCGGATGAAGGGGCTGGTCAACCTCATGGGCTTCGGCCTGGGCAACCTCCTGCGCTGGGTGCCACGCACCGGCGGCGCGCCCACGCTGTCGGGCAAGGACTCCATCGCCCACATGCTCTGGGTGCAGCAGGAGCGCCCCGAGGTCTACGAGCAGGCGGTGGCCTTTCTGGAGAGCAAGGACTACCTCAACCTGCGGCTCTGCGGGCGCACGGCGGCGACCCACGACTCGGCCATGCTCTTCTGGGTCACCGACATCCGCGACATCGACAACGTGCGCTACGACCCGAAGCTGATCCGCCGGCTCGGCGTGGACGGCGACAAGCTGCCGGAGCTGGTGGCCTCCACCGAGGTGCTCGGGCCGGTGCTAGACGATGTGGCCGACGCCCTGGGCGTGCCCCGGGGGGTGCCGGTGGTGGCCGGCTCGCCGGACCTGCAGTCGGCCTGCGTGGGCTCGGGGGCGGTGCGCGACTACGAGGCGCACATCTACGTCGGCACCTCTTCGTGGGTGCTGTGCCACGTGCCGTTCAAGAAGACCGACATCTTCCACGCCATCGCCTCGCTGCCCTCGTCCATCCCCGGCCGCTACTTCACGGCCAACGAGCAGGACATGGCGGGCGGCTGCCTGGATTTCCTGATCAAGGTGCTCTACCCCGAGGCCCTGGGCCAGCGCCCGCCCGAGGACGTGTACGCCCGGCTGGACGCCCTGGCCGCGGCCACGCCCGCCGGGGCTGACGGCTTGATGTTTTTGCCCTGGCTCAACGGGGAGAAGACGCCGGTGGACGACGAGACCCTGCGCGGCGGCTTCTACAACATGGGCCTGAACCACGGCGCGCCGCAGATGGTGCGCGCGGTGTACGAGGGGGTGGCGCTCAACACGCGCTGGGTGCTGACGTACCTCGAGCGCTTCGTCGGGCGGCGGCTGGACCCGCTGAATATCATTGGCGGCGGGGCACGCTCCGAGGTCTGGTGTCAGGTCTTCGCCGACGTGCTCGGCCGCACCATTCGCCAGGTGCAGGACCCGCTGCAGGCCAACGCCCGGGGGGCGGCCTTCATCGCCTCGGTGGCCCTGGGTGAGATCACCTTCGACCAGGTGCCCGACCTGGTGGCCATCGCCAACACCTTCGAGCCCGACGACCACAACGCGCCAGTGTATGACGGCATGTTCGCCGAGCTGGAGAAGATCTACCGCGCCAACCACGGCATCCACCGGCGGCTGCAGGAGCTGTTCGAGGATTAGCGCGCCCTCGCGCCAGGGCTGTTGTGATAGATTACGGGCCATGAACAAGAAGATCCTCCTCCTGGTATCCCTGCTGTTGGTGGGGGGCGCGATGGCCGCGGTGATGATCTCCAGATCTGGCGAGGGTCAGGGGCCGGCGGAGCCCGACCCCGTGGGCGTCGCGTCGCTGCCCGGGGTCTCCGTCGCGCCGGCGCAGCCCCCGACCGCCAACCCCGCAGCGTCGCCCGTCGCGCCGGCCGGCACCGCCAAGCCCGGGGCCGCAGAGGTCAAGCTGACCGAGGCCCAGAAGACCAAAATCATCGAGCTGCTGCGGCAGGCCGGCAAGGCCTACGTCGAGGGGAAACACCAAAACGCCCTGCGCCTGGCCAACGAGGCCCTGGACCTGGACCCGCGCAACAGCCTCGCCGTGCAGATCGCCGGCACCGCGGCCTGCGCGCTGAAGATGCAGTCCAACGCCCAGGCCATGTTCAACCGCCTTTCCCCCGGCTCGCCCAAGCGCCGCCTGCTGGTGCGGATCTGTACGCGCCACGGCGTGCAGCTGGCCGCCGGCCCCCAGCTGGACTCGGGCACCTCGCCCACGGCGGTGACCGCGCCGGGCACCCCGGGCGCGCCGGGTGAGGCGGCGGGCGCGCCGGCCAAGGCCCCGCAAAAGAAGCTCAGCTCCACCTCCACCAGGAGCACCATCCGCATGGCGCGCAAGAGCATCGTCGGCTGCATGAAGGACCGCAAGGGGCTGGTGCAGGTGCGCATGACCGTGGAGGGCAGCGGCAAGGTCTCCGCGGCCGCGGCCATGGGTCAGCACGCCTCCACCGAGGTGGGCGCCTGCGTAAAAAAAGAGGTGCTCAAGCTCTCCTTTCCGCCCTTCGACGGCCCGTCGCGCACGTTCATCTTCCCCTTCATCTCCAAGTAACTGGAAAATGCCAGCATTGCTGTGCATTTACAGGCGGTTGCGTTCAATTAGCGAAAACCATGCACTGGAAAGTAATGGAGATGCGCGGCTGACGCTAATCGCCTATCATTAGCCCATCACCACAACTACGAGTTGACGGACGGCCTGGAGGCCGACGGAGGTATATGATGCATCGGCGAGCTCACAGCTTATTCACGTGCCCGGCGGCGTTGCTGCTGGTCTTGACCCTGGCTCCGGCCGACGCTCTGGCCTACACCACGAGCAAGACCGTCAACTTCACCACCACGGGTCAGAACATGATCTTCGCCTTCACCGGTCTGCCCGCGGCGGCCGGCACGGTGTCGGTCAAGGTGGATCTGTACGGCGACTACAACGCCAGCAACGAGTACGCCGAGGTCTGGATCGACAACGCCAAGCAGTACAATCACACCGGCGGTGGATCCAGCAGCTGCCTCTCCACGCCCCAGACGCGCACCTACAGCGCCTCGCCCACCACGGTCTCGGACACCACCCTCACCGTGCGGGTGGACAACTCGGGCGCGGTGAACCCCATCTGCACCACCAACCGGGCCGTGGTCACCCTGACCTACCAGAGCAAGCCGGACCTCAAGGTCACGGCCTCCACGGTGCCCTACTCCGGCTCCACCGCCGGGCCGGGCTCGACGTTCACCGCGCGTTATAACGTCACCGCCTACCACGCGGCCGTTAGCACCAACTTCTACGCGCGGTTCTACTACTGCCCCAACAACAACTCCACCAGCGGGTGCAGCTACCTGGGCCAGCAGTCCATCACCCAGAACTTCGCCGCCAACACCACGCGCACCTTCACCAGCCAGACGCTGACGATGCCGAGCTCGGCCACGGCGGGCACGCGCTACCTGCGCATCTACCTCGACCCGTACAACAGCGTCTCGGAGTCCAACGAGACCAACAACAACCGCTGGGACGCCATCACCGTCACGGCGGGCCCCGACCTCTACTTCACGGCCTCCACGGTGCCGTACTCCGGCACCACCACCGGCCCGGGCGCCACCTTTCGCGGCCGCTACACCATCCGCAACTCCACCAGCGGCACCTACTTTTCCACCAACTTTCAGGTGCGGTACTACTACTGCCCCGGAGCATCGACCACCGGCTGCGTCTCCCTCGGCACCCAGAACATCTACAACAACTTCAGCCCGGGCGAGTCGTACAGCTTCACCAGCCCGACGCTGACCATGCCGAGCTCGGCCACCGCCGGCACGCGCTACATCCGCGCCTTCGTCGACAGCACCAACGCCGTGGGTGAAAAGGTCGAGACCAACAACAACGACTACGACGCCATCACCGTCACCGGCGCCGGCACGCCGGACCTGCGGGTCACGGCCTCCACGGTGCCCTACACCGGCGCCACCACCGGGCCGGGCTCCACCTTCACCGCCCGCTACACCGTAACGGCCTACAACGCGGCCGTGAGCACCAACTTCACGGTGCGCTTCTACTACTGCACGTACAATGGCTACACCTCCGGCTGCACCAGCCTCGGCACCCAGTCCATCACCAGCAACTTCAACAAGAACCAGTCGCTGAGCTTCACCAGCGGCACGCTGACCATGCCGAGCAATGCCTCCAACGGCACGCGCTACATCCGCATCGAGGTCGACTCGACCAACGCCGTGTCCGAAAGCTCCGAGACCAACAACAACCGCTGGGACAGCATCACCGTCAACGCCAAGCCGGACCTCTACTTCACGGCCTCCACGGTGCCCTACTCCGGCTCCACCGCCGGCCCGGGCCACACCTTCCGCGGCCGCTACACCATCCGCAACACCGGCATCTCTCTGTCGACCAACTTCCAGGTGCGCTACTACTACTGCCCGACCGCCGCCACCACCGGCTGCGTCTCCCTCGGCGCCCAGACGATCTACAACAACTTCAGCGCGGGTGAGTCGTACAGCTTCAACAGCCCGACGCTGACCATGCCGAGTTCGGCCACCGCCGGCACGCGCTACATCCGCGCCTTCGTCGACAGCACGGGCGCCGTGTCCGAGACCAACGAGACCAACAACAACGACTACGACGCCATCACCGTCACCGGCGCCGGCACCGTGGACCTGACGGTCAACGCCTCCAGCGCGCCGCACACCGGCTCCACCGCCGGGGCGGGCTCGACGTTCACCGTGCGCTACCGCGTGCGCAACGCCGGCCCGGGCACCGTGGCCACACCGTTTTACACCTACTTCTACTACTGCACCTCCCAGTGGGGCTCTGGCTGCACGCTCATCGGCAACCAGTACATCACCCAAAACGTCGGCGCGGCCAAGGAGGTCTGGTTCACCAGCGGCTCGCTGGCCATCCCGAAGACCGCCACCCGCGGCACGCGCTACATCCGCATCTACGTCAACGCCACCAACACGGTGAGCGAGACCAGCGGGTCCAACAACTACCGCTACGACGCCATCAGCGTCACCACGCGGCCGGACCTCTCCTTCGCCTCGGGCACGGTGCCGTACACCGGCTCCACCACGGGCCCCGGCTCCACCTTCTCCGGGCGCTACACCATCATCAACGGCGCCAAGACCACCTACTTCTCCACCAACTTCTACGTGCGGTATTACTACTGCGCGTCGGCCTCCACCAGCGGCTGCACGCAGCTGGGCAGCCAGTACATCAGCAACAACTTCGACGCGGGTGAGTCGTACACCTTCAACAGCCCCACGTTGATCCTGCCGCCAGCGGCGACCAAGGGCACGCGCTACATCCGCGCCTTCGTCGACGCCACCACCTCGGTCACCGAGTCCAACGAGGGGAACAACAACCTCTTCTCGTCCATCTCCGTTGGCAGCACCCTGCCGGACCTGATGGCCGACAACACCACGGTGCCCTACACCGGCGCCACCACCGGGGCGGGCTCCACCTTCTCCGCCCGCTACCGCGTGCGCAACGGCGGCAGCGGCGCCACCACCACCGGCTTCACCACCACCTTCTACTACTGCCCCACGGCGTCCACCAGCGGCTGCACCAAGCTGGGCAGCCAGACCGTCTCCACCAAGCTCACCGGCGGCCAGACGACCTTCGTCAGCAGCCCGGCGCTCAAGCTGCCAGCCCAGGCGCGCTACGGCGTGGGCTACGTGCGGATCCACGTGGACTCGGCCAACGCGATCAAGGAGGCCAACGAGAACAACAACAACGTCTGGGACAGCATCGTGGTGACCAACCGGCCGGACATCTACGTCTCGGCCTCCACGGTGCCCTACACTGGCGCCACGACCAAGGGCGGCTCCACGTTCACCGGCCGCTACACCATCGTCAACGGGGCCACCACCAGCGCCTTCACCACCAACTTCACCGTGGCCTACCACTACTGCCCCGGCGTCTCCACCAGCGGCTGCGTGCCCATCGGCAGCCAGACCATCACGGCCGACTTCAACGCCGGCACGAGCTACACCTTCACCAGCTCCACGCTGACCTTGCCGGCGACGGCCAGCAACGGCACGCGCTACGTGCGGGCCTTCATCGACTCGGCCAACGCCGTGAGCGAATACAACGAAAACAACAACGTGGACTACGACGCCATCACCGTGGGCGCCACGCAGGCGGACCTGTACGTCAAGTCGTTCACCGCCAAGGCCAGCGGCACCACGGTGACCTACGCCTTCACCATCTGCAACAAGGGCGGCACCGCCACGCCCAACACTGTGGTGGGCATCTACTACCACCTGCCCACGGCGCCGCTGTGCAGCGCCAAGTTTAGCAGCGCCTACACCATCCTGGCCGTCAAACCGGGCGCCTGCACCAGCCGTTCGCTCAAGCGGACCAACGTGCCCAAGGGGGCGTACATGGGCTGGGTCTTCGCCGACTACAACTGCAAGCTCAACGAGGGCAGCGAGACCAACAACGTGGCCATGGCCGTCTACAGCGTGGCCCAGGTCACGGTGGACGCCGGCCCGACGCCGGACACCATGCCGCCCGCCGACATGACGCCGACTGGCGACACCACGCAGCCCCCCACGGACGTGGGCCCGCCCGTCGACGCTCAGCCCGGCGAGGGCGTCCTGCCGCCGCCCGACATGCAGCCCGGCGAGGGCGTCCTGCCGCCGCCTGACATGCAGCCCGGCGAGGGCGTCGTGCCGCCGCCTGACATGACGGGCGAGGGTACCGTGCCGCCGCCCGACGCCCAGCCCGGCGAGGGCACCGTGCCGCCGCCCGACGCGATGCCCGAGGGCACCGTATCGCCCGACCAGTTCACCGGCGACGGCATCCCGCCCCAGGAGGACAAGGGCGCCGTGGCCGACAGCGGCCCGCCCGTGGCTGACGGCGCAGCCGACATGGGCACCGCCGATCCGGATCCGGAGCAGGAGGGTTGCAACTGCAGCGTCAACGGGCAGGACTCCACGTCCGGCGCCTGGCTGCTGCTGCTGCTCGGCCTGGCCCTGCTGGTGCGGCGCCGCAGGCGTTGAGTTAGCTATTAGCTATTAGCTGGCTCAGGGCTCCTGGACGTAAACCAGGAAGTTCTGGCTGAAGAGGGGGGACCTCACGAACCGCCGGCCGTCTCTGGCCTCGATGACCACCTCACCCCGCAGATCGAAGCGCCGCCCCTGGCGCACCATGATCCCGTTGTAGTAGACCAGCGCGGTGCGGCCCCCTCCACCCTCTGGCACCGGCTCACCGGGCTGCAGCTCGTCGAAGCGCAGGCGGCCGTGCTCCCTGTCGTGGACCCGCAGGGGGCCGACGATGAAGTGGGTGGCCAGCACCCGCCGCACCCCGCGCTGCACCAGCTGGCGGTGGAGCAGGTCGGTGCGCAAAAAGTGGTTGCTGGTCTCGGTGAGCCGCTGGCCCAGGGCGAAGACCGCGGGCGCGCCGCCGCTGCGCGCGAAGGCGAAAAAGTAATTGCCGGCCAGGTACAGCCCGTTGAGCAGCACCACCGCGCAGAGCACCAGCTGCACCACCAGCCGGCTGCGGGGGCCGCGGTCCATCAGCGGCCCGGCGAGCCAGACCAGGGCCACCGGCGCCAGCAGCGCCAGCAGGCTGAAGTAGCGCAGGGAGAGGGCGGGCGAGGCGAGCAGCAGCATCAGCAGGTAGGCCGCCAGAAAGACCAGCAGCAGCCGGTCGGCGCGGCCCAGCGGCGCGCGGCCCCTGGCGGCCAACACCCCGCGCCAGGCGGCCAGCCCCAGCAGCGCCGCCGTGGCGAGGGGCAGCACCGGCAGCCAGTTGTCGCCGGTGAAGCGGAGGAAGACCAGGTCGCCGTCCCAGATCCCGGACAGCAGCGCCGGGGTCCGGAGCACGTCCCCCAGAAGCTGTCCGGCGGAGCTGTCAGACAGACGCGCGGCGGTCCAGGCCGCGTCAAGCGACGGCAGCTGCAGCAGGCGCGGCGCGAGGCCCAGCGCGAAGCCCAGGGTCGCCTGCCAGGCCGCCGGGTGGCGCAGGCCCCGCCCCCTCGTGGTGGCCGCCACCGCCAGCACCGCGGCCAGGGGCACGGCGGCCGCGATGACGTGAGTGTAGGCCGCCAGGCCGAGCAGCAGCCCCGCGGCCAGCGCCCGGCGTCTGATCCCGGGGCGCGGCCCCTCGTCGGCGCGGGGGCCGGCCTCCAGCAGCAGGAGCCACAGGCCCGCCAGGCAGAGCAGCGGCACCCAGGTGGTGACCTCCACCGCGAAGCGAAAAAACGGCACCACCGCCGGCGAGGTGACGAGCAGCATGCCGACCCAGGCGCTGCGGCCACGGCCGCCCAGGGCCCGGTGCAGGCGCATGGAGAAAAAGACGCAGGCCGCGCCGCAAACCGCCGCCACAGCGCGCAGCACCTCCACGGGGTGGCCCAACAGCTCCACCAGCGGCCAGAGCAGGTAGACGCCCAGCGCGCCGGTGTAGGGGCTCATGCCCGACAGCGGCCAGGGGCCCTGGCCCAGCCCGGCCACGGCGTGGAGGATCCAGGCCTCGTCGTCGTGGAGCCCGGGGATCTGGCCCAGGCCGATGGCGCACATCACCAGAGCCAGCAGGGAGAGCCCCGCCTCGGCCGCAGTCTGTGGCTCGAGCCGCCTCATGGGCGGAGCCTATCACGGGGGTGGGGCGATCAGCTGATGACGAACAGCAGCAGCACCACGAGGACGGCGGGCACGGTGTAGCACAGGGCCTTGAAGTTCCACCCCAACCGGATGGGGGCCAGGCCGGACGCGTCTTCCTTGCCGCCACCCGATCCTCCGCGGGACGGCAGGCCGGCGGTGAGCCGGCCCAGCAGGCCCCGGCGCGCCGCCGCTGTCATCGGCTTGCCGGGGCTCTGGTCAGCAGGCAGGCGCCGGGCGATGAAGGCGTGCAGGTAGTCCACGTCGATGGTGGAGAGCTCGAAGATCACGGCCATGCCGCCGTCCGCGCCGTCGGCGGCCATGCTGCGCACCACCGTGGCCACGGCCTTTACCTCGCGCAGGCGTCCCTGGTGCGGCACCTCGAACCTGAGGTAGAGGCGCGTTCCCGGCCTGTGGCTGGTCGGCGTGTGGATGATGAAGGCGCCGTCCACGCTGAGGTCGGCCAGCCGGCCTCCCTGGTCGCAGGCCTCGCGGCGGCCCCAGCTCACCGGGATGCTGGCCGGGATGCGCGCGCTGCCGCGGCGCTCGGCCCCGCGCGGGGCTGACAGGCGGAGCCCGGCGAGCACCTTGCGCAGCAGCCCCTGGCCCACGTGGAACTCCTTGAACTTGACGCCGATGCCGAGCAGCGGCGCGGACACGTCCTTGCGCTGGGCGAAGACCCGGCGCGCCACCACCCCGTCGACAGACACGGGCAGAGTGGCGTCGCCGCTGACCAGCCTGAAGTCCAGGCGCACGGCCGTGCCCACGGGCAGGCAGCGGTTGGTCTCGACGAACATGCCGGACATGGAGATGTCCGAGGTGTAGGCGGAGATGGACTGGGTGCCCCAGCTGACGGTCAGGCAGAGGGTGTAGCGCCAGCGCTCACAACCGCGGCGGTCGTCTGCCAACAGTGCGTTGCATGTACTCACGTCGTCTCACTTCTGGGATAGAGAGCTCCCCACGACATCACACCACCACCAAACCGCTCCCCGACTCGTTGCTGTCCTGAACAGGAGCTTCCCTCGCAACGCCACCTCACCCACGACTCCTCTTACCTTGTTCTATCGGCAGCGCGAGCCCTCGCCTGAGGATCTTTTTACAGCCCCGCCACCTTGAGCGTCGCGGGGAAGTCCGCCGGCAGGACGATGGCGTCGGAGCGGCCGAAGTATTTGCGCTCCAAAGCCGCGGCCCTGGCGTAGAGATCTGTGGGCGGCCCGGCGCCGGCGCAGGCCGCGCCCAGGGCGCGAGCCGCGGCCACGATGGCGTTGTGGTTGGCCCCGCCAGACGACTTGGCCACGGCGCTGCAGGCCTGCATCAGGTTGAGGTAGCCCACCTCGCGGGCGGCGAAGCTGGCCAGGTAGGCCGACAGCTCGGCGCGGGTGGCGCGGTCCATGTCGTTGGGGCAGGCCTCGCAGGCGGGGGCTGAGGTCTCCAGGTTCACCCGGGCGTCGTCGGCCACGTGGCGGGACTCGTGCACGGTCACCCCCCGGGCGACCCAGGCGGTGAGGGCCCCCACGGCAGCGTCCAGGCCCGGGGCCGCGGCCAGCCGGTCCGAGGCGGCGACCATGGCCTGCACCCCCTCGGCCGTGATGGCCGGGCAGCGGGAGCCGGCGTCGCGCAGGGCCACCCGCCACAGCGTGGCGCGGGCCCGCTCGGACAGGCCTCTGTGCGGGATGGCCAGCACGCGGAAGCGGCTGCCGCACCGCGCCTGGGCGTTGATCTCGCGCATGCCGTGCACCAGGGCGGCCCGGGCCGGCGCCAGGCGAGTCAGCAACGTCACGGCGGCCGGCGGCAGCTCGCGGCGTGCCTCGGCGCGCACCCTGGGGCCGAAGCGTGACAGCGGCGCCGCCTCCTTGCCCGGGGTCGCCAGCAGAGGCCACAGCTGGTTCTGGGCAAACTCCGAGATGCGGTCCACCACCACCATGGCGCCGTCCTGGTGCTGGCTGGCGCTGCCGAGGTAGAGCTCCACCACGTTGGTGTTGTCCACCCGCCGCAGCAGCCGCGCGCGCATGGGCTCGCCGGCCACCTTCACCCGCATGTCAGCCACCACGCGGTAGACCTTGAGATAGAGGAAGGCCCGGGGCGACAGGCGCACGCCGCCGTCCACGTGCCAGGGCTGGCCGTTGCGGTCGAGGTAGGTGTTCCAGGCGCGCAGCAGGTAGAAGATGCGCTTGCTGTGCCGGGCCGGATCCTCGCTGGCCAGGCGGTCCAGCTCCCGGGCCAGGTCCAGCAGGTTCGGGTCCTTGATCGAGGCGCGCAGGCGCTGCATCTCCGCCGGCGCCCGAGAGAGCATGGAGCCCAGGGCGATGCCCCAGGCAGGCAGCAGGCGCCGGTGCACGCGCTCCAGGTCGCTGGCGGCCAGCCGCTTGCTGTTGGTGTCGTGGGGCGGGTCGTAGCGGAAGTCGCCCCACAGGTCGGTCTCCCCCGCGGCCCAGGTCTCCAGGGTCTCGCTACAGGTGATGAAGAAGACCAGCGAGCCCAGGGCCAGGGCCACCAGGCACAGGATCAGCGCCACCTTCCAGCGAGGCGGGGTGAAGGAGTAGTTCTGTTCGTCCGGAAGGTCCGTCATGGAGGCGCAGTATGTTGTACGATCGCGCGAGGCATGTCCTTGATTCATACCACAGCAAAAAGGGGGCGCCCGCCGTGCCCACCTTCCTGACCCACGGAGTGGCCGGGCTGGCCGTGGCCGCCGTGACCGCCCGCAAGGGGGAGCCCTGGCGCTACTGGCTGATGGCCGCGGGCTGCGCCATGCTGCCGGACCTGGACGTGGCGGCCTTCGCCCTCGGCATCCCCTACGGCCACGCCCTGGGCCACCGCGGGCTGGCGCACTCCCTGCTCGGGGCCCTGGTGCTGGGCGGGGTGGCCGCCTTCCTCGCCTTCCCCGCGGACAGCTTCACCCACAAGCGGCGGTGGCGCATGGCGCTGGTGCTCGGGCTGGCCACCGCCACCCACGCGCCCCTGGACGCCATGACCAGCGGCGGCCTCGGCGTGGCCCTGCTGGCCCCCTTCGATCACAGGCGCATCTTCTTCCCCTGGACCCCCATCGCCGTGGCGCCGATCAGCCCGCGGCATTTCTTCACGGAGCTGGGCCTGCGGGTGCTGCTCAGCGAGCTGCGCTGGGTCTGGCTGCCGGCTTTGGCGCTGGTGGCGGCGGCCCGGGTTCTGATACGGTTGAGCCCATGGAGATCAAAACCCTCTCGAGATTGATCGTCTGCGTGGGAGCCCTGGTCGGCCAGCTCGGCGTGGCCGCCGCCGAGGGCCGCCCCGACCTGCGGGCGCCGGGCTGGGTCGCGCAGGAGCCGGGCGAGCGCGCCGTGACCACAGAACCGGGCGAGCGGCGGACGCCCGCGGCCGCGCCTGACGGTCCCGGCTGGAGGATCGCCTTCTGGATCACGGCCGCGACCACCGTCGGCCTGGCCACCGGCGCGGGCTTCTCCGCCGCGCTGCTGCAGGACCTGGAGGACGAGAAGCTGCAGCTGATCACGACCTACCGCAAACGCACCTCGGACCACTACGCCTTCTCCGGCGACGACGTCTGCATGGAGGCCCAGATGCGCGGCGACGCCAGCGAGATCATCACCTGGTGCGAGGACGGCGAGAGCCAGTTCATGACCACCTACGTGCTGCTCGGGCTGACCATCGCCGGCACCATCGCCACCGGCGCCCTGCTCTACCGGGCCTACTTTCACCGGCCGTCCCTGGGCGCCAAGCCGGAGGATGAGTCCGGCGGCGGCGCCGAGCACGAGTCGCTGCGCTTTCTGATAACCCCGTCCGTGGGGCCCCGGGGCGGCGGCCTCGGGCTGCTGCTGAGGTTTTGAACAGGCCCCTAACCGGTATCCGATCGCTCAAGAGAGGCTGTGCCATGATCGACATTGAGACCCTCAGCGAGGCGCAGTTTTGCGAGCTGCCCCTGGTGGTGGAGGGCGAGAGCAAGGAGGTGCGCTACGCCGGCGAGGGCCGGGTGGTGATCCGTTTCAAGCCGACAATCTACAGCTTCACGGCCAACCGCTGCGGCGTGGTGCAGGGCTCCGACGTGCTGCGGCTGCGGGCGTCGAAGATCTTCGCCGAGGTCCTGGCCGAGGCGGGCATCCGCCACGCCTACCGCCAGATCAACGACCGCTGGGTGCTGGCCGACCTGTTGCTCCAGCCGGCCACCGAGCGGGACCCCTCGCCGTTTCGGCCCGCGGACCTGACCGACGCGCAGCTGGCGGCCCTGGACGTGGCGCCGCCCATCGAGGTGATCCTCAAGCGCATGCACTCGGGCACGTCCAAGCACCGCTACTTCGGCATGGCGGGCTGGCCGGTGCGAAAGAGCCACCCGCTCTACGGCGGCATGAGCTTCGCCGCCGACGACGCCTACCCGCTGCCCATCGTGCGCTTCGACTGGCGCAACCCGCTGCTCGACGACGGGGGCAAGCGGCTGGCCGACGAGATCCTGCCCGACTCGGTGGCCGACTGGTACATCGACGTGGACCGCGCGCGGCAAACGGCGCTGCAGACCTTCGAGGCGCTCGCCGAATTCCTCGGCGACCACGACGTGGTCTGCTACGACCTCTGCCTCTTCATCACCGAGGGCGGCGACACGGTCTTCGGCGAGATCAGCCAGGACTGCGGCCGTTACCGCCACTTCGACCTCGGCTCACTGGACAAGGACGTCTGGCGCGCCGGCGGCTCCAGCGAGCAGGTGCTGGCCAAGTGGCAGATGCTGCTGGACGTCATCACCGACGATGAGTCCAAGGAGGGCTGAGATGGAGTTTTTGATCGGCACCACCAACCCCTACAAGATCCGGGAGTTCGCCGCGCTGATGTCGGCCACCGGCTGCGAGCTGACCCCGACGGAGCCCATCGACCCCGAGGAGACGGAGCCCGACTTCGAGGGCAACGCGCTGCTCAAGGCCCGGGCCTACGCGGCCCACGCCGGGGGGGTCACCATCTGCGAGGACTCGGGGCTGATCGTCCCCGCGCTGGGGGGGCTGCCCGGCGCCTGGTCCGCCCGCTTCACCGAGATGGAGGACGTGGACGTGGACGCGGGCACCGTGGGCCGGCACGTGGACTCGGGCCTGCCGCGGGAGGAGCTCGACGCGCGCAACTGCCGGCGGGTGCTGGAGCTGATGGAGGGCGTGGAGCAGCCCCACCGGGCGGCGGTATTGTCGGCCGTGCTGGCCGTGGCCCTGCCCGACGGCGAGGTGCTGTTCAAGAGCGCTGGCGAGACCCACGGCTGGATCGTCGACGGCACCGAGCCCCGCGGCGACAACGGCTTCGGCTACGACTCGGTGTTCGTGGGCCACGACACCTTCGGCAAGACCTACGGCGAGCTGGACAGCATGCGCAAGAACATGCGCAGCCACCGCCGGCGGGTGATGAAGGAGTTCAAGACCTGGCTGGGCCAGTACCTCAAGCGGGAGCGGCCCTAGTTGACCGCGCCGCAAAAGATTGTCGTCGAGGGCAACGACGGCACGGGCAAGACCACCCTGGTGGGGCAGCTGGCCGGGCTCGGCTACGACGTGCAGGACCGCGGCGTGCCGACGAAGATGACCGACGACCCGGACCTGCGGCCCCAAGACGACGTGCTCTACGTGGTGCTGGACGTGCCGGTGGAGGTCTCGCAGCAGCGGCTGCGGCGGGCGGGCAAGGACCTCGACGAGCAGTACCACAACGTGGAGGACCTGACCCACTATCGGGCCCGCTACCTGGAGCTTCTGTCCGCGCTGCCGCACCACGTGCTGCTCGACGCCTGCGGCACCCCCGCGGAGGTGCTGCGGCGCTGCCTCGGGTTGCTGGCCGAGCAGGGGGTGGCGCCGACCAAGGAGGAGACGTCATGAGGTTCGCGCTGCCCAAGGGCCGGCTGCTGGTGGGCGTCACCGACCTGCTGTCCCGCGCCGGGCTGACCTTCCGCTTCGAGAGCGACCGGGACTACTCCGGCGAGGGGAGCCTGCCCGGCGTGTCGGGCAAGCTGATCAAGGCCCGGGCCGTGCCCCAGATGGTGGCCCTCGGCAACTTCGAGGTCGGCTTCTGCGGCCTGGACCTGGTGCGGGAGTCGGACTACGAACAGGTGGTGCCGCTTCTGGACCTGGGGCTCAACGGCGTGCTCATCGTGGTGGCGGTGCCGCGGGCCCGAGCGGACATTCTGCAAACCCCACCCCGACGGCCGCTGCTCATCGCCACGGAGTACGAGCGCCTGGCCGACGCCTGGGCGCTGAAGCACGGCCTGGCCCACATCACGATCCAGACCCACGGCAGCACCGAGGCCTACGTGCCCGAGGACGCCGACATCATCGTCGAGTGCGTGGAGACCGGCCGCACCCTGGAGGCCAACGACCTGGTGGCCGTGGAGGAGCTCTTCCCCAGCACCACCCACCTGGTGGCCAACCGCACCGCCCTGCAGGATCCACAGACCGGCGCCGAGATCCGCGCCTGGGTGGACAAGCTGCAGTCCCACTGCCGGGGACGGTTTTAGCTTTTTGACAGCGCCATTCACAGGAGTCGGCAGATGATCATCCCATCCATCGATCTCATGGCCGGCCAGGCCGTTCAGCTGCGCGGTGGCAAGGAGAAGATCATGGACGCCGGCGACCCGCTGCCCATCGCCCGGCGCTTCGGCATCACCGGCGACCTGGCGGTCATCGACCTGGACGCGGCCCTGGGCCTGGGAGACAACGCGGAGATGATGCGGGACCTGGTGCGGCGGACGCCGTGTCGGGTGGGCGGCGGGATCCGGGACGTGGAGCGGGCGCGGCAGTGGCTGGACGCCGGCGCGGAGAAGGTCATCCTCGGCACAGCGGCCACCCCCGAGGTGCTGCGGCACCTGCCGGCCGAGCGGGTCATCGCCGCTTTGGACGCCAAGGATGGCGAGGTGGTGGTGGAGGGGTGGCGCAAGCGCACGGGCCGCGGCATCGTGGAGCGCATGGCCGAGCTGGACCCGTACGTGGGCGGCTACCTGGTGACCTTCGTCGAGAGCGAGGGTCGGCTCCAGGGCATCGACATGGACCGCGTGGAGCAGGTGGTGCGAGCCACGACCAGGCGGGTGACGGTGGCCGGCGGCGTGAGCACCCTGGAGGAGCTGGCGGCCATCGACGCCCTGGGCGCCGACGCCCAGGTGGGCATGGCGCTGTACTCGGGCCGCTTCACCCTGGCTGACGCGGTCGCCGCGTTGCTGCGCTCGGACCGGCCCGACGGGCTGTGGCCCACGGTGGTGGTCGACGAGCGGGGCGGGGCGCTGGGCCTGACATACTCCGACGCCGAGAGCCTGGCCGAGGCCATGAACTCCAGACGGGGCGCCTACCACTCACGGTCCCGCGGCCTCTGGATCAAGGGGTTGACCTCCGGCGCGACCCAGGAGCTGCTGCGGGTGGCGGTGGACTGCGACCGCGACACCCTGCGCTTCACCGTGCGACAGCAGGACGGTTTCTGCCACACCTCCGCGCGCACCTGCTTCGGCGAGGACGGCGGGCTGGGGCGGCTGGCCCGGCGGTTGGCCGCCCGGGTGGCCTCGTCACCCGAGGGCTCCTACACCCGGCGCCTGCTGGACGACCGGCAGTTTCTGCGGGCCAAGCTCCTGGAGGAGGCGGGCGAGCTAAGCGCCGCCGAGACCCGGGACGAGGTGGCCGGCGAGGCCGCGGACCTGATGTACCTGGCCCTGGTGGCCATGGCCCGCGCCGGCGTGGACCTGGCCGACGTGGAGCAGGTGCTGGACCGGCGGGCGCTGAAGGTGACCCGCCGCCCGGGCCACGCCAAGCCGCCCCCGCCGCTCTAACGCGCTGATCGATTGAATTGATTCCTCGTAGCGCGGGGGCTTGTCCCCCGCGTAATGTGACGCGGGGGACAAGCCCCCGCGCTACTTCTTTACAGGTGATCAACGCAAGTGAGCAGTGCGGTAACGCGCTGCTCCATTGCCTTGATCATTTCGGGAAACGTAGGGCGGGGCTTCGGTGCTCGGCTCCTTCGGACCCTCCGCGTGCGCCGAAGCCTA
>PVBE012842667.1_pt1 | contig 42513 bp, 45 predicted proteins | sample 1631181 | NCBI WGS metagenome assembly PVBE01 (sample SAMN08397723, study PRJNA350692) | Marine metagenome, whole genome shotgun sequencing project. | isolation source: water | place: Pacific Ocean | collected 2012-04
AAACGTTCTTGGCCAGATCGAGGCCGACAGTGGTAACATTCATGGCGGATGGCTCCTTTTGCTCGTGGTTGCATAATGACAACCACACTTTGGCACATTGCGATGCCGGGAGCGGGAGCCATCCACCCCATCTGCTTTGGGGGGTTAAGCGGACATTGGGGCGAGGACGGGAACCAACAAGGCTGCGCCTCAGCCAACCACCCCGCCGTTAACCTGCAACAGTTGGCCATTGATGAACCCGCCTTTTTCCGAGCACAGATGCCCGACCATGGCGGCGATGTCGGCGGGCGTGCCGAGCCGGCCAACGGGATTTTTTTCGAGTAAATCCTGCATCCGACTCGATTGCGAGATATCCTCATCTTCGTCGGGAATGGTGCCCGGCGAGATCATGTTTACGGTCACCCCTTTCGGGCCGAACTCACGCGCCAGCGACTTGACCAGCCCCCAACTGGCATGTTTGGAAGTCGACACATGCGGGCGTCCGGCGTAGCCCTGTAGCGAATTCATGCCGGAGAAATTGACGATCCGCCCCCAGCCATTTTCGACCATCCCGGGCAGGAACGCGCGCGACAGCCAAACCGCCGCATAGAAATTGACATTCATGACGCGGGCCAGGTCGTCATCCGACATTTCAAGAAAGCCGGATGCGGGGCGGGTCGCGGCATTGTTGATTAATACGTCGATCCGCCCGTATGCCTGCAACGCCGTTTCGACCATGGTGTTTAGGGCCGATTGATCGCCAATATCGGCCATGGCGATTGTCGCATCGGTGCCAAGGACGCGAACTTCATCGGCGACGCGCTCACAGGCGCCTTTATCGCTTGAGCCGTTGACAACGATATTGAAGCCGGCTTCGGCCAATTCCTTGGCGCAGGCGCGTCCAATATTGCGCCCGGAACCGGTAATCAGTGCTGCGGGTCTGCTGTCTGCCATGGTGATCTCCTATTCGGCCGCGGCGTCGGCGGTCATCAGCGCCCAGGCGTAGGTGCCGCGCCGCTCCAGGTTCGCCTCAAACTCCTCGGGGAAGTTAGGCGCCACAGCGCCGGTCACGGTGTCGTTCGCCAACAGCGCGTCGGACCAGGCGTGAACCAGGGGGAAGTCGTCGAGCAGCCCGGTCTGCAGCACCTTCTCCGAAATCGAAAAGTGCTGCAGGAAAGGACCATAAGCGGCATCGACCAGGCACAGGCTGTCGCCGTTGAAATACGGCCCGTCATTGCCGCGTTCCTTGGCGATCGCCTCTTCCAGGCGCGACAACCGCTGCCTCGCAATGTCCAACGCTTCCGGCAATTCCTCCTTGGATTTGCAATAGGTGACGTTATTCAGGCCGGGACCGAAAACGAAGGTGGTCAGGAAATCGGTCCAGGCACGATTGCGGGCCCGCTTCACCGGATCGGCCGGATGCAGTCTCGGCTCAATCATCTCGTCGAGATATTCGGCGATGGCGTTGGATTCGAACAGCACCTGATCGTCGACCTTGAGCACCGGCACTTTGCCGTGCGGCGAAATTTCCAGGAACCAATCCGGTTTGTCCTGCAGGTTGATGTAGGTGACGTCAAATTCGACGCCCTTGGCCCGCATGGTGATCACGGATCGCTGCACCCAAGGACAGGTGTAGGAACTAATAAGGTGATATTTCTCGGCCATCGGGCCCCCCAGGATGTGAATTTCACAATATCGCCGGATATCATAGGAGACCGCCGCCCCCTCCGACAAGGCTGGCCGGTTTTTCCAACTCTCCGCTTTGCCCCCGGCCCGCCAGCGGATAGATTTTAAGCCATGCTCCACTTCCTCTTCCACCGGCTATGGCAATCGGCGCTGGTTTTGGTGGTGATGTCATTCGTGATCTACGCGCTGATCGGTTTGATGCCGGGCGACCCCATCGACCTGATGATCACCGCCGACCCCAAGGTCACGCCCGAGGACGCCGCCCGCCTGCGGGAATTGTACGGCCTCGACCAGCCGATATTGGAGCGCTACGGCCACTGGCTAACGGCGGCGCTCGGCGGCGACTTCGGCTTTTCGCGACTGCATGCGCGCCCGGTGATGGAGGTTTTGGTCCCGGCCATCGGCAATACAGTGACCCTGTTAGGGTTGAGCTTCGGCCTGGCGTTGGCAATCGCCCTGCCGGCCGGCATCGCCGCCGCCTATAAGCCATATTCGAAGCTCGATTACGCCATCAACATGGCGGCGTTCTCCGGCATCTCGGTGCCGCCGTTCTGGTTGGCGCTGATGCTGATTATCGTCTTCGCGGTGATCTTGGGCGTGCTGCCGGCCGGCGGCCTCGGCAAAATCGGCACCGAAGGCATCTGGGACAGCGGCCGCTATCTGGTGTTGCCGGTGGCCAGCCTGACCATCGCCTCGATCGGCGGCCACACGCGCTACATGCGCGCCGCCATGATCGAGACGCTGCGCCAGGATTACATCCGCACCGCCCGGGCCACCGGCGCCAGCGAGGCCCGGGTGCTGTTCGGTCACGCGCTCAGGAACGCGATGATCCCGGTGGTCACCATTATCGCGCTGGATTTCGGCTATTTGTTTTCCGGCGCCCTGATTACCGAAACCATTTTCGCCTGGCCCGGCATGGGGCGGCTGATTTTCGACGCCATCATGGGCAACGATTTCAACCTGGCGCTGATCGCCCTGTTGCTGGCGACGGTGTTGACACTGATCGGCAACTTCCTTGCCGACGTCGCCTATGTGTGGCTCGACCCCCGGGTCTCCTTCCGCGAGGTCAGCCAATGACGGCGCTATCGACACCTGAGATCAAGGGCGAAAGCATGTGGGCGCTGACCTGGCGGCGCTTCCTCAAGCACCGCCTCGCCGTCTTTAGCGCCGGCGTGCTGGCGGTGCTGGCGGTGTTGGCAATGTTGGCGCCGTTGGCCGCCAGCCTGATCGGCAGTGACGGCGAGGCCGTGAATTTATTCAACCGATTCCAAGCGCCGTCGCTGAGCCATCCGCTCGGCACCGATGAAATCGGCCGCGATACCCTGGTCCGGTTGCTTTATGGCGGGCGGATCTCGCTGTTCGTCGGCCTGACCGCGGCGGTCGCGGCGGCGGTGATCGGCACCCTGATCGGAATCCTGGCCGGCTATTTCGGCGGCCGCCTCGACGCGCTGCTGATGCGGTTCACCGACGGCGTCATCGCGCTGCCGCTGTTGCCGCTGTTGATCGTGCTGGCGGCGTTGGACCTGAACAAGCTGGGGCTGCCCGACGCCCTGGCATCCTCGGAAAACATCAGCCTTTACCGCATCGTTGTCATCGTCGCCCTGGTCGGCTGGACGACGGTGGCGCGGCTGGTCCGCGGCTCGGCACTATCATTACGGGAACGCGACTTCGTCCGCGCCGCCGAGGCGCAAGGGGCATCGGCGTGGCGGATCATGACTGTCCACATCCTGCCCAACCTGGCCTCGCCGATCATCGTCGCGACGACGCTGTCGGTGGGCAATGTGATATTGCTGGAATCGGTGCTGAGCTTCTTAGGCCTCGGCATCCAGCCGCCGATCCCGAGCTGGGGCAACCTGCTCACCAACGCCCAGGAGTTGATCTGGGACGCGCCGGCGCTGGCGTTTTATCCCGGCGTCATGATCTTCGTCACCGTGATCGCCTTTAATTTCCTCGGCGACGGGCTGCAGGATGCGCTCGACCCCCGCGCCACGGACCGGCGGGGGTGAGGGGGGGAAAGCCCATGATTTATAGGATTGCGACAGAGGCAAGGAAGACGGTCAGCCACCACCAGCCGAGGAAATGTTGAAGGGCGGGAATCCATCGCCACTCCATTTTATCGATTACAAAACGGTCATAGGCGTGGAGGTTAATGACCGGCAAAATGGTGTCTAGGCTGTAGCGCCAAACAGTGAATTTTCCCGGATTCCTTTTGCTATCCAATGACTGAAAACCGTAAGTAGGTACATCTGGAAGATGCCTACCACCCGACAAGAAAGATGATTGTTCAGAAGACAAATGATGACGAGTGAAGCAACGCCGTTGCTGACTGTACATCCAGTAAATACCACCGAAAAAGATCCATCCCCCGAAAATGAATATCAACGCTCTTTCCGGTTTTGCTCCATAGCCGCCTGGATAGAGTAAAAGCTGAATCGCACCGAGCTTAAAGCGTTCCCATTGAATGGCTACATTTTCATTTTGAAGATTGCTTATTTTCAGTCTGTTTTTATCCAGCGTGTAATTTAACTTTTTTGCCTCTTCGAGTACGTCCCGACTAGCAACAAACTGACCATGTAATTTTAGGTATTCAGCCATATAGGAAAGTGCATCCACATCTTCCCTTGCCATAACTCGCCGCCATCGCAAATAACGTTTGAGGAAATCGTCGTTCGTTGGAATTGATATCGATTGGTTTTTAATGCTCTCCGGGTTTACCTGCCAACTCTTCAAATCCGGATCACCCCAATACTGATATTTGAGACCGGCGCCCTCCCATCGGACATCACAAGACAGGGGAATGTTCCAACCAAGAATATCGACCTCTGACACCGTAAGATCGAAGAGTATTCCTTCATTATGCTCAAAAGGCTTGCAAACCAATTCATCTTGGTAAGCCTCTTCTTTATAATTAGGCACAATAGGTTCGATACTATCTTTTTTAGACAATCTAAGGCGAAGGCCCCCGTCAACTTTGACGTTCGACAAATCAACTTGGCCTATCCATTTCTCCGGCACCCTAATTTCGCTGTATCCATTGAGGCGGTTATAGGTCAGGTCCAAGCGCAGGTATTTTTCACCAATTTTTTCAGGATAAAACTGCAATCCAGAGCCAATATGGTTTGCAGAAAATGTAGGTACAAATTTAGGAAATTCACTAGTTTTAGAAACCGCACCTTTTATTTTTCCGGCTACCCAACTGACTTGGCCGGAAAACCGATTCCATTGTATAACAACATCCCGAAAGTCAGATTTATAAACAAAAAGATTATCAATTTGATTGAATTGAACATCGAATAAATCTCCGAACGAGGAACCGCTTAAATTAAACCCGCCAATATGACTCTTCAAAATTTTGAATTCGCTGCCTGGGTCCTTTGAGGTTGTATTAATAAACGATAGTTCCGGCCTGATAGTCGAATTTGCAATTATCAAATTCTCCAATGGTTTTTCGAACTTAAGATCAATAAATTCCAGCCCCCCCTCAAATTGAGATTCCTCAATTCTAACGTTTCCTGAAATTACTCCTCCAATAAACTGAATTCTTTTTTTGAAATTCACGCCCTTGAGGGATAAAACTTCCCGTTTCGCAGGCTTAGCTGCGTCATTCGATTGATCACTCTTTTCGGGATCACTCATCAATTTCGCGTCGTAAAAGCGAACCGAATAATTTAACGTCGCATTGTTTAGGGTCAGGGGCTCCGTTAGAACCAGATTTTTTAACATTATTCCGCCTATCATCGTCGGCGGAATAATGTTCGGCGCCGATAGCAACCTTGCAAGTGACGTTGAAGGGATTACCCCTTTCTCCGAACCCCTGGGCTGTGGAAAGTCAACGACGACGGCGTTTTCGACATTGATTTCTTCTCCAGAATCTAATTTTAAAGCTTGTCGACCAGGTAATTTGTCACGCCAAGCCTCGGCGATTGCTTCGCAAAACACTATAACACCCGAGTGATCGCTAAATTTTCCAGCAATGGATTGGCAGGATTCTTTATCCTGCTTTGTATGAATTTTCACTTGGACCGGCTTCTCTGATCCAAAATTTTGGGTAGCCAGTTCGTTATTGATTGTAGCTTGGGAAAGCACTGGAAACGGCGCAACAAGAACCATGGCCCCCAAAAGGAAGGGGGCTAAAGCTATCATTATTCGTTCAATGAAGGTTTCGTGTTTAACGGCGTTGAATGTACCCGAAACGTCTCGAGATGCATTCGTCACCAAAAGGTCACCAGGGCTTAACGTCGCTCGGCTTTACTAGGTCCGTACGCGGCCCTAGATCCTCGGGGACGACCCATTCGGGCGGCGTCACCATGGTGGCGACGACGAAGATGGCGGCGGCGATAAAATGACGCATGGTAAAACTTCCCAATTAGGCGACTTATAGTGGTGTAGACACTACCATATCCTGTAAATGAGGTCCAGATTTCGGTCCAAACGCCCTCGGCGACGGGCTGCAGGATGCGCTCGACCCCCGCGCCCAAGATCGGAGATCGGAGATCGGCGGAAATGTAAAACAAAAATTTTATATATATTTCGACATATGTAAGGTAGCGGTAAGGCCCCAGGAATATAAGACTCCACATTATTATTATGGTTTTTGAGTCTTAGTCTTTTGAGGTCACATGTTGGTTAAAATCAAAAATAAACTTCTTGCTGCCTTTCTTTTCAGCGCAGTTACGGCGCTCTCTTTCCCAACTCCTTCCGCCGCCGAGTGCCCGGATTTCCCGAAATTAAGTTTCTGGGGCGATCTCAACCACGACTCGGTTCAGCTCTACGTAGAGACCAAGTTCGAGGGCGATTGGGATGCCTACATCGAACGGCTGCAATACATCAAAAAGGGGCTGCAGGAAATCCACGGCCGCGGCAAAGGCGCGATGATCAAAATGAAGGGCCGTAAGGTTGTGTTCAAGGGCGAAAAGCTCCGCAACTATTTACGGCTTTCCAATACCCGGATCGCGGTTGTCCGCTGCCTGGCTGAAGAAATGGAAGTCGCCGGCCTGCAGGACTTTGCCACCGCCGCCGGCGGCAACGATCCCTTGGAAACGGCAGAAGCCCCGCAAGAAGACTACCGGACGTTTGTGATCCTGCCGACGAAGCTAATCGTCAAGCTGCGCAAACAGGCTATTCACCGGAGTCTGGTTGAGAATCAAAAGGTATCGGTTAACGACATTATCACCCGGACATTGAGAAGCGAATTCGCCCGCACCGGCCAATAACCGTCTTTGCAAGACCTTTTCCCCATTCCCTAGTGTGACATCAAGACCGGTACCGTCATGTGCTGGAGCATGTGCTTGGTGACGCCGCCCAAGACCAGTTCGGTCCACCGGGCGTGGCCGTAGGCACCCATAATAATCAAATCGATGCCCTTATCGGATGCCCTGGACAGCAGCATATTGCCCGGATCCAAATCCGTCGTCACATGTTCGGCCGTGGCCTTGATGCCGTGTTCCGCCAAGTGACGGACGACGCCTGCGCCCGGTTCCTTACCGGACCCGTTGCCTTTATCTTTTGGATTGATCACCATGACGGTGACATTTTTAGCGTCTTCCAAAACCGGCATTGCGTCGTGAACGGCACGGCTGGCCTGACGGCTGCCATCCCAGGCAATCATGACGTTTTCCCCAATCGTCTCACAATCGCCGATATAGGGAATAAGCAGGGCCGGACGGCCGGAGATCAGAATCATTCAGTCAGGCATTTCGCTGCCCGCAATAAAAAATTCATCCTTGGGATTTTCTTGACCGGCAACGACTAGGTCGAAATAGCGGGACTGAACCGCCAGGGCATCCGCGGTACCATTTTCCACGACCCGCCAATTGGCATTAAGTCCATTCGACTGAGTCGCGGCGGTAAATGAGTCCTTTGCCCTTTCCGCGACTTTTTCGCTCTCCTTGGCCTGGGTTTCGAGGATATCGGCGCTGATCTGTGCCTCGGCGTACGCCGGAAGATAGGGCCTCGAGAGGACATAAAGCCCCGTCAACTTGGCGCCCCATTCCTTTGCCACCCTAATCGACGCATTGAGCCGCGCCGGGGATGATGCGGAATTGTCCACATGAACCAGAATGTCCTTGTATGCCATGGCCCTTCTCCTTTACCGCCAAATATTGTTGTTGTGTTCATTAAAAAAGCATTCGATCAATACGGCCATGACCAGGGTCAAGTCAGTGACGATTAAGGCTGGGGACAATCCTCTGAACAACATCTCCAATACATTTTTTGGATTGGGGGTAAATGAAAATATATTCTTTTAAAACAATATCTTAGATTGTGGATAAGTTTTCCATAGTTCGCTTGCATCAGGCCAATATCTCGCTTATATCGGCATCAATGATGGCTCTTGATGCACCCGGCCAAGGCCGTCACAATTGCCTTCCCTCGTTGCCCGCCGGCACCTTGTACGCCGATGATATTGCGGGCTTGCGCCAATAATAAGGAACCTTTGAAATGACAGACCGGATGAATTCCGCGGCCAGCCGCGACATCGCCTATCACGTGCACGGCTACACCAATCTCAAGACGCACGAACAACGCGGACCCTTGATTATTACCAGCGGCAGCGGCATCCGGGTCACCGACGATACCGGAAAAAGCTATATCGAGGGTTTATCCGGCCTGTGGTGTACATCGCTGGGATTTCAGGAAGACCGGTTGGTCGAGGCGGCGACGGCGGCAATGAAGAAGCTGCCCTATTATCACGGCTTCGCCCACAAGACCGCCGAGGTCACCATTGATCTCGCCGAAAAGCTGATTTCCATCGCCCCGGTTCCAATGTCCAAGGTCCTGTTTGCCAATTCCGGGTCCGAAGCCAACGATTTGGCGATCAAGGTCATATGGTATTTCAACAACGCGTTGGGCCGGCCCGAGAAAAAGAAGATCATTTCCCGCAACCGCGCCTATCACGGCATCACCGTCGCCACCGGCAGCCTGACGGGCTTGGCCCCCATTCATGGTGATTTCGACCTGCCCATCGATCGTATCCTGCACACCGATTGCCCGCATTATTACCGCGGTGCCGAGGACGGCGAGACGGAAGAGGAATTCGCCAGCCGCTGTGCTGAAAACCTGGAGAAAATGATTCTCGACGAAGGCCCCGACACCGTCGCCGCATTCTTCGCCGAGCCGATCATGGGCGCCGGCGGCGTTATCGTGCCCCCGGCCACCTATTTCGAAAAAATTCAAGCCGCGCTCAAAAAATATGACGTCTTGCTGCTGGCCGATGAGGTTATTTGCGGTTTCGGTCGCACCGGCAACATGTGGGGCACCCAGACCCTGGGCATGAAACCCGATATGCTGACCTGCGCCAAAGCCCTGTCATCGGCCTACATCCCGATCGCCGCCTTGATGATTTCCGAGCCCATCTACCAGGCCTTGGTCCAGCAAAGTGAAAAGCTGGGGCTGTTCGGCCACGGGTCCACCTATGCCGGGCACCCGGTGGCCGCCGCGGTGGCACTGGAAACCCTCAAAATTTATGAAGAGCGGAACATCGTTGAGCATGTCCGCACCGTCGCTCCGCGCCTTCAGGATGGACTTCGTAAATTCGCTGAGCATCCCCTGGTTGGCGAGGTCCGGGGGCTCGGTCTGGTGGCCGGTATTGAATTGGTCCGCGATAAGGCCACCAAGGCCCCCTTCGATGCCAAACAGGGTGTCGGCCTCTACTTCCAGGCCCGGGCCGAGGAAGAAGGCCTGATCATCCGCCCAATCGGCGACAACATTGCCATTTGCCCGCCCCTTATTACGGTTGAAGATGAAATCGATGAAATTCTGGGATGCCTGGAACGCGCCCTTAATGCCACCGCCACATGGGTCGAGGAAAATGGCCTGACCACGGCCTAGGGCCCGTCACGCCACGAATTTCAGCGGTTAACCGGGATCAAGGCCGCCTTTGCGCTTTAAAGGATAGTCTTGAGTGACAATAAGAAAGGGGAAAGTCGATGGAAATGACATTAAAACGGTCGAAAAAGAAGGAGCCTCCGGTGTATAGTGCCTCCTCCGATTCGGCGGGAAATACCGTCGCACCCTCTTTTGATGAATCTGGGCAGCAATCTATGGATTATGAAAAATTTTTCGCCGATAAAACCGGCGTATTAAAAGACGAAGGCCGTTACCGGATATTCACCGATATTGAACGCAAGGCCGGCGATTTTCCCCACGCCGTCAATCACCGCGACGGAAAGATCAACGACGTCACGGTCTGGTGTTCCAATGACTACCTGGGCATGGGCCAGAACCCGGAAGTTCTTGGCGCCATGCACGCCGCCATCGACAAATGCGGCGCCGGGGCCGGCGGCACCCGCAACATCGCCGGCACCAACCATTTCCATGTTCTTCTTGAACAGGAATTGGCCGATTTGCACGGCAAGGAAGCCGCGCTGGTGTTCGGGTCCGGCTGGACCGCGAACCTGACGGCGCTCAGCACCCTCGGCGCAATGCTTCCGGACTGCGTAATCCTGTCTGATGCCCATAACCATAATTCCATGATCGAGGGCATCGTCCATTCCAAGGCCGAGAAAAAAGTCTTCAAACATAACGACGTCGAAGATTTGGAACGCCTGCTCAGCGAATACCCTCTTGATATGCCGAAGCTGGTTGCTTTCGAATCCGTCTATTCCATGGACGGCGACGTTTCCCCGATCGAAGAATTCTGTGACGTGGCCGATAAGTACGGCGCCATGACCTTCATCGACGAAGTGCACGCGGTCGGCCTGTACGGGGCCCGGGGCGGCGGCATTGCCGAACGCGAAGGCCTGATGGACCGGTTAACGGTCATCCAGGGCACCCTGGCCAAGGCGTTTGGCGTCGTCGGCGGCTACATCGCCGGGACCGCAGCGTTTTGCGACTTCATCCGGTCTTATGGCAACGGCTTCATCTTTTCGACCTCCATGCCGCCGGGGGTTGCCGCCGCGGCGCTTTCCAGCATTCGTTATTTGAAGGAACACAACGAACTCCGTGACTCGCACCAGGAACGTGCCCAAACCCTGAAACGCCGTTTCACCGAAGCCGGAATCGCGGTGATGCCGTCTGTTACGCATATCGTTCCGGTGTTGATCGGCGATGCGACCCAGTGCAAACAGGCTTCCGATATCCTTTTGGACCAATACGGAATCTACGTGCAGCCGATCAATTATCCGACCGTGGCACGTGGCACCGAGCGTCTTCGGTTTACGCCGACGCCACTCCATACCGACGCCGACATCGATCATCTGGTATCGGCGATGAAGGAAGTTTGGAAAAAACTGGGGCTGAAACCGGCTGCCTGAGAAGGCCCTATTCCGCCGTCAAATTTGCATTCGTGCGTCCGTTGAGAGAGAGCCTAAATTTCCTCTCAAGAGGTGGTTTGTGGGCACGGCTCTCCCAAAATCAGGTATTGTCACCTGTCCCGCCCATTTTTATGGATGGGACTATTTGTACGCGGGCTTCGGAAATAGCAGAGCGGAAAAATGAACTCGTTACCGAATAATATTACCAGCCGTGGGCGGATGGCTGCTTATTGGCTGACCGGATTGGGGTTAACGTTTTCCTTGGCGTTGCTACACGGCATTAATTGGCGGGGCAACGCCGACCTCCACACCCAAATGGAAATTATTGCCACATTATTGGCGGCGATCGTCGGCACCATGGCGCTGGTGCGCTTTTACTCTAAGAAGAATAACACCTTCCTGTTCATCGGCACGGGTTTCCTGGGCACGGCGTTTTTTGATGGCTATCACGCCCTGGTCACCTCTGCATTTTTCCAGCCCTTCATGCCATCGGACCTTCCGTCACTGATCCCATGGAGCTGGGTGGCATCACGCCAGTTCCTGTCGGTGATGATCTTCATGAGCTGGTATTGCTGGCTCCGGCCTCAACGGCTAGGGACGGATAGCATAATCTCCGAACGGACCGTTTATCTATTAAGCGCGATATTTACCCTGGCCTGCTTTCTGTTCTTCGCTTTCGCCCCATTACCAGCTGCCTATTATCCGGATATCGCCTTTCACCGGCCGGAAGAATTCGGCCCGGCATTGTTTTTCCTGGTCGCGCTTATCGGTTATCTCAAGAAAGGCCAGTGGCGCGAGGACGCATTTGAACATTGGCTGATCCTGTCCTTGATCGTCGGGTTCGTCGGCCAAGCCATGTTCATGTCCCATTCGGGGCAATTATTCGATTACGAATTCGACATCGCGCACCTACTTAAAAAAGCCAGTTACATATGCGTGCTGACGGGCCTTTTATTCAACATGTCCTTTATCTTTCGCCAAGCCGAAGAAAGCGAAGGGCTCTTCCGTGGCGCCATTGAAAGCCTTCAGGAAGGTTTTTCCTACTATGGCCCGGATGACCGCCTAAGAATTTACAACGACGAATTCTCACACCTGCATTCCAACGTCCAAGACATCATCAGACCTGGTTTGGCTTTCGAGGAACTGGTTCGGGTTAGCGTCATGCAAGGAAAAGTCGTCGAGGCCATCGGTGGCGAGAACAAATTTATCCGTGAGCGGATGGAACGCCACAGAAACCCTAAAGGTCCCTCCCTAAGGGAAAGGTCGGACGGCTCTTGGTACATCATCAACGAAGCGCGCACCCCCGAAGGCGGCACTGTCGTCACCCAGACGAATATTACAGAACTCAAAAACGCCGAAAGGGCGCTGCGGGAAAGAGAGGCCCTGACCCGGCAAATATTAGAGGCAAGCCCGGTCGGCGTTCTTATCGTGACCCGGGAAGGCAAGCACCTTTTTGCCAATGAACGCGCGCTCGAAATTCAAGGGGTCACGCGGGAGCAGCTTTTTTCCGCCGATGCCGAAGATTATTACGTAGATTCAGAATTACGAAAAACACTCAAGGATGACCTCTACGAAACCGGATCAACACCGCCCACCGAGGTCGAGCTCTTAAAACCGGACGGCACCCATTACTTTGTAATTTTGTCTTCCACGTTGACGGAATTCGAAGGCCAGAAGGCGCACCTGACTTACCTTTATGACATCACCGAGATCAAGCAGGCGGAACAAGCGCTGCGGGAAAGCGAAACGCGCACCCGGACCATCGTCGACAACGTCATCGACGGAATCATCACCATTAACGAACGCGGGTCCATTCAATCGGTCAATGCCGCGGCGTTGAAAATATTCGGATATTCGGAAGATGAATTAATGGGCCAAAACGTCAATATGCTGGCGGCCGAACCCTATCGCAGTGCCCACGACCGTTATCTCGCCAATTACCTGACCACCAACGAACCGAAAATCATCGGTATCGGCCGGGAAGTCGAAGGCCAACGAAAAGACGGAAAACGCTTCCCCCTGGATCTGGCGGTTTCGGAGGTTTATCTGGATGATGAGCGGATGTTCATCGGTATTCTTCGAGACATTACCCAACGCAAGGAAATGGATCGCATCAAGAGTGAGTTTATTTCTACCGTCAGTCATGAATTACGCACACCGTTGACCTCGATCCGCGGGTCGCTAGGCCTGATCACCGGCGGCGCTGTCGGAAAAATAACCAAAAAAACCCGCGACCTGATCGATTTGGCCGAAAAGAATACCAAGCGTTTGATTAATTTGGTCAACGACATCCTCGATATGGAAAAAATCGAATCCGGTTCCATGGAATTCCAATTCGAGATTTTCGATATCGTTGAACTGGTTAGGAATGAAACGGAAGCCAACCGGGGGTACGCCGAGGAATATAATGTTGATTTCGTCATGGCTGATCCCCGGACAGCACTTAAGGTGCGCGGAGACAAAGATCGTTTGATGCAGGTCCTGGCCAATCTTTTGTCCAACGCCGCTAAGTTCTCCCCCCCGGGAGGGAGTGTCGAAATCGCCGTAACCCATAAGGATGGGAATGTTCGGGTATCCGTCTCCGACAGCGGGCCCGGGATCCCTGATGAATTTCACGACAACATTTTTGACAAATTTACCCAGGCTGATTCTTCCGATACCCGTAAAGTCGGCGGCACCGGGCTTGGCCTCAAAATCTCCAAGACCATCATCGACAAACACGGCGGCGGTATCGGTTTCGACACTTCAAACGATCCCAACGAAGCCACCGGAACCATATTTTATTTCGAACTCCCCCTTCTTCAGTCATAGCCGTCGCGGCGTCTCCAAGCCCCCGGGGAGTAGACTTAGAGTTCCTTGGTCGATATTATTGCCTTGAAAAGGAACGGATTTTCGCGATGTATGCGGACAATACCCTGACCCCGAAGGAAGCTGTACGGCTTTGCGCCCTAGGCACATTGGCCTCCGGGCCGGTCCATTACAGCGCCCTGGTCAATGCCATTCGCCATTTCATTAGCCACATTACCGGGCCGTCGCTTGAGGTCATGGGGACCTCGTTGGAACTGCTGAAATACGAAGGCCTGGTGACAGCCGTGGACGGTGTTGGAATGGAGGACGATGCGGTCCTCAGCATCACCGAGGAAGGCGAAGCCGAACTGCGCAAACTGTTGACCGCAAATGTCCGCTCCCAGGCCAGTGAGATGAACAAACTGATCGTGGCGCTGAAGTTCCGTTTTTTGCATCTTTTGAGCGATGGTGATCAGCGCGATCAAACGGAAATCCTGATCGAGGCCCAAGAGACCGAATTGGCACGGCTGGAGGATTTACGCTACCGCCATTCTGACGAAAGCGGTCATCTTATTGAATGGTTGGATCACGACATCCAGGCGATGATGACTCATCTCAGTTGGCTTCGGGAATTCCGCAACCGCCAAGGCTGAAAAAAGCATAAAAAAACGGCCGAAACCGTAATTTCCACCCCCAAAAAAAGAAGGTCTTTTCAAACCAGAAGCTTGTCGCAAACTTGCTGAAGGCCGGACAGCATTTTCTCGCCTTCGGTTCCCCCGGTCCCCTTCAAATCTTCGGCGATCACCAACTTCATGGAATCGATATGCAGCTTGACCGCCGTAACTTCACCGGCGCCGATCTTGTCGGCTTTTTCGATCAAGCGGCAAAGTTCGTTGCCGATAGCGGTCATTAAATCATATCCGAAACTGCCGCCCTGGCCTTTAATATCGTGGGAAACCTGAAACACGCCATTCATTTCAGCTTTCTTATCGCCGCTCGCAGAAACCAAGGTTGCATAGGCCTGTTCAATTTTTTCCAGGTCATCAACCACCCATTCCAGATAACTGTCGGTCATTCCGGAAATAACCTGCTCGGCCCGCTCAAGCGCTTCAAGGTCGACGGCGCCGGCGCCACCGGTTCCAACCTTTTGCTTTAAGGCATTGGGCGGATTGATGATTTCCAGTTTATCTTCGGCCATAGTTTTTATTATTTTCCCCGGAAGCTTGGATTACCTAAACCTATAGGCAAAACCGTAAACAAGGCAAGCCGAAACCGTTTAAGCCCAGTAGATATATGAATTTGGGAATTTTAGTTAAGTATTTGTTTTATATAATATATTTTTTCTGGGGGATGCATTTCAAGTTTCCCTTCTGCGTTGCGGCCCGTTGTATTTTGGGTCCTGGCGACGGCGCCGGTCGGGGCCAAAATAATCCTTGGTCCGGACGAAGTCGCGGGGTTTTTCGATTAATCCCTGAATGGTCTTATAAAGTTTGGTGGGAGAGATCGGCTTGGTCAAAAATTCATGCACACCCGCATCCCGGGCTTGATGAACCGCGGTTAATTCGGCATGGCCGGTCAACATGATGATCGGCAGGTAGATATTGGGGCTATCATCCCTGGTGCGGACCATGCGGGCAAATTCGATGCCGTTTAAAGGGTCCATCCTGAGATCGCAAATAACGATATCGGCGGCAAATTCCTCAAGACTGGCGAAACCTTGATCGGTGCCGCCGGCAGTTTCTACCTCAATTACCCCCAGAGACCCCAGAATGGTCCGGATTAGTTGACGCATGTTGGCATCGTCATCGACAACCAGGAATTTCAGGTTTTTAATATCGTAATCCGCCATCGGCGGCGCCCCTCCTCAATGATTTGTCCCCATCATATCCAACCCTTTTGGAAGGATGAAGGCATAATCACGTCTTTTTGAAGGGCTAAGCCTATAGCAATCCCAGGCCTTTCAATTCCGCCGCCATTTCATCCGGGACATCTTCTTGTCCCTGTTTGAAAGGGCCTATGTCCGCTGGTGCGTCATCGATGGAAAAATACCGCCATCCTTGAAACGGACGGAAACTCCTGATCTCGGTTCGAATCAAACCCGGCTTTAGAACCAGGGCGCAGGCCGGACGTCCGTCTTCCCGATTAACGGCCCTGAGGGCGACGATCGGCTGCCTGGCCCTGATAAATCCCTTGATCACCCAATAGATGGATCCCCCATCCAGAACCTCAGTAGCCCGTTTGGGCGTATTGCGGGTTACGTGTTTAAGTTCCGGCGTCTCGCCCCGGCGCTTGGCATCCGCAAGCCGTCGTTCCTGAAGCCGGGCCAAATGGTTGACGTCTTCGACGCCGACGGACAATTTGATCAAATGTTGGCTCATCGGGCCCGCCCGCCGGAAAGCGCCATGGAAACCTTTGAAGCCGGGGGGCGCCCCAGTTCGCCGCAGATAAAGCGTCCCGCCGCCACCAAGGCTTCCAGGTCGATGCCGGTTTCCAGGCCAAGGCCGCCCAACATATAAAGGACGTCTTCCGACGCGACGTTACCGGTGGCGCCATCGGCATAGGGACATCCGCCCAAGCCACCGACGGAGCTGTCGATCACCCCGACCCCCAATTCCAGCGCCGCCAGAATATTTGCCAGGGCTTGGCCGTAGGTATCATGGAAATGCACCGCCAGCCGGTCCATCGGCACTGCCTTGGAAACCGCAGCAATCAAGGCCTGGACGCCGGCCGGCGTGCCGACGCCGATGGTATCGCCCAGGGAAATCTCATAACACCCCATTTCCGTCAACGCCACGGCGACGGCGGCGACGGCATCGGGTCCAACATCGCCTTCATAAGGACATCCCAGCACGCATGAAATATATCCGCGAACCGGAATGCTCAAAGCCTTGGCGGCCTCGCATACCGGGCGGAACCTATCCAGGCTCTCAGCCATGGAGCAATTGAGATTTTTTTGCGAAAACGCCTCGGTGGCGGCGGCGAACACCGCGACCTCATTGACACCGGCGGCCATGGCCGCCTCAAACCCCTGCATATTTGGCGTCAACGCCGCATAGCGCACGCCATCCAGGCGCGAAATCCCGGCGACGACATCGGCGGTATCGGCCATTTGCGGCACCCGCTTGGGCGACACGAAGCTGCCGACCTCAATGGCCGTCACCCCGGCGGCGCCAAGGCGGTCAATCAGTTCGACTTTAGCCGCCGTCGACACCGCCCCCGGTTCATTTTGCAGGCCGTCGCGGGGACCGACCTCGACCATTTTTACTGTTGCAGGGTACCCCATGGGCCCTCACCCTAAAGCGCCGGGAGCGCCGCGGAAATAGGAACATCTGCTTTAACGGGGGATAACTAGGTCGAAGAAGATAGGCCGGTAATGATGCAACTTCTCAAAACTCGGAATGCTTTTGGTATTCTTACAGCAGTCCGACCATCTTAAATTTTAACTGAATGATTTCAGCGTCGAAGGGCTTCATGATGAATTCGTTAGCGCCGGCCTAAATGGCTTCCAGGATATTTTCTTTTTCGTTCTTAGCCGTTAAAAACACGACGATTGTCGCCTCGCCGCCTGGCAGGGCGCGTAATTCCTTCAGAAATTGAAGGCCGTCCATGACTGGCATTCTCCAGTCGACCAGCGCCACGTCCGGAAATGAACGCTTGCATGCCTCCAAGGCCTCCTGCCCGTCAGCGACCTCCTCCGTGCTGAAACCAAATTCCTCAAGAATTTTTCGGGCCATCAGGCGCGTGCTTTCCGAATCATCTACGATCAGACAAGTTTTCATGACTTTTATCGTTCCCTTGCGTTCTACGTCTCTAAACACCCGCCGGTTGATGGGCGCATGTCCTAGGACTTGCGCCAGTCCGGCTTGCGCTTCTCTAAAAACGACGCCAGCCCTTCGCGGCCTTCATCGGAAACACGGATCCGGGCGATCAGGGCCGCCGTTTCATGGGCCAGATCATCATCGATGCGCCGCCCGGAGACGGAAGCCAGCATGGCCTTGACCTCGGCCATGGCCCGCGGCCCGTTGGCCAGCAATGTTTCGGCCATATCATCAATTGCCTGATCCAGGTCCGCCGCCTGGACGACCCCATGTACCAATCCGATGCGCAACGCCTCGACGGCATCGAAGCGTTCGGCGCTCAACATGTAGCGCCGGGACTGGCGTTCGCCGATGGCGTTGATGACGTAAGGCGAGATCGTCGCCGGCACCAACCCCAGTTTGACCTCGGAAAGTGAAAACAACGCGGCGTCGGCGGCAAAGGCGATATCGCAGCACGCCACCAGCCCGACCCCACCGCCGAACGCGACGCCATGAACACGCGCGATGGTCGGCTTCGATAAGCCATGCAAGGTCTTCAACATCTGCGCCATCGCCTCGGCGCCGGCAAGATTTTCGGCCTCGGAAAAATCGGCCACCTGCTTCATCCAATTCAGGTCGGCGCCGGCGGAAAAGCTTTTACCCGCGGCGGCAACAACAACGACGCCGACGCCGGAGTCCTGGTCCAGCTTTTCCAGGTCGGCCGCAAGCCGTTCGATCAATTCATCGTCGAAGGCGTTGTGGATGTCGGGACGATTCAGGGTCACGGTCGCCCGGCCATCGGCGGCGATGTCGGTGATGATGGATGGTGTGCTCACGGCTCCCCCTTATACCAAGAATCGCTGATAATGACCCGTAGAGACGGCTTGCCAAGGCTTTTGGCTAGGAGCACGCGGCGCGGCGATGCGGGGCATCGGAAGCCGTGGGCGACGCCGTCCAAAAGCCTTGGCAAGCCGCCGTCCCGGTCGCTTATGCAACCCGTCCGACGGCGTCGAAAAACCTTGACGATGCACCGCATCGCCTGCGGCTTTCCTCCTACCCGACGGGCTGCCTAAGTGATCTCTATGGGTCATTATCAGTGATCCTTGGTATTACATCCTGAAAACGCCGAAGCTGGTTTTCTCAATCGGCGCATTCAACGACGCCTCCAGCCCCTGGCCCAACACGCCGCGGGTATCGGTGGGGTCGATGATGCCGTCGTCCCAAAGCCGGGCGCTGGCGTAAAAGGGATGGCCCTGAGTTTCATACTGATCGAGGATCGGTTGCTTGAACGCGGCCTCGTCTTCCGTCGACCAGGTTTCGCCTTTGGCCTCGATGCCTTCACGCTTGACCGTCGCCAGCACCGCCGCTGCCTGGTTGCCGCCCATCACCGAAATACGGGCATTGGGCCACATCCACAGGAAGCGCGGGCCATAGGCACGCCCGCACATGGAATAATTACCGGCGCCGAAACTGCCGCCGATGACGACCGTGAATTTGGGCACCCTGGCACAAGCGACGGCGCTGACCATTTTGGCGCCGTCCTTGGCGATGCCGCCGGCTTCGGCCTGCTTGCCGACCATGAAGCCGGAAATATTCTGCAGAAACACCAGCGGAATCCCCCGCTGGCTGCAGAGTTCAATGAAATGCGTCGCCTTCAGGGCGGATTCTGAAAACAGAATGCCGTTGTTGGCGATGATGCCAACCGGAATCCCATAAATGCGGGCGAAGCCGCAAACGATGGTCTCGCCATAGCGCCGCTTAAACTCATCGAAGGCGGACCCATCGACGATGCGAGCGATAATTTCGCGGACGTCGAAGGGCATGCGGCGGTCGGCCGGGATGATGCCGTAAAGGTCGGCCGGGTCGCAAACGGGGTCCACCGTGTCGCGCACGTCCAAGCGCACGTCCTTGACCCGATTGAGGTGGCCGACGGCGCGCCGGGCCAGGTCCAAGGCATGGGCATCATCGTCGGCGACATGGTCGGTGACGCCGGAAATACGGGAATGAACGTCGGCGCCGCCAAGTTCCTCCGCCGTTACGACTTCGCCGGTGGCGGCCTTCACCAACGGCGGCCCACCCAAAAAGATCGTGCCTTGGCCCCGAACGATAATGCTTTCGTCGGACATCGCCGGCACATAGGCGCCGCCTGCCGTACACGACCCCATCACCACCGAGACCTGGGGGATGCCGGCGCTCGACATCCGGGCCTGGTTATAGAAAATCCGCCCGAAGTGGTCGCGGTCCGGAAATACCTCGTCCTGGGCGGGAAGATAGGCACCGCCTGAATCGACCAGATAAATGCACGGCAGGTTATTTTCCTGGGCGATTTCCTGGGCCCGCAAATGCTTCTTGACGGTTATGGGATAATAGGTGCCGCCCTTGACGGTGGCGTCGTTGGCGAGGAGCACCGCCTCGGTGCCGTTAATCCGGCCGAGCCCGGTGATGATGCCGCCGGCCGGCACCTCGTCGCCATAAAGGCCGTGCCCGGCGAGGGCGGAAAATTCCAAAAACGGCGTGCCCGCATCGACCAGCTTTTCGATGCGTTGGCGGGGCAACAGCTTACCGCGGTCCGAATGCTTTTTCCTCGCCTTGTCACCGCCGCCCGCCTCGATCTTGGCGAGCACGGCGCGCAAGTCATCCACCGCGCCCTGCATGGCCGCCTTGTTGGCGGCGAAGGTACTGGTTTTCGCATCGATGGTGGTTTCAAAGGTGCTCATGGCTTCCGTCGTTAATCCTTTTTCTTTTTGGGCCGGTCGACGACCGGGCCTTCGACTTCCTTCCAGGCGGTGAACCCGCCGTGGATATGGCAGACATTGTCCAGCCCCATGTCCTGGACCGTCTTCGTCGACAGCGCCGAGCGCCAGCCGGAGCGGCAATAAAACACGAAGGTCTTGCCCGAGGCGAAGATTTCCTTGTGATAAGGGCTTTCCGGATCGACCCAGAATTCGATCATCCCCCGGGGCGCGTTGAAGGCATCGGGGACCATGCCGTCATGGTCCAATTCACTGACATCACGCAGGTCGACGATAACATGGTCGTCGCTTTCCAACAGGCCGATGGCGTCCAGCACCGGGATCGTCTTGATACTGGCTTCGGCGTCCTGGACCATTTGCTTGACGGGTGTTTTTAGCGCCATGTTCCGTGTTCCTAGAATTGTGTTGTTACCAGCCGCCGGATTTCAACCAGCGGCGGATCATCCACAGCCGGTCGGCGCCCCAGAACGGTTCTCCGTCGATCAAAAAGAAGGGCGAGCCGAAAACGCCGTCATTGATCGCCTTGGTGGTTTCATCCTTGAGGCGTTGCTTGATCGCCGGGTTCTGGACGGCGGCCAGCAAGGCGTCGGCGTCGACCCCCAACGGCGCGGCAATCTCGGCGACGACCTCAGCGGCGGTGATGTCCCGGCCTTGGCCGAAATAGGTATCGAAGGCGGCTTCGGCGAAACGCTTGGCGAGGCCGGAATCCTGATCGTCGAGCCAGTAAAAGGCCCGCGATGCGGCCAGCGTGCCGATGGGAAACGGGTCCGGCAGGGTCCACGGCACTTCCATGAACCGCGCCAGCCTTTCCCAATCGTTGTTGCAATAATCGCCTTTGATCGGGACTTCGGCCAACGGCTGGGCGCCGGTCACTTTCATGGCGGCGCCCAGCATCATCGGGTGCCATTCCACCTCGCGGTCAAAAGACGCGGCCAGTTCGTCGATCCTGAGGGCGGCGAAATAGCCGTAGGGCGACGAAAAATCGAAATAGAATTTTATCGGTTCACTCATACCTTTTCCTACCAGCCCAAGGCGCTGCCGTCATAGTTATAAAAAACGCCGGTCTCGTCCTCTTTAATGCCGGCAATGACGCGACGCATGCCGGTCACGCTTTCGTCAGCTTTCACCGGGGCGTTGGGCCCGCCCATGTCGGTGCTGACCCAGCCGGGGTGCAGAAGCACCATCCTGATGCCGTCATCGGCCAAATCGATGGACAGCCCTTTCATCACCGCGTTGAGGCCCGCCTTGGAAGACCGGTAGATATAATCGCCGCCGCCCTTGTTATCGCCCATGCTGCCCAGCCTGGACGAAACGGTGGCAATTAACTTGTCGCCGCTTTTGAGGACATGTGGAAGAAACGCCGCCGTGACCCGGAACGGCGACATCGTATTCGTGCGCAACACCTGTTCCCAGGCCTCATAGTCCATGGTCTGGGCCGTCAGTTTCCGGGGGCCATGTATACCGGCGTTGTTGATCAACAAATCGATGGCTTCACCTTGCAGCTTTTCCGAAAGCGTCGCGACCGAGGAGTCATCGTCCACATCCATGGTTTCGATCCGGATGTCTCCTTCGACGGCGTTTAAGGCTTCGGCCTCGGATAGAACCCGGCAAGCGGCGATCACCCGCCAGCCGTCGGCGGCATATTGCTTGGCGAATTCAAACCCCAAACCGCGGTTGGCGCCGGTGATTAAAACGGTCGGCATGGATATCCCCTAATTCAACCTTTCGACGGCCATCGCTGTGGCTTCGCCGCCGCCGATGCATAATGACGCGACGCCTTTTTTGAGGTCGTATTTTTCCAGCGCCGCCAGCAAAGTCACAATGATCCGGGCGCCCGAGGCGCCGACGGGATGGCCCAACGCGCAGGCCCCGCCATGGACGTTGACCTTGTCGTGCGGCAAATCCAGGTCGCGCATCGCCGCCATGGTGACGACGGCGAAGGCCTCGTTGATCTCAAACAGATCCACGTCGGCCTTGTCCCAGCCGGTCTTGTCCAACAATTTTTCAACGGCGCCGATGGGGGCGGTGGTAAACCAGGCCGGTTCCTGGGCGTGGGTGGCATGACCGTGGATAACCGCCAAGGGCGTCAGCGCCCGTTTTTCCGCCTCCGACAGCCGCATCAGCACCAGCGCCGCGCCACCGTCGGAAATGGAGCTAGAATTGGCCGGCGTCACCGTGCCGTCGGCGGCGAAGGCCGGTTTCAACTTGCGGATTTTCTCGATGTCGGCCTTCAGCGGCTGTTCGTCCTGCTCGACGACGGCGTCGCCCTTGCGGGTCTTGACAGTCACCGCTTCGATCTCGCCCTTGAAGCTGCCGTCTTCGATCGCCGTTTTGGCGCGATTGAGGGACTCGATGGCGAAATCGTCCTGGGCCTCGCGGGTGAACTGATACTTGGTCGCCGTGTCCTCGGCGAAACAACCCATCAATTTGCCCTGGTCATAGGCGTCCTCCAGGCCGTCGAGGAACATGTGATCCTTGACCGCGCCGCCATGGCCGAGGCGGTAGCCCTGCCTCGCCCGGTCCAGCAAATAGGGCGCGTTGGACATGCTTTCCATGCCGCCGGCAACGGTGACCGTGGACGACCCCGCCAAAATGCCGTCGTGGGCCTGCATCGCCGCCTTCATCGCCGAGCCGCACATCTTCGATATCGTGGTGCATCCGGTGTCCCAGGGGATGCCGGCGTGATGGGCGGCCTGGCGTGACGGCGCCTGGCCGAGGCCGGCAAACAGGCACAGCCCCATGATTACCTCGTCGACGTCTTCCGCCGCGACGCCGCTTCGCCCAACCGCCGCCTTGATGGCGGCGCCGCCCAGTTCGGTTGCCGTTACCGGCGACAGGTCTCCCTGGAAGCCGCCCATGGGCGTCCTGGCGGCGCCGACGATGACGATGGGGTCTTTGTTGTCACTCATAGGGCGTTTCATCCTTGTGCAGAAATACTTTCGCGCCGTCACGGGTGCGGCGGATCATATCGATATCCGGATAATCGACGTCATCTTGCCCGTCGCGGCCGCCGACCTCCAGGTAAACCGCGTCCTTGTCCGAACGATTAACCAAATGATGGCCGTTGACGGACCCGACCGGGAACCCGGCGGCCATGCCGGCACCCAACACCTGTTCGCCCCCGTCGGTGACCAGGGCCAGCTCGTCTTCCAGCACCATCACGAATTCATCCTCGTGGCTGTGCCAATGGCGTTGTGACGACATCACGCCGGGGGCAAGCCGTACCTGATTGACGCCGAACTGGGTCAGACCGAGGGGATCGCCGATGATGTGCTTCTCCCGCGCCTCGACGCCCTGTTTATAGACGTCGGGATAGGTGGTGCCGGTCCGCACTTCGACCGTAGCCGGGTCGAGGGCAGGCAACGTAAGAGTGGTTTCGTTCATGGCGGTAATCCCTAGCCGGTTTCATCAAACAGTTCGCGGCCGATCAGCCAGCGGCGGATTTCAGAGGTGCCGGCGCCGATCTCATAAAGCTTGGCGTCGCGTAACAATCGCCCGGTCGGGCTTTCATTCATATAGCCCATGCCGCCCAAACATTGGATCGCCTCCAGCGCCATCCAGGTCGCCTTTTCGGCGGCAAACAGGATCGCCCCGGCGGCGTCTTTTCTGGCCCCGCCACCATTATCGCAGGCCGCCGCCACCGCATAGACGTAGGCCTTGGCGGCATTCATGGTGGTGTACATATCGGCCAGCTTTCCCTGCATCAGTTGAAACGAGCCGATCGCCTCGCCGAATTGGCGGCGTTCATGCACATAGGGCAGGACCACGTCCATGCAGGCCTGCATGATGCCCAACGGCCCGGCGGCCAACACCGTGCGCTCGAAATCGAGGCCGCTCATCAACACGCGTGAGCCGCCTCCTTCGCTGCCGAGGACATTTTCCTCCGGCACCTCGCAATCGGTAAACACCAATTCACAGGTGTTCGAGCCCCGCATGCCGAGCTTGTCCAGCTTGGCGGTGGTGGAAAACCCTTTGAAGCCTTTCTCGACGATAAAGCTGGTCATGCCCCTGGACCCGGCGTCCGGGTCGGTTTTGGCATAGATGATCAGGGTGTCGGCGTCGGGGCCGTTGGTGATCCACATTTTGGTGCCGTTGAGAATATAGCGGTCGCCCTTCTTTTCGGCGCGCAACTTCATGCTGACGACGTCGGAACCGGCATTTGGCTCACTCATCGCCAGCGCACCGACGTGTTCACCGGTAATCAGCTTCGGCAGGTAGCATTGTTTCTGCGCTTCGGTGCCGTTGATCTGGATCTGATTGACGGCCAGGTTGGAATGCGCCCCGTAGCTCAACCCCACCGACGCAGACGCGCGGCTGATTTCTTCCATCGCCACGACGTGTTCGCGGTAGCCCATGCCGGCGCCGCCATTGGCTTCGTCGGCGGTGATCCCCAACACCCCGAGATCTCCCATCTTGCGCCATAAATCAGCCGGGAATTCGTTGCTTTCATCGATGTCGGCGGCCCGCGGCGCGATTTCGTCGGCGGCGAAGTTGCGCACCGAATCCCGCAACATATCGGCGGTCTCTCCGAGATTAAAATCCAGCGCCGGAAAATCGTTGGCAATCATTGGGTTACTGTCTCCGGGTCATATATCCCTGGGGGCGTTGAGCGAGATCGAAATCATACTTTACGTTAACGTAAACGTCAATTAAGCAGGTTGCGCGTTAAATCAAAGCAGCAACGCCGCCAGCCACAACACAATAGCCCACCCGGAACAGGCAAGGGCGGAAATCAAAAACGGTTGATCGAAGACCGCGCCAAAACCGGAATAAACCTGAATACCCCGGATCATGCCCTTGACCATGAAGCCACTGAGAATGGCCAGGATTACAGCAACCAACGGCAAAAACGGCAGGTGTAAAACCCAAAATTGCGGGCTCAGATATATCTCCCGCCCATCCTGGGAAAGCCCAAACAAGACATTAACGAACGCCGCTTGGTTAACGGATTGATCGGTGCCCGTATAGGCGAAAATGGCTACCAGTACCGAAAAATCCAACACTGCGATCAAGGCCAGAAAATACCATACCGGCAGCAAAGACCTATTTTTTGACCCCAGGCCCAATATAAACAGCGTCGTCGGCAGGCTCAGCGCCGTCAGCCCGGTGCTGGCCAGAACCAGCCGCCACGACCGATCAGGGCTTTGCTCCAACACCCCCAAATGCCCAGCCAACAAGGCCATAAAGGTCAGCACATAGGCAACCGGTAGCGCCGCCAAAAACTGATTAATAAACCGCGCCGTTGGTGAAACGGCGGGGTCAACGCCCCGTGACCGGAACCAGGTATCGATCAGCAACCCGACCCCATACGCCGCCACATACCAGATCACGAGGACCAGCAGGCTTTTGAGTACGCTGTGAGAGAAAAAATAATTGATGGTCACCTCGGTAAAGGATTGCAGCACATAGACCGGGATGACGACAAAAAATGGGCCGCCTAAGTAAACCGCCGCCAGGCTATTTAGAAATCGCAACCGTCCGGTTTCTCCGGATACGTTTAGAAAAGCCAAAACCGCCAACAACGACAGGTAATACCAAAACAAAAACGGAGAGCCCCCGATCAGCGCATTCAGGGCGGCGGCAAGGGGAATGAAGACGAATAAGACGAAAAAGACCACCCCGCCGAAACCAATTCCCATATCCGCCTCCTGAAAAAAGGACCGGATCAGGTCATTGGTTTTTTTCACCAGCCAACCGGTGATGCAGGGGATGATTTCGCCCCAAGGGGTTAGCGATAGTATCCGCCAATTTTCACCGAGACGGTGACGGGTCTTTTTCAAATCTTCATCCGGTCCGCTCTCCATCGCCCAAAGGGCCAAGCCCAGGGCGGCAAGGAAGGCGCCGGCGATGGTCAGGAGAAACTGAACGAAAGGAAGCCCACTTTGCATGGCCGATCCTTGGTATTAACCCGAAACATCGGCGCGGCCGACAATGCGCATCAAAGTTTGCTGCATGGTCGCGCATACGGTCTCCACCCCGTCCTTAACGACAAAGACATCGGCCCGGGTGACGGTCAAGGTGCGCCCCGGCCGTAACACGTGGCCGCGGGCGATAAGCAATTCCCCGGACGCCGGCGCCATCAAGTTAAGCTTGTACTCAACGGTCAAAATCCCGTCTTCCGCATCCATCAGGGTAAAGGCCGAATATCCACCGGCGGTGTCGGCGATGGTGCCGATGGCGCCGCCGTGGAAAAAATCGTGCTGTTGGGATACGGCGTCCGAATAGGGAAGATCGATTTCACAGGCGCCGGGGGAAACGGAAACCAAACGGGCGCCCAGGTGGCCCATGATGCCCTGGGCATCGAAGCTTTTTCGTACGCGGGCCTCGAAATTCGGATCCTTGGCGGTGAAGTTGGCCATCTCAGGTGCCGACCTTGAAGGGCGTCACCAAGCCGCGCAGCGTTTCGATGACGCTCAACGGCACCAGCTTTCCGGTCGCCGGATTATCGCCGGTCGGGACATTGGCGATGGTCATCTCGAACGCCACGGTGTCGGCATCGACCTTGATGGTGTGGGTATTGCGGGTCACCCCCGGGTCGGCCCAAACCTCATATTGAGTCTTGTCCGGGCCGATCCCGGCAAGGCCCAAGGCCACGGCGACATTGACATTGGCCGGGAATTTGGTTGCCGCCTCGGAAACCGGGCCCTGAAAAAGTTTCATCGGCTCGCTGAGGCCATCGAGATCAATCCCCTGTTCGATGACGAAGGGCGCCTTCTTCAAACCCTTAGGCGGCTTGCGGGTGATCATGGTGACGGAATGGATGGTGCCCAGGGCGGCGGCCCGCAACGCATCAAGACCCAGCAGCGCCCCCGTCGGTACAATAATGCGCGCCCCCGTCAGCCGCGCCTCCTCGATCAGGTCCATACGATCCAGCAATGAGGTGACGCTGATGGGCATGAATACGCGACCGGCCTTGATCGCCGGTTCGGCGATTTCCTGAAATTTGTCGGGCGGCGCGCATTCGACGATGACGTCACAACGGTCCGCCAATTCTGCAAGATCGACCACCGGGACGGGGGTATTGAAGGCGGCAACATTTTCACGGGCGCGCTCCTGGTTTCCCGACGCCACCGCCGCCAGAACCATCCCCGCTTCCGGCGCGACGTTGCCGCTGCCGTCCAGCCATCGCGCCACCGGCAAACCGACCGTGCCGAGGCCACCGATCCCGACCCTTAAAACGGTTTTATCCGGTGCGGCCATCAATTTGGTACTCCTAGGAGGCGGTTTTTTTCTGTTTTTCCGACAGCAATGAAGAACACTGGGCATCGATACGGTTTATTTCCGACAAGGTTTCGGCAATATCCACCTGTTGACGTTCCAGGATCGCCTTGCGTTCATGAATTTTGTCAATGAAGTGCCGAAGTTGCGCCACCTCGGTCGGGTCGACATCGTACAGGTCGATCATTTCGCGGATCTCTTCCAACGAAAATCCCAGCCGCTTGCCGCGCATGATCAATCGCAACCGCACCCGGTCCCGAGAGGTGTAGACCCGGCGCTGCCCCTTGCGGGCCGGCGACAGCAATCCCTTGTCTTCGTAAAATCGAATGGTCCGGGTGGTGACGTCGAATTCCCCGGCCAATTCGGCAATGCCAAAAGTATCCGTCATCATCGTAGGTTAACTTACGTTGACGTAAACGTAAAGCCGCGCCCCACGCAATCATAGAACCGGGTTTCAGAACAAAAACAGCGCAGCTAACCCCAAGAACACGAAAAACCCGACGACATCGGTGATGGTGGTCAGGAAAACGCTCGACGCCACCGCCGGATCGATCCCCATCCGGTCCAGGGCCAAGGGAATGGTGGTCCCGGCCAGCCCGGCGACGAACATGTTGACGATCATCGCCAGTCCGATCACCACCCCCAGCCCAAGACTTCCGAACCACAACCAGGCGACAACGCCGATCAAACCGGCGAACAGCACGCCGTTGAACACCCCGACCAAGGCTTCCTTGCCGATCACCCGGATCGCGTTGGTCGGCGTCAGCTCCTTCATCGCCAGCGCCCGGACCGCCACGGTCAGGGTCTGGGTGCCGGCATTGCCGCCCATGGAGGCGACAATCGGCATCAGCACCGCCAAGGCGACCATTTGTTCCAGCGTGGCATCGAAAAGACCGATGACGACGGAGGCCAGGATCGCCGTGCCCAGATTGATCAACAGCCACATGAAACGGGCCCGCGTGGTATCCAGGGTGGCGTCATAGAGGTCGTCTTCCGAAACGCCGCCCAGAAGCATGATGTCTTCTTCGTGCTCTTCATCGATAACATCGACCACGTCATCGATGGTAATGGCGCCGACCAAGCGTCCGCCATCATCGACCACCGGCGCCGATACCAGGTTGCGCTGACGGAACACGAAGGCGACATCTTCCTGGTCGGTGGTGACCGGCAGCAATTTCATTTCGGTTTCCAGGATGTCGGTCACGGGCACATGGCGCCCGGCCCGCAGGATACGGCTCAGCGGGATGGTGCCGACCGGCTTGTGTGTCGGATCAACGACGAACAGGTCATAGAACTGCGTCGGCAACTCGTTTTCGCCGCCATCGGCCTGTCCATCATCCTGATCGGCGCTTTTGCGGAGGAAGTCGATGGTTTGCCCGACGTTCCAGAACGTCGGAATCGTCACCACTTCGCGCTGCATCAGCCGTCCGGCACTGTCCTCCGGATAGGACAGCCCTTCTTCGATCAGCGTCCTGTCGCCGAGGGGAATGGCCTCCAGCACCTGTTGTTGTTCATCTTCGTCCAGTTCCTCGACGACTTCCAACGCATCATCGGAGTCCAGTTCCTGCAGCGCCGCCGCCACTTCCTCGACGCCGAGGCGTTCGATGACGTGATCACGGACCGTTTCATCCAGTTCGGTCAGAATTTCGGGGTCAAAATCGTCGCGCAGGATATCGACCACCTGGTCCCGGTCATCGGCGCCCAGGCGTTCCAGCAGGTCGGCGATATCGGCATGGTGAAGGGGCTGGATCAGATCGGCCAAGCGGCCATGCTCGTCGGCGGCCAGGGCCTCGACGACATCCTCTTCGATACCGGCCTCCAGGTCATAGACCTGGTCTTCGGATGGAATATTTTCGTTATCCATACCCACTACCGCCTGAAGCGTCCTTCCCTTATGATGACGAACCCCACAAAAAAAGGCCCGTCGCGGTTGCGGCGGGCCTTGGAATTTGGTGCGGTCGAGAAGACTCGAACTTCCACGGGATTGCTCCCACAGCGACCTCAACGCTGCGCGTCTACCAGTTCCGCCACGACCGCAAATTCCTTTACAATTGTACTCAGTGGGGGATACCAAATGCGGGCCGCGCAATCAAGCACGGCAAGGGAATGCCATGACCGCGGAAATAAAGAACAAAACCGCCAACGCCGTCGATTGGCTGATCAGCGACACCCCGGTCGCCTATGCCGACGCGATTTCCTTTATGGAAAGCCGCGTCGAGGACATTCATGCCGGCCGCGCGCCGGAAATTGTCTGGCTTTTGGAACATCCGCCGCTCTATACCGCCGGCACCAGCGCCGAGGATGCGGAGCTTCTGGACCCCGACCGGTTTCCCATTTACCGCACCGGGCGCGGCGGCCGCTACACCTATCACGGCCCCGGTCAGCGGGTCGCCTATGTGATGATGGACCTTAAAGGCCGCGGCAACGACGTCCGCGGCTTCGTTCATGACCTGGAAGACTGGGTCATCCGGGCGCTGGCGCAATTCAATATTATCGGTGAAACCTTTGACGACCGGGTCGGCATCTGGGTGCGCCGGGGCGCGCCAAACAACCCGGCGACGCGCGAAGATAAAATCGCCGCCATCGGCGTCCGGGTCCGCCACTGGATCACCTATCACGGCATCGCCGTCAACCTGGAGCCGGACCTTGAGCACTTCTCCGGCATCGTACCGTGCGGGATCACTGACCATGGCGTCACCTCGCTATGGGACTTAGGGCTAACCACCTCGATGCCGGAATTGGACAGTGCCCTGATGGCAGCCTTTGAAGACGTCTTTCAAATCCCGCTTCGGCCCGTTCAGGGCAAGGGGTAGCCGTGCTGTTTGAAAGCGTCCCCCCGTATTTGTTCGCCTTGATGGCGGCATTTCTTTTTGCCTTCGGCGGACAGTTGCAATACATCGGTTTAATCACCGTCGATTCACGCAGCGGCACGATGGTTTCTATCACCGCATCCGCCGTGATCTATTGGTTGCTGTCGCCTTTTCTTCTCGATGGATCCCATTGGACCCAACCGGCCGTCTTGATTTTTGCCCTCGCCGGATTGTTTCGGCCGTCGGTTTCCGCCAACCTGTCGGTGGCCGGCATTCGCTATCTGGGGCCGACCCTGTCGAGCACGTTGAGCGCCACCAGCCCCATCTTCGGCACCACCCTGGGCGTTCTTGTGCTCGGCGAGATCCTGACCTGGCCCATCGCCATCGGTACCGGCGGCGTTATCCTGGCAATCATTCTGTTGTCCCAAAAAGATACCCGCGCCCCGACGACGTGGCCTTTGTGGGCGTTAACGCTTCCCATCGGCGCGGCGGCGGTACGGTCCTTGGCCCATGTGCTGTCAAAGGTTGGGATGGAAGATATCCCGGATCCTTATTTCGTTGGACTGGTCGGGTTTACCGTATCGGCCATCATTACCATTCTCGATCAGTCCATGCGCAAGAAATCGGTCGCCGTTCAATGGCGAAATAAGGGCTTGATTTGGTTTATCGCCTCAGGCTTTTGCTTCAGCACCGCGGTCATTTGTCTGAACACCGGCCTTTTGCGGGGCCAACTCGTCACCATCGTGCCGATCGTTGCGGCGGCGCCGATATTTTCGATGTTGCTGAGTATTTTCGTCTTCCGCAGGGAAAAACTGACGGTCCGGACCGTGGTCGCCATATTCATGGTGGTTCCCTCGGTCGCCTATATCGCAATCAGCAAGTAACAGCCTAGTCCGTATGCAAATGGCGAAAGCCATCTTCCTCCGGGGCTTCGGCGGGATACTGGGTCAGGCTTTCCACCCTCGCCGCCGGCGGCCCCCGCCGGCAGGCCAAAACGATCGCATCGACATCGGCGTCGGCGCCCGCGAATACCGCTTCCACCGAACCGTCGAGCCGGTTTCGTATCCAGCCGCGGATGTTCAGCCGGGCCGCTTCCTGGGCCGCCCAGCCCCGAAACCAGACACCCTGGACCCGGCCTTCGATCACCACCCGTGTCGCTTTTTCGCTCACCTGATGCGGCCTTATTCGAATTCGAGGATAACCTGATCCACCGCCAGCGTTTCGCCGGGCTCCGCCTTGACGGCGGCAACGACCCTGTCCTCTTCGGCACGCAGAACATTTTCCATCTTCATCGCCTCGACGATGGCCAGTTCCTCGCCGGCCTTGACCCCCTGGCCGGTGATGACGGACAGCGAAACCAGCAATCCCGGCATCGGTGATAATAGGAACTTGGACGTATCCGGGGGCTCCTTCACCGGCATCAACGCCTGCAACACGGCGGCCCGGGGGTTCATCACCAGGACGTCGGTTTCCGCCCCCGCGTGGGTCAGGCGGTAGGCGATACCGGACCGTTCGACCTGGATGCAAAACCCCTTCCCTTCCATTTCGCCTTTAAATAACGGCTCCCCCATCTTCCATTCGGTCTCGATAGACAGCGGCCCGGATTTCAGGGACAGGTCATAGCCGCCGTCCCTGAGGGCGACGGAGACGTTGTATTTTTCGCCTTGCAGCACCACCACCCAATCATCGGAAACGATGCGTTGGCGGCCTTGAATTTGGCCGGAAATCATCGAGGCGCGTTCCTGATAGGCGAGATGGATACAGGCGGCGACTGAGATCAGCAGTTTCGGATCATCCGGGGTTAAGTCCTGGGCACGGAACCCATCCGGGTATTCCTCGGCGATAAAATTGGTGCTCAGGCGGCCCTCTTTGAACCGGGGATGGCCCATCAACGCCGCCAGAAAGCCGATATTATGCCCGACGCCCTGAATGTGGAATTCGTCCAGGGCGGCGGACATGCGGGCCCGGGCCGCATCGCGGGTGTCGCCATAGGAAATAACCTTGGCGATCATCGGATCGTAATGAATGGAAATTTCGCCGCCTTCGGAAACCCCGGTATCGACGCGAAAGCTTTCATCTTCCAAGGGCGGGCGGTACGCCGTCAGCCGTCCCGTTGACGGCATGAAATTGCGCAACGGATTCTCGGCATAGACCCGGGCTTCCATGGCCCAGCCCCTCAATTGAACGTCATCCTGGCCGAAGGACAAGGGTTCGCCGGCGGCAATGCGGATCATCCACTCAACCAGATCAAGCCCGGTGACTTTTTCGGTGACCGGATGTTCGACTTGAAGACGTGTGTTCATCTCAAGGAAATAAAAGTTTTTTTCCTGATCAACGATAAATTCGACGGTGCCGGCGGACGCATACCCGACCGCTTCGGCCAGGGCTACGGCCTGGGTTCCCATGGCCTGGCGGGTACCCTCATCCAGGAACGGCGACGGCGCTTCCTCGATGACTTTCTGGTGGCGGCGCTGGATCGAACATTCACGTTCTCCCAGGTAAACCGTGTTGCCGGCCGTATCGGCCAATATTTGAATTTCAATATGGCGGGGATTTTCGATGTATTTTTCGACAAACACGCGGCCGTCGCCGAACGCGGTTTCGGCCTCGCTGCTGGCGCGTTTCAAGCCGTCGCGGCATTCTTCGTCATTGCGCGCGATCCGCATGCCCTTGCCGCCGCCGCCGGCGGATGCCTTCAACATCACCGGATAGCCAATTTTTTGCGCCGTCTTGACCGCTTCGGCGCCACTTTTCACCGCCCCGCCGTCCCCCGGAACCGTATTAACGCCGGCCTTGAGGGCCACCTTTTTGGACTCGATCTTATCGCCCATGACGGTAATCGCCTCAGGCCCCGGGCCGATGAAGGCGACGCCTGCTTTTTTTAAAGCGCCGGCGAAGGCGGCATTTTCCGAAAGAAAGCCGTATCCGGGGTGAACGGCGTCGGCGCCGGTATCGTCGATCGCTTTCATAATCTTGGCAACGTTCAGATAGCTTTCGGCGGCCGCCGGCGGGCCGATCAAAACGGTTTCGTCGGCCATTTCCACATGCAAGGCCCGGGTATCGGCCTCGGAGCAAACGGCAACCGTTTTAATCCCCATTTCCTTGGCGGTGCGCATCACCCGGCAGGCGATCTCCCCCCGGTTGGCGATGAGAATTTTCTTAAACATGCGCCCTCATGTCCCCTAGTCGGGTTGGCCGAGAAGCCCCCGGAATAATCCCATCACAAAAGCCGCGTGCAGCCCCAGCACCGCCCCCCAGCCGATCATCGGCAAAAGGAATAATGGGTTTTCCGGAAGAAAATATAAATTCAACGGCACCGCCAATATCATCACCCCAAAATAAACGGCCAAATGAACTCCAAAGCCCTTCAATCGGCGGCCCGCCTTTTCCGCCCCCGCCTTATCCTCCCCGGTGTTGGTCACGACGTTTTGGAATCTCCGTTTTCGTCGTCGGGGACATTGGGAATAATGGCCTTCAATTGGCTTTCCTTATCGGACCGCTTAAAAATCGGCGCCATGGCAAAGCGGGCATGAATGGCCAGAAGGCCAAGCCAGCCGCCAAGGGCGACCAGGAAAAATTCATTTTCCAAATCCTCATAAATAGAAAATTTAAGGGCGATGGCGGTGGCAACGCCAATGACAAAAAGGATGAAGTGATTGGCGAACCAAAACATCCGCTTGCGCCCGGACGAAACTTTTTCAACCACTTCATTTTGGAATTCCATCGCCAACTCGGGATTGACCCTGGCCTTGGGAATCCCCCGGGGCCCCGAACGTTTCGTTGATGAACCGGCCTCCTCAGCCGCCCGGCTCGGCGAAACTTCGTCTAAGCTCACCGGTGCAAAACTTCGATTGATGTCGTTTTCTTCTGCCATGGCTTTTTGCTAACGCGCCTTGCGGCCCCTTTCAACAGTCAATACCCTTGATACCCAAATTCATTATACCGTGCCGGGACGGATAAGTAGAAAGGCATTATTACGTTGGCAAGAATAATAAAAATCGGCGCCGCCCAATCCGGTCCCGTCCAAAAGGATCAAGACCGTCATGCCGCCGTCGCCAGGCTGCTGGAGATGATGAAAGAAGCCCACGCCGAAGGCTGTGACATGGTGGTGTTCACCGAATTGGCGTTGACCACTTTTTTCCCGCGTTATTTCGCCGAAGACCGCGCCGAGATGGATTCCTGGTTTGAGACCGAAATGCCCGGCGCCGCCACCCACCCGCTTTTCGAATTCGCCAAGGACAACGGCATCGGGTTTACGCTTGGGTATGGCGAATTGACGCCGGATGGGCACCACTTCAACACCCAGGTCCTGGTCGACAAACAGGGGGAAATCCAGGGCAAATACCGCAAGATTCACCTGCCGGGGCATGCCGAATTGGAACCCGAACGCAGCTTCCAGCATCTTGAAAAACGCTATTTCGAACCCGGTGATCTCGGCTTTCCGGTATGGCGGACCATGGGCGGCGTCATCGGCATGTGCATCTGCAATGACCGCCGTTGGCCGGAAACGTTCCGGGTGATGGGGCTTCAGGGTGTCGAACTGGTGGCGCTGGGCTACAACACCCCCAGCAGCAATTCGCTGAAGGCGTCCGAAACCCCGGAAACCCGCAAATACCACAGCCGCCTGTGCATGCAGGCCGGTGCCTATCAGAACGCCACCTGGGTGGTCGGCGTCGCCAAGGCCGGTGACGAGGATGGCCATCACCTTTTCGGCGACACCATGATCATCAACCCGTACGGCGAAGCCGTCGCCGAGGCCAAAACCGAAGACGATGAACTGGTCATGTTCGATTGCGACCTGGATGAATGCCGCTTTCTTAAGGAAACCACATTCAACTTCGCCGCCCACCGGCGGGTAGAACATTACGGCTTGATCACGGAACAGACCGGGGCCAACCCCCCGGAAGAATAACGGCGTAACAAATTGTCTCAACAACGCATCGGGATTTCGGCCTGGGTGTACCTGGTGATTGCCGGGCTGGCCTTGATTGACGCTTTCATACACCTGCCCCAATTGGTGCCGGTGACGGCGGGGTTGATCGTTGTTTTCATCCTGCTTCAGTTCAGGGAAATCCCGCTGCCGCAAAAAATCGCCGGCATCCTGTTAACCCTGATCGGTCTCATCGGCGCGGCGGGGTCCGAGAATTGGGCCGGGGTGGTGATCGACGGCATTGCCCGGTCGCGGATATTCCTGTTGTTGTTCTTCGCCGTTTCCTGGCTGCAATATCCGGTCAACCAGAGCCCTTCCATGCAGGCGGCGCAAAGAACCATCGTCAGCCAGCCGCCGGGGCGGCGTTTTCTTTTCATGTCCTTCGGCGTTCATATTCTGGGCGCCGTGCTCAATCTTGCCGGGCTTGGCTTGCTGTCGACCATGGTCGAAAAGCAAAAGAACCCTCACCTGCGCCGCCGCATGGCCATGGCCCTGATAAACGGATTCGGCAGCGCGTCCTGCTGGTCGCCGTTCTTCATCGGCATGATCGTCGTTCTGGTCGCCCTGCCCTCACTGTCGTGGCGCGACATCGGGCCGTTGGGAATGCTGCTGGCGCTCACCATCATGACCATGGGCTGGCTCTATGACCGGTTGGTTCTCCGCGCCTCGATGCCGTCCGAGGCGGTGTCCGGCCCGGTCGCCATCTCAAGGCAGCATTTTTGGCGAACGGCGGGCCTGTTGGGCTCGCTGGTCGGTCTCGCCATTGCGATTGTCGAATTTACCGGCACCTCCATTCCCGTCACCCTGGGCCTGATGGGGCCGCCGTTCGCGGTGATTTGGTATATGTCCATCGGCGCCAAGGGTACCCGGTTTCCGCATCGCGCCAAAAGCCTGGCCCATGACGTCATGAAAGGGTTGCCGACGCTGCGCAACGAGGTCCTGGTCTTCGTCGCCGCCAACATCCTCGGCGTCGGCATTTCCAGCGCCATTCCGACCCAGGATATGGCCGCGGTGGTGAATGCGGTGTTGCCGTGGACCGACGCTAAAATCATCGCCCTGATCCTTTTTTTCCTGTTCACCAGCGCCATCGGCCTGCACCCGGTCATCGTCGTCATTGTGCTCAGTTCCATTCTCCCGCCCGACGCGCTCGGCATGCGGGATTGGGTGATGGGCCTGACCTTTGTCGGGGTGTGGGGGTTGAGCACCATGGTCTCGCCATTTTCCGGGACCACCCTGTTCATGTCGCGGGTCACCGGCGTTCCCGCCCATATCATCGGCTGGCGCTGGATGCTGCCGACGTCGTTGCTCAACGGCACGATGATCGCGCTGATGATTATCGCCATCCGGCATGTGATTTAAGGAATGGTGGCGGCGATGCCCGATTTCGGGGGGTAAGTGGACGGTGATCAATCCCGCGCCCCCTCCTCGAGCGGAGGCAATGGTTGCCCCTCCGGTGAATTCTGCATAGATTTCTTCATTCGAACGAAATTACAGCGGGATCGGCTATACCAATGAGTAAACCCGTCGTCGGTATCATCACCAACCAGTTCATGGTGGATGATCAGTATCCGGTACAACTTACCGGCAATGCGTATATCGAGGCGATTGCAGAGGTTGCCGGTGCGGCGCCGGTGATTATTCCGTCCTTGCCCGATTGCGTCGATATTGACGAGATCATGGGCTTTTGCGACGGGTTTCTGTTGACCGGCGGCAGACCCAACGTCCATCCGGAAGAATACGGCCACGAACCCACGGACGCCCATGGCGCCTTCGACCGCGGCAGAGACCGGGTCGCGCTGCCGCTGATCCGCAACTGCGTTGAAATTGGCCAACCGGTACTTGGCGTGTGCCGGGGCTTTCAGGAATTTAACGTGGCGATGGGCGGCACCTTGCATCCTGAAATCCGGGACATTCCCGGGCGCATCAACCACCGATTGCCGCCGGATGGGGCACTCGAAGACAAGTACGCCAACCGCCACCCCGTAAAATTGTCCTCGGGCAGCCCTTTTGCCCGGATCTTCGGCGCCGACGAAGTGCTGGTGAATTCGCTGCACGGTCAGGGTATTGAGGAATCGGGGCCGCGGATCATTGTCGATGGCTACGCACCCGACGGTACCGCCGAAGCCATCTCGATCGAAAACGCCCCCGGATTTGCCTTGGCCGTCCAATGGCATCCCGAATACAACGCCGCCAACGACCCCGTCTCCAAGCCTCTTCTTGAGGCATTCGGTAAGGCCCTCATAGCCTGGAAGCACAAATCCGCCCGGGCCGCCGAGTAACCGGTCATCAAATCCACCTCACTCTTTAGGTTAAGGAGGACAGTTGCCGGCGATGTCTGCTTTCGGGGGCAAAGCGGACATGATTCAAGGTGTGGCTAAATGCCCGCTAATAGCCAATAGCGGACATTAGTGACAACCGTGGAAGGCCTTGACGGGGCATTCATAGCCAGGATAGAATTTCATATATATGAAAAATTATTCAACATTTCGAATATTTTAATCACCCGGTTAGAATCATGGATTCCAACGTCAAGACCGCAGTCCGCACGCTTGAAGTATTCGAGGCTTTCGGACTGAGTCAAAAGCCCTTGACGCTCAGCGAACTGGCGCGCGCCATCGGCGTCCCCCTCAGCAGTTGTCACGGCCTAGTCGCTACGCTCAGGAACCGAGGATACGTTTATTCCGTAGGCAACAACCGCCGAGTCTATCCAACCCGACGAATCCTGGACGTCGCGGAAACCATTGTACGGAATGACCCTCTTCTTGAGTCTGCGGTACCGGTGCTGACACGTCTTCGCGACGATACCGGCGAAACCGTGATCCTGGGCACGATGGAGGGCGACGCCGTGGTCTATCTGGAAATCATCGAGGGCCTGCACACCATTCGCTATTCGGCCAAGCCGGGCGAGATCAAGCCACTGCATTCCAGCGCCATCGGCAAGGCCATGCTGGCTTCCCTCGATGAGGCGGGTTTGGCGAAAACCCTTTCCCGTATCGCGTTGGAGCAAATCACAGGCGTCACCCTCACCGACGAGAATTCGCTCAGGCGCGATCTGGAAGATGGCCGCAAATGCAGGGTCTTCGTCACCCGGGGTGAAAACGTCGCCGACGTGATGGGCATGGCCTCGCCGACGACCCCAGGGGGTCAACCTCTAGCGGTCGCCTTGGCCGGCCCTATAGGTCGCATGGATGAGTCTTTTGACACCCATGCCGAAAGGCTGCTCTTGGCGGCGCGGGAACTGAGCGGACTCGGAGTGAACTGATGGCGATCCTTGAGACAGACAGTCAACACGGCGTCATCACCGTTACCATCAACCGGCCCGAAAAACGCAACGCCCTCAGCTGCAAGGTCCTGGCCGAACTGGCCGAAACGTTCACCGCCGCCGCCCAAGACGATGGCCTGAAGGCCGCCGTTGTCACCGGCGCCGGTGACAAGAGCTTCGCTGCTGGAGGCGATCTCAAGGATCTTGAAGGCATCAGGACCCTGGACGACGCTCAGGCCATGGCCGACGGAGCCAAGCAGGCGTTCGAAACAATTCGCCGCTTTCCGGTGCCTGTGATCGCGGCGCTTAACGGCGATGCGCTGGGCGGCGGCGCCGAGCTCGCGGTCGCCTGCGATTTCCGGATCTTCGCCGATCATGCCCACATCGGTTTCGTGCAGGGGCGGCTCAACATCTCCACCGCCTGGGGTGGCGGCGTTGACCTCATGCGCCTTGTCGGTCCCGCGGTCGGACTTCGGCTGCTGAGTCGAGTAGAGTTGATCACCGGACCGGACGCCGTCGCCATCGGCCTCGGCGACGCCACCGCAAACCCGGACCAGCCGTTGGCGGACCTGGTTGCCGATTTCCTGGAGCCGATCAAGGCGCAGGTGCCGCAGGCGCTCCGTGCCTTCAAGGCGATGGCGACAGCGGCCCGCTTCGGCGAGTCCCGCGCGGATATGTTGAGGCTGGAAACCGAGACCTTTAGCGAAACATGGGTCCACGACGACCACTGGTCGGCGGTCGAGACGTTCCTCAGCGGACGCAAGTAGGACAGCAGGGAGGATACCATGACCGACCCGGCCTTGAGCGCCAAACCAAAGAATGCGGAAGACGGCCCCGGACCACTGTCAACGGCGACGCCGTCGGGCATTGAGGTGCCCGAGGTAGTCAGTGCCGACATTGCCGGCCGCCCGGACCCAGAAGGACCGGGCCAATACCCCTTCACCCGGGGCATCTTCACCAACGGTTATCGCGGACGGCTCTGGACCTTCCGCCAGTATTCGGGTTTCGGCTCGGCCGAAGAAACCAATGAACGCTACCGTTTTCTGCTCGATCGTGGTCAAACGGGCCTTTCCGTTGCCCTCGACCTGCCGACCCAGTGCGGTTACGACCCCGACGATGCGATGGCCCGGGCCGAGGTCGGCAAGGTGGGGGTGTCGCTTTCGAACCTGGCTGAGATGGAGATCTTGTTCGACGGCATCGATCTTGGAGAGATTTCGACGTCGTTCACCATTAACGGCACGGCCGCCATCATCTACGCCATGTATCTGGCCGCCGCCGACAAAAAAGGCGTGGCGCGGGACAAGCTCACCGGCACCATCCAGAACGACATCCTCAAGGAGTATGTCGCCCGCGGCACGTGGATATTTCCGGTCCGGCCGTCCATGCGCCTGATCGCCGATTCGGTGCTCTATTCCAACGATGAAACGCCGCGCTTCAACCCCATCAGCATCGCCGGTGCCCACGTTCGCGACGCCGGCGTCACCGCGGCGGATGAAATCGCCTATACGCTGGCCAACGGGCTGGCCTACGTCGACGAACTGGTGCGGCGTGGCGGCGACGTCAACCGGTTCGCCCGAAGGCTCAGCTTTTTCTTTTACGTCCACATGGACCTTTTCGAAGAGGTCTGCAAGTTCCGCGCCGCCCGGCGCATCTGGGCGAAGCTCCTGAAAGAGCGCTACGGCGTTACCGACGAGAAGGCATTGATGTTCCGCTTCGGGGTCGTCTGCGGCGGTTCGTCGCTGACCGCGGCCCAACCCTACAACAACATCGTCCGCGTCGGCATCGAGAACATAGCCGCCGTCTTCGGCGGCGCGCAATCCATCTTCACCTGCGCCTATGACGAGGCATTTCAGATTCCGACCGAGACATCGGCCGAGATCGCGCTCCGCACCCAGCAGATCGTCGCCCACGAAAGCGGCATCGCGCGCACCGTCGATCCCCTCGGCGGCAGCTACTACGTTGAGTGGCTGACCGACCGCATGGAAGAAGAGATCATGCGCACCATAGGTGAGATCGAGGACATGGGTGGGGCCGTCCAGGCCATCGAGGAAGGGCGCATCCAGCAAATGACGGCCGAGGCCGCGCATCGCCGCAAGCAGGCCCAGGACCGGGGCGAGACCGTTGTCGTCGGCGTCAACGCCTTCCGCAACACCGGAGAAGACCAGGACTTCGGCGAGGTCTTTCGCCTCGACCCGGCGCTTAGCCACAGGGTGATGGAAAAGTTGGAGGCGGTAAAGGATCGGCGCGACGGAAAGGCGGTGAAAAGGTGCCTCGACCGGCTTGAAAAGGCGGCAGCCAAGGATGACGAAAACCTTTTGCCCTATTTTGTCGAGTGCTGCAATGCTTATGCCACCGTCGGCGAAATGGTGGCGACGCTGAAAGGGCAATGGGGCGAGTTCAAGGAGCCGATCCGGTTGTGATATTATGAGTCTCAAAGGGAAACGCATCCTGATCGCCAAACCGGGGCTCGACGGTCACGACGTCGGTGCCAAGGTCATTGCCATGGCGCTTCGCGACGCCGGCGCGGAAATCATTTACACCGGATTACGCAAGGCGCCCGAGGCGATCGCCCGCGTCGCCGTCGAAGAAGACATGGATGCGGTCGGCCTTAGCATTCTTACCGGCAGCCACAAGGAGCTGGCCAGCGATACGATCCGGTGCCTGGCCGATCTGGGCGCCGACGATATGCCGGTTTTCGTCGGCGGCACGATCCCCGCGCAGGATGTGCAGGACCTTAAACAGGCCGGCGTCAGGGATGTGTTTACCGCCGCCGTGACGATGGACGAGGTGGTCGCCGCCATCGACCGGGCGATCGGCAACCCGGAAAGCGGTCAATAATGGGCGGTGCAGGAAAAGGCCCCTTGGACGGCATTCGGGTGTTGGAACTCACCCACATGCTGGCCGGACCCTATTGCGGCATGCTGCTGGCCGACCTGGGCGCCGAGGTGATCAAGATCGAGCCGCCGACCGGCGATATCGCCAGAAAGATCAGCCCCCATTCCATCGGCCCCCATAACGCCTATTTCGCCAGTCTCAATCGCAACAAGAAGAGCGTCGTCCTGGACCTCGCCGACGACGGCGACAAAGTTCGCTTTCACACACTGGTAAAAAGCGCCCAGGGCCTGATTACCAACATGCGGCCCTCCGCGATCCTGAAGCTCGGGCTCACCTACGGCCAGCTCAGGGACATCAACGAGCGCATCGTCTGCGTCGCGCTGACCGGCTACGGGCTTAAAGGCGACTTCGCCGACAAGCCGGCCTACGACTACATCATCCAGGCGCTTGTCGGGATCATGGCGATGAGCGGCGAACCCGGCGGGCCGCCGGTGAAAACCGGCTATTCGGCGGTCGACAATTCGGCCGGGATCATGGGCGCACTGGGCCTGGTAGCCAATATACTCGGGGGCCGGGGCGGCCAAATAGACGTGTCGCTGTTCGACGTCATGGTATCGCAGCTCAACTACGTTGCCGGCGCGTATATGAACGCCGGCGAGGAACCGCGTCGTATGGCCGGCGGCGCGCACCCCTACATCGTGCCGGCGCAAGTGTTTGTGACCCGGGACGGGTACCTGGCGCTGTTCATCACCCATGACGGTTTCTGGCGAAAGTTCGCCGAAGAAACCGGAAAACCCGAGTGGCTGACCGACGAGCGTTTTTCCACCATGGCGACGCGCACCGCCAACCGTGAAGCTGTCGTCGGCGCTATCGGCAAGCTGCTGAAGACGAATGACACCGCGGATTGGGTGGCGCGCCTCGATCCGCTCGGGATCGTCGTCTCAGGTGTTGAAACGCTTCCGCAGGCGCTGGCGGGTGACATTGTTCGCGAACGTGGGTTGGTACAGGAGATTCCCGTCGCCGACGCCACCCTCCGGGTCGTTGCCAGCCCCTTCAAGTTCTCGGACTTCGAAACGAGCTACCGTCCGCCACCGCTCCTCGGTGAGCACACAGACACCGTCTTCGGGCAGGCCGTCGTCACCGACTGACCAACGGTATTTCGCTACGCAATAGCATTTATGAAGAGTCACCAAAGCAGTTGG
>PVBE012268197.1_pt1 | contig 42512 bp, 37 predicted proteins | sample 1631181 | NCBI WGS metagenome assembly PVBE01 (sample SAMN08397723, study PRJNA350692) | Marine metagenome, whole genome shotgun sequencing project. | isolation source: water | place: Pacific Ocean | collected 2012-04
CCGGTCAGCGAGTGGATCGCTTAGAAAAAGGGGACAGAGAAAAAGGGGACAGGTACCTTTAGCACTTATGGCGCTTGTTCTTCCTCTCCGGCGCTAAAGGTACCTGTCCCCTTTTTCTCTGTCCCCTTTTTCTAAGCGATCCACTCGCTGACCGGAGCCTCGGTTTCGTGCAGCGGCCGGCAGACCACGTCGACCAGGGCCGGTCGCGATGAGGCCACGGCGGCGCTTAGTGCTGCACCCAGCTCGTTCGGATCTTCGACCCGCCAGGTGTCGAACCCATAGGCCGCTGCCACGGCGGCGTGGTCGCCGGGGCTGAAGTCGACGCTCTGGTAGCGGCCCTGGTACTGGTGATGCTGGCCCGCCTTGATCCAGCCGAAGGTGCCGTTGTTGACGACCACCACCGTCACCGGTAGGCCGAGGCGTGCAATGGTTTCGAGCTCGCCCGAAGCAAAGCCAAAGCCGCCATCGCCCATTACGGCGACGCACACCTTGCCGGGCCTGGCGAAGTGGGCTCCGACGACGCCCGGCAGGGCGTAACCAAGTGCCCCATGGGCGCGGTTGAAGACCAGATGACGGCCCGGCCGATCGAGGCGGTAGTAGGCCGACAGGAACGGCGTCGGCGTGCCCGGGTCGGCGACGATGACGGCGTCGCCGGGCAGTGCCGCCTGCAATTCGGCGATCAGGCGTTCGGGCCGGATCGGCACTTCGTCCGAGGCATAGCGTTCGAAGCGGGCGAATTTTTGCGCCTTGGCGCTGCTTACTGCTGCGCTGCCCCAGCCCTCGCGGTCGCCGTCCGGCAGTTCCGCCAGCAACGCTGCCAGGGCCGGCTTGGCGTCGCCGACCAGGGCGGCTTCGGTGCGATAGTTGATGCCGATCACCGCAGGATCGGCGTCGATGTGAACGATGCGCTGGTCGGGCCCTGGTACGCGCCATTTCTCGGTCGTCACGGATCCGGCGCGGCAGCCCACGAACAGCACCAAGTCTGCTGCCTGCACGACCTCCCGGGTTTCCTGGACGCCGCCGTTTGAGCCGGCCACGCCCAGCGCCAGGGGATGGTCGTCGGCGATCACGCCATGGCCCGAGACGGTGGTGGCGACGGGCGCGCCGAGGCGTTCGGCCAGGGCCTCGAGTTCGGCCTCGGCGCCGGCAAAGAGCGGGCCGCCGCCGGCAAACAGCAGCGGCCGCTCGGCGCTTTGCAACGCCGCCGCCGCCATTGCGACGGCCTCCGCTTCGGGCCCCACGCGGCGGGCGGGAAAGTGGCCAAGTGTCGCATCGCCCCAGATTTCGGTCTCGTCGACGGCACCGTTTTGCACGTCGATGGGCAGGCCGAGATGGACCGCCCCGGGCGTTCCCGTGGCCAACCGGGCGAAGGCGTTGCGCAAGATGAGTGGCAGGCGTTCCGAGCTTTCGATGACCCGGTTCCACTTGGTCACCGGCCGCATCAGTGCTTCCTGGTCGAGCGCCGTCAGGGCGTGGCGGTCACGGCTGGAGACCGCGATGTCGCTGGTAATGGCCAGCAGTGCCACGCAGCTCTCGTGGGCCTCGACGATGCCCGGCAGCATGTAGGTGACGCCGCCGCCGCTGGGTCCCTCGCAGACGCCGACCCGGCCTGTCAGGCGGGCGTAGACGTCAGCCATGTAGGCGGCGGAGCGTTCGTCGCGGCAAAGGATGTGCTCGATGCCGTGATCGAGGCGATGCAAGGCGTCATAAAGCGGCAGGCTGGTATCGCCGCAGAGCCCGAAGACGTGCTGCACACCATAGTGCTGAAGCAGGCGTACAAGGGCCTCGGCGCCGTTTGGCGTGTTGGCGGGCGTGGCCATGGAGCATCTCCGAACTAGCTGGTGTTTTGCACACGAACGGCGCCGGCTTTCGCTGGGCCGTTGACCGCGCTACCCTGCGGACAGCGCAACGAAATTCTCATCCTGCAAACAGGGAGAGAGATCATGAAATACGTGCTTCTCGGCAAACTGTCGAGCGACTGGGTGTCACGCCAGGAGGATCGCCTGGCCAGCGCCAAGGCCAAGCTCGAGGAACTCGGCATTACCATCGAGGCGGTTTACTACACCCAGGGGGCGTTCGATTTCGTCGACGTCATGGAAACTTCTGACCCCATAGCCATGCTGGCCTTTTCGGTGTGGTATGGCCAACAGGGCTTCGGCTCGATCCAGACTTTGCCGGCCTTCGACGAAACCGCCATGGCCGCGGCCCTGGGCAAGCTCTGATTTTGGGCGAATACGGATCATGAACGAGCGTCGCATGCCGCCAGCCGTCAAGCTGGCAGTCGAAATCGGGCCGTTGGCGATATTTTTCGGCGGCAACGCCTACCGCGGAATCTTTTTTGCCACCGCCGCCTTCATGGTGGCGATGGCCGTGGCGCTGGCGGTCTCGTATGGCATCGAGCGGCGCATTCCCACCCTGCCGCTGGTTACTGCCGTGGTGGTCGGGGTCTTCGGCGGCCTTACGCTCTGGCTTCAGGACGAGGTCTTCATCAAGCTCAAGCCGACCATCGTCAATGCCCTCTTCGGCCTCGTCCTGTTGGGCGGCATGGCGTTTGGCAAGAACTACCTGCGCACCGTGCTGGGCAGCGCCATGGCGCTCGACGAGCGGGGATGGCACAAGTTGGCCTGGCGCTGGGGCTTTTTTTTCCTGGCCATGGCGGCGCTCAACGAGGTGGTTTGGCGCAACGTCTCGACCGACACCTGGGTTTCCTTCAAGGTCTTCGGACTATTGCCTTTGACCTTCGCCTTCGCCCTGGCCCAGGTGCCCCTGATGCAGCGTCACGCCCTGCCTGACGAGAGCTAGAGCATGTCGCGGCTAATCTGACCCATTTGATGGCGCAAGCAAGCCATTGTGGTAGGCGCGTGGCGCAGCGCGATGTGGGACATCGGGCAAGCCGCGCAACGCCGCACAATGGCTTGCTTGCGCCACCGCAGGCCGGCACACCAGGACCCGTGGCGGCGTTGCGGTTCTTGGCCGTAGCCCCACTACGCCCTGCGAACCGCGCCTACCCACGGGTCCTGGTGTGCCGGTCAAATGGATCAGATTAGCCGCGACATGCTCTAGAGTTCTCCGGAGAGTATTCGCCTGCCGAGCTTGGTGTCGGGGATGGAAAAGGGTGCGAAATCGTCCAGGCCTTCGACTTTCTGGTAGTCCCTCAAGGCCCAGGTGACGGTGGGGAAGGCCAAATCGTCCCAGGGCATGTCGTCGAAGTCGAAGAAAGCCACTTCCTGGGTCTCGATTCCGGCGCCGACGTCATCGGAAAGCAGCGTGGCGCGAAAGATCATCTGTACCTGGCTGATGCGTGGGATCTCATAGATGGCCAGGAGTGAGCCGACGACGATCTCGGCTTCGGCCTCCTCTCGGGCTTCGCGCTCGGCCCCTTGGCGAATCGTTTCCCTCTCCTCGAGAAAACCGGCGGGCATGGTCCAGTAGCAGCGACGCGGTTCGATGTCACGGCGGCACATGAGGAGGCGTCCCTGCCAAGCCACCACTGCGCCGACGACGATCTTGGGATTGATGTAGTTGATGAAGCCGCAGGTATCGCAGACCAGCCGCTCCAGGTTGTCGCCGTCTGGCACCTGTTCGCTGAAATTTTCGGGGAGCGGCGGCCACTGATAGTGGCGCGGGCGTTTATCATTCATGGCCGAACACTGGCACGCCGGCCGCCCAGCGTCCAGCCACAGGGTAACAGAGAGCTGAGCGGGACAAACAAAACCCACCGGTTTCGCCGGTGGGCAAAATTTCTCAGCTTATGGTCGGCGCGCCTCAGACCCGGATGTCGACCGAATTCTCCGAGTTCTGGCGGCGCTTTTCTTCGCGCTCGTCGCGGGCGTCACGGTCGGCACGGCGATCCGCCTGGCGAGCCTGGATTTCATCGTCCGCGCGATCGCCCGATGAGGCACTGCTGTCCTCGATGGGCCGGTTAGAAGCCTGATCCGCCGGCCGTTGCGGCTCATGGATGAACGGCTCCTGGACGAAGGACGCCGGCGCGATGTTGACGGTTGTGACTTCAGCCATGGTTATACCCTCGGGTCCGGAATCGTCGTCCAAACACCGAAATGGATCTCCTCGACCCTTATTATGTCTGTGTCCAAAGGGGCAAAGTCAAGCAAAACCGGGGTCGGGAACTGCTGGTCGTGTCCCAGAATGGCACGGGAAGGTGTGCCATTTCCGCAGGACGGTCCGGACTATTAGTCCAAGCGCCGGGGCGAAACTCGATGAATCGGCGGTTTTCCGGTCTTTGACACGGTTCGCCTGAATGGCATGGCGATTGCGACGTCAGGGTCGAGGCGTGATCCAATTTTCTGGTACCTAGTGGTCCCGACTTCCTGTCGATATTTGGTTGGTTGGTTAGGATCGCGCTTCTCGGTGGGAACACTTCCCAACCGGCGAGCGGGCCAACCCCCGATGGCCCGTATCCAGAGTGGAGATGCTATCCCCCGGCATCTCCATTCTTTTTTTCGGACTGTGCTTTGAGGGTTTCGATCCTCTGCATAACGGTTTGGTGGGCTTTGCTGCCGGCCTCGAGCACCGCCAACAGGCGTTGCCAGGTGGCGATGGCCGCGGCGCTGTTGCCGGCCTGGGCTTGTGAGAGGCCGACGAAATAGAGTGCATCACGGTTTTTCGCATCGAGGCTGAGGACCCGTTTCATAAGGCTGACGGCGGCTGCGGGGACGGCACTGTCGGGGCCGGCCTGTTCGATGATTTCGGCGGCGTGCATCATCTGCACTTCGACATTGAGCGGCGCCCTGCGGCCGGCGTTAGCCAGTGCCATGAGAGTGTTGGGCTTGTCGCCCAGCACGCGATAGGACCGCGCCAGTTTGAGCCAGCCTTCGAGGTCGTCGGGATTGTCCTCGAGCCGCGCCGCCAGCCGCGCCACCATGCTGCGAATCTGTTGCTGCTCCTCTGGCGTGCCGCCAAGGCCTGGTTGGCCGGTTGCCGCTTTGCCGCCGGCCGGCGACTTGGGAAGCAGCGCCGCCAGGTCGAGGTCAAGGCGGCGGGCGGCATCTTCGAGGCGCTGCATCAAAGCCTCGCGCCAGGGCGCATCAGCCGGGGTGTCGGTGGCAATCTCCAGCCAAATGTCCAGCGCAGCCCGCATGCGCCCGCGCTGGGCCTCCATTACGGCGAGGTAGAAGCGGCCGCCGATGTGGCGCGGCTCGAAGGCCAGCGCTTGGCGGAAGGCGGCCTCGGCAGCCGGCGTAACGGTGCCTTTGGCGGCATGGGCCAGGGCCTCGCCCTGGGCCATGCGGACATCGGCGTCATCCCCGAGCGCGGCGGCACGGCCAAAGGCTTCGGCTGCCTCGGCATAGCGCTTGAGCACACCATAGGATCGCCCCAGCATGAGCCAGCCCTGGCGATTGTCCGGATTCTCCTCCAGGCGCTGGCGCAGCCCGGCCACCGCCGCCTTCATTTCGGGGGCGACCTCGGCTGCCCGTTGCGGCGTGGCCGGCCGCTCGGCGAAGGGCACTCCCGGCTGCTGCGGCGCGCCCAGCCAAAGGTATAGCGCGGCGGCCGCCGCCGGCAGGGCAACGGCCAGACAGAGCGCGGCGGCGAAGTCCGCGTGCCGGCTCCGGGGGTGGCTTTCGGCTTGGATTATTGCGGGCTGACGCTCGGCAGCCGCCAGCAGGCGGCGTTGGATTTCGGTGCGCGCCGCCTCGAGTTCATCGGCATCGATGGCACCGCGCTCGGCGTCGGCCTCCAATTCGCGCAATTGGTCTCGGTAGACAGCCAGATCGTGGCCGCCCGCGGCGACGCTCTCGGGTGCGGCCTTTCTGAGTAGCGGATACAGCACCAGAACCAATGCCAGCCCGGTCATGGCGGTGAAGACGAGCCAGAGCATCAGTCTTCTTCGAGCAAGGCTTCGAGGCGTCGGCGTTCGGCGTCACTCAGCGCCGCCGGGCCGGCGGCGGGACGGCGTTGACGCCTGAGATAGCTCAGGGTCACACCCCCGGCCAGCAGCAGAATACCCAGCGGCCCGAGCCACAGCACCAACGTTCCCGCCTTGAAGGGCGGCTGCAGTAGCACCCAGTCGCCATAGCGCGAAACCAGGAAATCGACGGCTTGTTCGTCGCTGTCGCCGGCGTTGATGCGTTCGCGAACTATGTTGCGCAAATCCCGGGCCAGGTCGGCATTGGAATCGTCGATCGATTGGTTCTGGCAGACCAGGCAGCGGAGATCCTTGAAGAGCGCCCGGGCGCGTCTTTCCTGGGTGGGATCGGGCAGCGGCTTGTCGACCCCTTGGGCTGCCGCGGCGCTGGCCGCAAACGTCAAAACCAGAAACAGCGCAAGTACTGTCCCTGCCCGGCGCATCACTTGGTGTCCAACTCGCGGATCAGCGGCATGATGGTCTGATCCAAAATCTTTCGGGTCATGACGCCGACATGCTTGAAAGCGATCCGGCCCTGGCCATCGACGACAAATGTCTCAGGCACGCCGTAGACACCCCAATCGATGCCGACACGGCCGTCGTGGTCGGCTCCCATCAGGGCGTAGGGGTCACCGTAGCGGTCCAGCCAATCGCTAGCGTTCTCGGGCTTGTCTTTGTAGTTGATACCATAGAGCGGCACTTGGCCCTGCTTGGCCATCTCCATCCACAGCGGGTGCTCGATGCGGCAGGGCCCGCACCAGGACGCGAAAATATTGACTATGGCGGCCTTGCCCTGCTTGAGATCCGGGGTGGCAAACCCGCGGTCGCGCCAGAGCACGGCCGGCAAATCGAATTCCGGCACCGGCTTGTCGATCAGGGCCGAGGGAATGACCCGGGGATTGAGGGTCAGACCGACACCGAGCGCCACCACCAGGACGGCGAATACGGCCAGCGGGATGATGAAGGAAAGTCGCATCACGATTGGGCCTCGGCCGACGCAGCCGGGGAAGGCCGGCGTGAACGGCGGGCGGCCGGGCTGCCGACCCGCAAGCGCCGGTCGCTGAGCGAAACCAGGCCGCCCAGCGTCATGATCAGCGAGCCCAGCCAGATCCAGTCGACCAGCGGTTTGAGGTAGAGCCGGGTAGCATACCCGCCTCTGCCGTCGGCATCGCCCACCACGGCATAAAGGTTGGCCCACAGCGTTGGCCGGATGGCCGCTTCGGTGGTTTCCTGGGGCGAAGTGAGATAGGCCCGGGCTTCAGGCTGCATGACGGCCACCAAGTTCTCGCCACGGCGCACCTCGAAGGTGCCGCGCCGCGCACTGTAATTGGGGCCCTTGGCCGCGACCACGCCCTGGAAGGTAAACGCGTAGTGGCCGAGCGTCACCGTCTCGCCCGGGCGCATGACCTGGAGTTTCTCGACCTGCCAGGCGGTACTGCCGGTGATGCCCAGGATGACAACGCCGAACCCCAAGTGCGCCAGCGTCATGCCCCAGGCGGCCCGGGGCAGGTGGCGGAGCCGGCTCCAACTTTCCCCAACCGGCGCCCGAAAGAGGCGCAGACGTTGGCCCCATTCGATCAGCGCTCCGGCCACCAGCCAGATACCGAGCGCGATGCCGAAGTGGGCCAGTACCGGGCCTTCGCTCTCGAGCGCCCAACTGACCAAAGCCAAGGCGGCGGCAGTAAAGAAGGCGAACTTCAGCCGGGCCAGCGCCCCGCCCACGTCGCCGCGCTTCCAGTTCAGCATGGGGCCGACCGCCACGGCCATCACCAGCGGTACCATGAGAGGCCCGAAAGTGGCGTTGAAGAAGGGTGGCCCTACCGAGACCTTGTCGCCGCTCAGGGCATCGAGAAAGAGCGGATAGAGGGTGCCTAGCAACACCGTACCGCAGGCCGTGGTTAGCAGCAGGTTGTTCAGCACCAAGGCGCCCTCGCGGCTGATCGGCGCGAAAACGCCGCCGCCCTTGAGAACCGGTGCGCGCAGCGCGAACAGGATCAGCGAGCCACCCACTACGGCGCCCAAAAAGGCCAAAATGAAGTCGCCACGGGCGGGATCGGTGGCAAAGGCATGGACCGAGGTCAACACCCCCGAACGCACCAGGAATGTGCCCAGCAGGCTCAGCGAAAAGGCCAGGATGGCGAGCAGGATGGTCCAGGTCTTGAGGGCGTCGCGCTTCTCGACCACGATGGCCGAGTGCAATAGCGCCGTACCCGCCAACCAGGGCATGAACGAGGCGTTTTCGACCGGATCCCAGAACCACCAGCCGCCCCAGCCCAGCTCGTAATAGGCCCACCAGCTTCCCAGCGCGATACCGACCGTGAGAAAACACCAGGCCGCCAAGGTCCAGGGCCTGACCCAACGTGCCCAGGCGGGGTCGACGCGGCCCTCGATCAGGGCCGCGATGGCGAAGCAAAAGGCGATGGAGAAACCGACGTAGCCCAAGTAGAGGAAAGGCGGATGGAAGGCCAGTCCCGGGTCCTGCAACAGCGGATTGAGGCCGCGGCCGTCGGCCGGCGCGGGTACCAGCCGATCGAAAGGGTTGGAAGTGAGCAGGATGAAAAGAATAAACCCGATGGCGATGAGGCCCTGCACGCCAAGCACCCGGGCTCGCAGGCGCTGCGGTAGGTTGTTGCCAAAGAGCGCCACAGCCACTCCAAACAGCGTTAGGATGAGGATCCACAACAGCAGCGAGCCCTCGTGGTTGCCCCACACTCCGGACACCTTGTAGAGCATCGGTTTGGCCGAATGGGAGTTCTGCCAGACGTTGGCCAGCGAGAAGTCGGAGACCACGTAGGCATAGGTCAGCGCGGCGAACGCCAGCGCCACGAAGAGGAATTGCCCCAGCGCCGCCGGCCGCGCCACGGCCGTCCAGGCGGGCCTGTCGAAAAACGTTCCGGCCAGCGGCAGCGTGCCCTGGACGATAGCCAGAGCGAGCGCCAGGATGAGAGCGTAATGACCTATTTCGGCGACCATTTCAGAGCTCCGGCGACCTCATTCGCCTTTCCATTGGCCGGCCTTTTTGATGGCCTCGGTAACCTCGGGCGGCATGTAGTTTTCGTCGTGCTTGGCCAGCACCTCGCTGGCCATGAATAAGCCGTCCTGGTCCAGCTTGCCTTCGACGACGACGCCCTGGCCCTCGCGAAAGAGGTCGGGCAGCAGGCCCTTGAAGCTGACCGGCACCGATTTTGCGGTATCGGTGACGCGGAAGGTCACGGTGATACCGTCCGCCGCCTTGCCCACCGAGCCCTCCTCGACCAGGCCGCCAAGGCGAAAGCGGCGGTCCGGTGGGATCTTGTTCTCGGCCACCTCGGTCGGCGTGTGGAAGAATACAAGGTTGTCACGAAAGGCATTGAGTACCAGCGCCGTAGCGGCAGCCAGCAGCACCATTCCGACAACGACGAAAGTCAGGCGCCGTTGTTTACGCGTCATCGCTCTCTCTTCCTGTTTCGCCGTCCCGCGATTCGCGGCGTTCGTTCTGCAGCTTTTCCAAAGTGCGTCGGTCGGCCCTGAGGCCGCGCACGCTGCTCCAGGCCAACCAGGTCATGATCCCGGCAGCCACGGCATAGGCAGGCCAAACGAAGGCCGCATAGCCGCCCATGGCGAAGAATTCGGATAGGGATTCCATGGTATCGGTGTCTTGACGCTTTCCTGGATCAGTGGCGCTGCGGCCGCCCGAGACGCTCCTTATATAGGCGCTGTCGGCCAGGCGTCTAGCCGGCCTTTTGCCGCATGCCACGGCTCGAACGGCTTCATTCCAAGTTCAACCAGCATGCTCGCGCTCGACCTGCAATAGCCGCAGCGAACGGATTTTGCGGGCCATGATTTCGCGCTGGGCCCGCACGATGACGACCGAGAGGTAGAAGAAGGTGAAACCCAACGACATCAGCAGCAGCGGTACCAGGATCGAAGGGTGGATCGAGGGTCCGCCCATGCGCACCACGCTGGCCGGCTGGTGCAGGGTATTCCACCATTCGACCGAAAACTTGATGATGGGTACGTTGACGAAGCCCACCAGCGCCAGGATGGCCGCTGCCTTGCCCGCCCGTTCCGGGTCCTCGAAGGCCTGCCACAGCGCCATGTAGCCGAGGTAGAGGAAGAACAGCACCAATACCGATGTCAGGCGCGCGTCCCAGACCCACCAAGTGCCCCACATGGGCTGGCCCCAGAGCGAGCCCGAGACCAAGGCGATGAAGGTGAAGGCGGCGCCCACCGGCGCACTGGCCTTGGCCGTCAGGTCGGCCACCGGATGCTTCCAGATCAGGCCGACGGCACTGGCACCGGCCATCATGGTATAGACGAAAAGCGCCATCCAGGCCGACGGCACATGGACGAACATGATGCGCACGCTCTCGCCTTGCTGATAGTCGGGCGGGGCCACGAATAGCCCGAGGTAGAGCCCAATCACAAGCAACAGCGCGGCCAAGCCCGTCGACCAGGGCAAGATGGCCCCGGTCAGGCGCACAAAGCGATTTGGGTTGGCGAAGCGCTGGAACATGGGTTTCTCCGGCCGCCCTTATAGCACCAAGCGGCTTCAGGGCAACATCATTCCAGATTCAGCCTGAGCGCCGCCGCGGCCGCCCAAGGGCAAAGCGGCAGCGCAGCCAGCAGGATGGCGCCCAGGATCAACAGGTGGGGCTCCTGGGTCAGGCCGCCGATGGCGGCATCGACGGCGCCGACGCCGAAGATCAATACCGGGATGTAAAGCGGCAGCACCAGCAGCGACAGCAGCACGCCGCCGCGACGCATGCCGACCGTGAGGGCGGCACCGATGGCGCCGATCAGGCTTAGCGACGGTGTGCCCAATGCCATGGCTGCGATCAGCGTCAAAAAACCTTCCCCCTCCATATGCAGCAGCACGGCCAGGATGGGCGCCGCAAGGATCAGCGGCAGGCCGGTGGTCAACCAGTGCGCCGCGCACTTGGCCACCACGGCAAGCTCCAGCGGCAGCGGCGAGAGCGCCAACAGGTCCAGGCTGCCGTCCTCGAAATCGGCCTGGAACAGTCGATCGAGCGAGAGCATGGAGGCCAGCAGGGCGGCCACCCAGATGACGCCCGAGGACATGCGCTGGAGAATGTTGAGCTCGGGCCCGACGCCTAAGGGAAACAGCGTCACGGTCAGCACGAAGAACGTCACCACCAGCGAACTGGCGCTGCCCTGGCGCCATGCCAGGCGCAGATCGCGGGCCACCAGGGCGCCGAAGCGTTTCACGGCGTCCCTCCCAGCGTCAGCACCCGGGTCTCTTGCAGTCCCAAATCGATATGGGTGGCGATCATGGCCAGCCCGCCACCGGCGACATGCTCGATGACCATCTCGGTGACCACACCGGCGCCGTCGGCATCGAGCGAAACGGTGGGCTCGTCGAGCAGCCAAAGCTGGGCTGGACTGGCGGCCAGGCGGGCCAGGTTGAGGCGGCGCTTCTGGCCGGCCGAGAGGAAGCGTCCGGGGACCTCGGCCAGGCGGCTGAGGCCAAGGCGCCCGAGCGCGCTCTGCACACGATCCTCGAAACTATCGCCGCCGCGCCCCTGGCCAGCCCAGAAGGCAAGGTTTTCCGCCACCGTAAGCGGTGGTTTTACAGCGTCCAGATGACCGACGTAGTGCAGCCGCTGGCGGTGGCCATCGGGATCTTCGCCGACCGGCCGGCCGTTCCAAGCCAGATGGCCGGCGCTGGGGGTGAGGTAGCCGGCGACCAGGCGCAGCAGCGTCGACTTGCCGCTGCCGTTGGGGCCACGCAAAATCAACGCCTCGCCGGCCGAAACCTGGAAATCGAGATCCTGGAAGACCAGTCTCTCGCCGCGAACGCAGGCCAGCGCCTCGGCGGAGAAAATCGCAGGCTCGCTGTTAACCCGCATTTCTCACCGGGTCATGGTCTGCGCGGCGCGACCTAGTCGAAGGTCCGGATGTCGTCGATCACCTTGCCGTCTTCGGGCAGGCTGCCTGGCTCGACGAACTCTACCTCACCCCTGAGCTTGCAACAGGTCTGGATGGAGCCGGCGATGGCCGTAGCCAGATCGTCCGAGCCACCGCCTTCGACCTCGCATTTCAGGACCATGGAATCGCGGCCGTCAGCCTGGTCGATGACCAGCCGGGCCTTCTTGATCTCGGGATGGCGGCCCACCGCCTGACCGACCTGGGGCGGATGCACGAACATGCCGCGCACCTTGGTGGTCTGATCGGCGCGGCCCATCCAGCCCTTGATGCGGGCGTTGGTACGGCCACAGGGGCTGGCACCGTCCATGATGGCCGAAAGGTCGCCGGTGGCGAAGCGGATTAGGGGATAGGCCTGGTTGACCAGATGGGTCACGACGACCTCGCCGACCTCGCCGTCGGCAACCGGGTTGCCGGTGCCGGGCTCGACGATCTCGACCAGCACACCCTCGTCGATGATCATGCCTTCCTTGGCCTTGGATTCGTAGGCCACCTGGCCCAGTTCGGCGGTGCCGTAGCCCTGCAGACAGGTGATGCCGCGGTCCTCGATCTTTGTGCGCACGCTCACGGGCAGGGGCTCGCCACCCACCGAGGCGACGCTGTAGCTCGGCGTCACGCCCATCTCATCGGATTTGTCGAGGATGATGTTGAGGAACGAGGGCGTGCCGGCATAGACGGCCGGTTTTAGGCGGGCCGTGGCTTCGATCTGCATCTCGGTGTTGCCGACACCGCCAGGGAAGACCGGACAGCCGATGGCCCGGGCCCCGGATTCGATGAGAGTGCCAGCCGGCGTCATGTGGTAGGAAAACGTGTTGTGGACGATCATGCCGGGGCGCACGCCGGCCGCCCACATACCCCGGGCGAAACGCCAGTAGTTCTTGACGTCGGCATCGCATTCGTAAATCGGTCCCGGCGACTGGAAGACGTGCCAGAGCTTTTCCATGGGCCAGGCGTTGAGTCCGCCGAAGGGCGGATCCTGGGGCTGTATTTCGATCAGGTCCGATTTGCGCGTCACCGGCAATTTGGCGAGTGCGGCACGGTCGGTGATATCGGCGGCCTCGAAGTCGGCAAACAGCTTGCCGAAGAAGCCGGATTTTTCCTTGGCATGGGCGACCTGGCTTTGCAGCTGCTTGAGGTTTTCGGCTTCGCGCTCTGCGGGATCGCGGATTTCCAGATCGTCGTAATGTTCGTCATTGGCCATAAGGGTGCCCTTCAAAAAAAATCGGCGATCGGCCCTGGCTGCTGACTAGGCGAGCCAGCGCTTGCGCCGCCGGTAATGCTTCACGTCGCGATAGCTTTTTCGTCCCGAGGCGCTGAGGCCCAGGTAGAATTCCTTGACGTCCTCGTTTTCCGCCAGCATCGAGCCCTCGCCGTCGAGCACGACGCGGCCGGTTTCGAGAATGTAGCCGTAATCGGAATAGCGCAGCGCCATGGTGGCGTTCTGCTCGGCCAGCAGGAAGCTGACACCTTCCTTTTTGTTCAATTGGTTGACGATTTCGAAAATCTCTTCGACCAACTGAGGCGCCAAGCCCATGGAGGGCTCGTCGAGAAGGATCAGATTGGGCTCGGCCATCAATGCCCGGCCAATCGCTGTCATCTGTTGCTCGCCGCCGGAGATATAGCCGGCCAGCGAACTGCCACGTTCGGCGAGGCGGGGGAAATAGCTGTAAACCAGATCCAAACTTTCGCGTATCACGGCCCGGCTGCCCTTGCGGGTGTAGGCCCCGGTAAGCAGGTTTTCCTCGACCGTGAGGTGCTCGAAACAGTGGCGTCCCTCCATTACCTGGATGACGCCCTTCTTGACCAGTTCGCTGGGGCTGCGGGCTTGCACCGGTTCCTGCTGATAGAGGATGGTGCCCTTGGTGACCTCGCCGCGTTCGGCATGAAGGAGATTGGAGATCGCCTTCAAGGTTGTGGTCTTACCGGCGCCGTTGGCCCCAAGGAGAGCAACGATGCTCCCCTTGGGAACCTCGAGCGAGACGCCACGCAACACCAGGATGACGTGATTGTAGATCACCTCGATGTTGCTTACTTCGAGAAGGTTTTGCGTTTCGCTCACGGCTTCATCCACGGAATTATCCCGTCTTTCGGGTTACTCGATACAAATTGCAAACGACTTCACGCCGCCTAGCTGCAACTGCGCGGTGTGATGTTGTTTTCCTTGGCGTAAGCAGCCGCCCCGGACTCTATCATCGGCCGCACGACGTCGCGCATGACCTTGTTCCAGCCGCTGATCAGCCTCCAGGTCTTGGTTTTGGCGTTCCACTGCTGGATCAACACCGGGCCACCGCCTTCGTGATCGGCGCAGGTGACTTTGATGTCGGTCAGGCCGGAGAGGCCAATCTTGGCCCATCGTGCTTGGTCGATGGACATGTTTTCCAGAGCCCAGCGGACCTGTTCACCGTTGACCACCTTGACGCCGAATTTCTTCTGGGCGTCGCGGATGGCCTCGACCACGATGATGAAGTTGAAGACGCCACGGGTGTACAGCACTTCGCCGACGCGGCTGCGCTCGCCGGCACCCAACCCCTTGTCATAGACGTACTTGAGGATGTCGCGGTGCAGGTCGAAATCGCGGCCCGGCGGATGCCAGGTGGCGGCCTTGTAGTTGTGGGCCCCCATGCCGGCCGGCATGACGTCACTTTCCGTTCCCGACCACCAGTTGCCGATGAATTGATCCATCGGGTAGCCGATGGCAGCAGCCTCCTTGACCGCCACTTGGTTCATCACACCCCAGCCAGACATGAAGATGTAATCGGGCTTGAGGCGCCGGATCTGCAACCAGGTCGCCTTCTGCTCCTGACCGGGATGGTCGACGGCGAGCAGGGTCAGCTTGTAGCCAAACTTCTTGGCTAGCACCTCGAGCGTCGGATTGGCTTCCTTGCCATAGGCGCTGTTGTGGTAAATGTGGGCGATCTTCTTGCCCTTGAGGTTGGCCACCCCGCCTTCCTGAGAGCCGATGTAGTTGATGACCGCGCTGGCCTGGCTCCAGTAGGTGGTGGGGAAGTTGAATACCCAGGGGAAGACCCGGCCGTCAGCCGCCGTGGTGCGGCCGTAACCGATTGTCAGCACCGGAATCTTGTCGACTGGCGCCTTGGGGATGAGCTGGTAGGTGATGCCCGTCGAATTGGGGATGACCACGACCGGATTCTTGCTCTTCATCTTCTCGTAGCATTCGACGCCGACCTTGGTGTTGTAGCCGGTCTCGCACTCCTCGTAGACCAGCTTGACGCCGCCGACGCCACCGTCACGCTCGTTGATCAGTGTGATGTAGTCCCGGAACCCATTGCCGAAAGGGATGCCGTTCGGCGCATAAGGTCCGGTGCGGTAGGTCAGTCCCGGCAGGAATATGGTATCCTCCGCGATAGCGACCTCGGCTGTTCCCACCACCGTCAAAGCGACGGCGGCAGCCAGCCCTAGTGAAAATCTGCTGTATTTCATACCCTTCTCCCAGCTTGCTTCCAATTCATCGGATTCATTCTTTCGACTACGCCAACATTAAACAATGCCCGGCGGGCCACACAATCCGCTCCGATAATGGCGGACGGTGATTTATCGTGATTTCTTAGTGCGGAAAATGGCCATAGCCGCAATTTCTCTTTGGCGATCTGCCACAGCCTTGCCATGCCGTTGGGCTCGACGATCAAGGTGGCAATGATCAGCGAGCCGAAGATGATGATCTCGATGTGCTTGGCGGTCACCGCCTGCATGCCCATGCCGCCGACCATGACATTGGTCAGCAGGATAGGCATCAGCACGATGAAGGCGGCGCCCATGAACGAGCCGGCAATGCTGCCCAAGCCGCCGATGATGACCATGAACAGCACCTGGAAAGAGAGGTTGATGTCGAAGGCCTCGGCGGTCTCGACGGCACCCAGCCACAGCGCGAACATCATGGCCCCGGCGACGCCGATGTAGAAAGACGAGATGGAAAAGGCCAGCAGCTTGACCTGGAAGGGCCTGAAGCCGATCAACTGGGCCGCTATGTCCATGTCGCGTATGGCCATCCAGGCCCGGCCCACCGAGCCCCGCGCCATGTTCTTGGCCAGCAGCGCGAACACGCAAACGACGATCAGGCAGAAAAAGTAGCGCGACAGGCTGGTGGCGTAGGGACCGGTCATGATGACGCCCAGCACCTCGCGCGGCGGCGCCGTGATAGTGCCGGAAGGCGTGTAGTTGACGAACCACGGCACTTTGTTGAACAGCCAACTGAGAAAGAACTGAGCGGCCAGGGTGGCCACGGCCAGGTAGAAACCCTTAATGCGCAGGCTGGGGATGCCGAAGATCATGCCGACGGCGGCCGTGACCAGGCCCGACAGCAACAACACCACGATCAGGTTCATCTCAGGAAAGCCGGTCATCAGCTTGTAACACGACACCGCACCGACCGCCATGAAGCCGCCGGTGCCCAGCGACACCTGGCCGCAATAGCCGGTCAGGATGTTGAGGCCAATTGCGGCCAGCGAATAGATCAGCACTGGTATCATGATGGCCTGGAGGAAGTATTCGTTGCCCACCAGGGGAAACACGATGAAGGCGATCGCCAAGATGACACCGATGAACCAGCGATCCTGGGTGATCGGGAAGATGGCCTGGTCGGCGACGTAGCTCGTCTTGATCTGGCCGGCCTCGCGGTAAATCATGACGTCACACCCTTTCGATGATCTTTTCGCCGAACAGGCCTTGGGGCCGGAACAGCAGGAACACCAGCGCCACCATGTAGGCGAACCAGTTCTCAATAGCGCCGCCGATCAGCGGCCCCCAATAGATCTCGGCGACTTTTTCGCCGATACCGATGATGAGGCCGCCGACGATGGCTCCGGGCACCGAGGTAAAGCCGCCCAGGATCAGCACCGGCAGCGCCTTCAGCGCGATCAGCGAGAGCGAAAACTGGACGCCGCTTTTCGAGCCCCACATGATACCGCCGACCAGCGCCACCACGCCCGACACCGACCACACGATGATCCAGATGTTCTTCAGCGGCACGCCCACCGACAGCGCCGCCTGATGGTCGTCGGCGACGGCGCGCAAGGCGCGGCCGATGCGGGTCTTCTGGAAGAAGATGGCCAGCACCGTAACCAGTATGGCGGCCGTCACGGCGGCCCAGATCTCGAAGATCTGGAACTGGATGCCCTGCCATTCGAAATTGCCGGACGGAATGCCGATGTCCAGCGGCTTGACGGTGCTGCCCCAGAGGATGTCGCCGAAGCCCTCGAGCACGAAAGCCAGCCCAATGGTGCTCATGAATAGGATGATCGGTTCCTGGTTGACCAGCGGCCGCAGCACGAGGCGTTCGATCAGGTAGGCCAGGCCCACCATGATGACGCAGGTCAGCGGCACGGCCAGGAAGGGCGACATGGCGTAACCCATGGTGCCCAGCGACACCGGCACGGTGCCGGTCATCAGGCCGACCAGGGTCAGCGCCGCGAACAGCGCCAGCACGCCTTGGGCGAAGTTGAAGACGCCCGAAGCCTTGAAGATGAGCACGAAACCGAGCGCCACCAGCGAGTACATGACGCCGGTCATCAGGCCGCCGATCACCACCTCGGCGAAAAACTCCGGGTAGGTCGCCATATCGATGAAGGGGGCCAGGATGATGTCGTTGAGAACTTCCATTACCACTCTCTCCCGCCGTCAGCGGAGCTGCCGCCTTCAGTCATGGCTGACCCCCAGATAGGCTTCGATGACGGCGCTGTCGTTGCGCACTTGGTCCGGCGTGCCCTCGGCGATCTTGCGGCCGTAATCGAGCACTACGACCCGATCGGAAATGTCCATCACCACCCCCATGTCGTGTTCGATCAGCGCGATGGTGGTGCCGAATTCGTCGTTGACGTCGAGGACGAAGCGGCACATGTCCGCTTTTTCCTCGATGTTCATGCCGGCCATGGGCTCGTCGAGCAACAGGAGATCGGGCTCGGCGGCCAGGGCGCGTCCCAACTCGACCCGTTTTTGCATGCCGTAGGGCAGGCGGCCGACGGGGATCTTGCGGATCGCCTCGATCTCCAGGAACTCGATGATGTGTTCGACGAAATCGCGGTGTTCGAGCTCTTCCTTGCGGGCCGGTCCCAGGTGCAGGGCCTGCAGCAGGAAGTTGGTCTTCATTTTCAGATTACGGCCCGTCATCAGGTTGTCTAGAGTCGACATGCCGTGAAACAGCGCCACGTTCTGGAAGGTGCGGGCGATGCCCTGGACGGCCGCCAGGTGCGGTTTCATGTCCCGACGCACGTCACCCTTGAAGGTGATGGTGCCGCTGCTGGGGTGATAGAAGCCGTTGATGCAGTTGAGCATCGACGTCTTGCCGGCGCCGTTGGGGCCGATGATGGCGAGGATTTCGCGCTCGCGTATGTCGAAACTCACGTCGATCAGGGCGCGCACGGCGCCGAACGAGACGCTGACGTTGTCGACCTTGAGCATCACGTCGCCGAAGGTCCGCTCGGGGAACCCGGCGGTTTCGGGGTTGGCAGTGCTGACGGCGGCTTGGCTCATTAGCTGGCCTTCTTCATGCTGTCGTAGGTTTCCGAAGTCTGGACCTTCAGGTTGGCCTTGATGACGCCCTCGCGGCCGTCCTCGAAAGTCACCTTGGCCTCGACGGCGACCCGGTCGGTATCGGAATAGAGGCCGTCGACAAGATCGCCGAAGCGGTCGGCGATGATGCGCCGGCGCACCTTGCCGGTACGGGTGATTTCGCCGTCGTCGGCATCCAGTTCCTTGTGCAGGATGAGGAAGCGCTTGATCTGCGAGCCCACCAGAGCGCTGTCGCGGGCCAGCGTGCCGTTGACGTCCTCGACACAGCCCTTGACCAGATTGTAGACCTCGTCACGATCGGCCAAATCGGTATAGCTGGTGTAGGCGATGCCTTGGCGCTCGGCCCAGTTGCCGGTGGCTTCGAGGTCGATATTGATGAAGGCACCGACGAAATCCCGTTGGTCGCCATAAGTCACCGCCTCCTTGATGAAGGGGTGGAACTTGAGCTTGTTCTCCAGGTACTGGGGCGCGAACAGGGTGCCATCGTTCATGGTACCGACGTCCTTGGCCCGATCGATCACCTTGAGGTGGCCGCTGTCGTCGATGATGCCGGCGTCGCCGGTATGGATCCAGTCGTTTTCCCCTTCACCCTTGGTCTCTTTGGTGGCCTCTTCGTTCTTGTAATAGCAGTCGAAGGTGCCGGGGCTGCGGAACAGGATCTCGCCGTTTTCGGCGATCTTGACTTCGCAACCCGGGGCCGGCGGCCCCACCGTGTCATGTTTGACGTCGCCATCGCGCTGAAGCGTCACGTAGGCGCAGGATTCGGTCTGGCCGTAAAGCTGTTTCAGGTTGATGCCCAGGCTGCGGTAGAAATCGAAGACCTCCTCGCCCAAAGGCGCGCCGGCGGTGTAGGCGATGCGCACTCGGCTAAGGCCCAAGTTGTTGCGCAGCGGCCCGTAGATCGAGAGGTTGCCCAGCCAGTAGAGGAAGCGCTCGCCCGCCGATACCGGCTTTTGTTCCATGATGCGCACACCGACCCGCCCCGCGACGCCGAGGAAGTAGTCAAAGAGCCATTTCTTGATGGCGCCCGAATCCTCCATGCGAATGCGGATTTGCGTCAGGAAGCCTTCCCAGATGGCAGGAGGCGCGAAGAAGTAGGTCGGCCCCAATTCCTTGAGGTCGAGCATCACCGTGTCACTGCTTTCGGGGCAGTTGACGGTTAGGCCCGATTGGTAGGCCTGGGCGATGGAGAAGAAATGATCGCCGACCCAAGCCAGCGGCAGGTAGGACAGCACCTCGTCTTTCACGTTGAGCTGTTCTATGGCAACGGATTCCTGAGACGCCTTCATCAGCGCCCGGAATGAAATCACCACTCCCTTTGGGTCGCCGGTGGTGCCAGAAGTATAGGCGATCAGGGCGACGTCGTCGTTCTTGCCCAGCGCCACTTGGCTGTCATAGAAGTCGGGTTTGGCAGCGTCCAGCGCCCGGCCCTGCTCCTTGAGATCGCTAAGGGCGTGCACGAACGGCTGGTCGTAGTGCCGCATGCCGCGGGGGTCCTTGTAGATCAAGATCTCGATTTTAGGGCAGCGCTCCATCACCGACAGAATCTTGTCGACTTGCTCCTGGTTTTCGCAGATCGCGATACGGATTTCGGCGTGCTCGAGGACGTACTGCATCTCCTCGGCGATGCCATCCTGGTAAAGCGGGATGGGTATACCGCCGATGGCCTGGATGGCGGTAAACGACCAATAGAGCTCGGGCCGGTTGGCGCCGATGATGGCGACGTGTTCGCCGCGCTGCAGGCCAACCTCGAAAAGTCCCAGCGCCATGGCGCGGATTTCTGCGGCGGTTTGCGTCCAAGTCCAGGTTTGCCAGATGCCGTAGTATTTTTCGCGATAAGCCGGACTGTCAGGCCAACGCTTGATCTGTTCTTGCAGCAGCGCAGGAAAAGTCTCGGCGTGCGCTACGGATTGATCCCTGTCGGTCATTGGTCGACCACTCGCTTTCGTCTGATTCCGGTTTTCGATCTTAGGAGGCCAGGTGAGGCAACGACGCATCAAAGCCGTCGCCAGCCAAGACAGCACACGCAGTCCTGCCCTTGGCCTGAAAGGGCCTAAGCGGCGACACCAACCTTGGCGCAACGGAAAGGGTCGTTGCGGTCATCACTCCCCATGCTTTATCAGGTGGCCGGTTGGTCCGACACTTGTTGATTTGAACCGGCAGCGTAGCCGCGGGCGGAGACAAAATACCAATATTGCTTCGCCGCGCAACACCTTGTGTCGATATTTCTTTAGTTTGGAATTATTCCAAATCATTTTGGCCGCCAGCCGCCGGCCGCCTGCCCATGACGGCCGGCGCCATCGGCAAAGCGTTTGGCGCCGGCGATCGCCTCTTCGTCGACGGCCTCCTGGCCCAGGGCGAACTCCCGCACCATGGCGGTTTCCAAATCGAGACCCTGCTGTTCGTATACCGACATGCGATCCGAGCGCATGCAGATCTGCGGTAGGCCGCAAAGCTCGAGCGCCAGAGACTCGGCTGCGTCGCGGGCCTGGCCATCGGGCACAACGCGGTTGGCCAAGCCCATGGCCAGGGCCTCCCGGGCGTCCACCGGCCGGCCCGTGAGAATCAGATCGAGCGCCCGGCCCATACCGATCAGCCGCGGCAGGCGGACGGTGCCGCCATCGATCAGCGGCACTCCCCAGCGCCGGCAAAAGACGCCGAAGACGGCACTCTCCTCGGCGACGCGCAGATCGCACCATAACGCCAGCTCCAGCCCGCCGGCCACGGCATGGCCGGCGACGGCGCCGATTACCGGCTTGGACAGCACCATGCGGCTGACCCCAATGGGGCCGTCGCCGTCGGGGGCGACGCGGTTGGCGAATTCGCGGCCTTTGGAGAAGGCCTTGAGGTCGGCGCCCGAACAAAAAGTGCCATTGGCGCCGAATAGCACTGCCACGCGGGCTTCGTCGTCGGCCTCGAAGGCGCGAAAGGCCTCGGCCAGGCTGGCGGAGGTGGCCCGGTCGAGGGCGTTGCGGACCTCCGGTCGGCTGAGCACGACCGTGGTGACCGGGCCGTTCTTTTCGATTGTGACGGTCATGGTGACTCTCCTTGGCTTATGTTGACGCAGATCAAAGGTGGGCGGTGCCGCCGTCGACGAGCAGCGACTGGCCGGTCATGAAGGCGCTGGACGGCGAGGCCAGGAACAGTAGGACACCGACCAAATCGTCGGGCACTTGCTTGCGGCCGACGCACTGGCGCGCCACCAGGGATTGGCGGCGGGCCTCGTCGACCGCCGGGTTCTCGACCTCGGTCTCTGTCAGACCGGGTAGCACGGCATTGACGGTTATGTCGTCACCTCCCAGTTCGCGGGCCAGGGCTCGCGTGAGGCCGATGACGGCGGCTTTGGAAGTTATGTAATGAGACAGTAGCGGCAGCCCGAGCGGTACCGTGCTCGAGGAGATGTTTATTATTCGGCCTGCACCAGCCTGGCGCATAGCCGGCAGCACGGCTCGGGCGGCAAGGAAATTGCCGGTAACGTTGACCCGCATGACGTGTTCCCATTCCTCCAGCGGAATCTCGTCGAAGGGACGGCGTCCGAGGGTGGAGTAGATGCCGGCGTTGTTGATCAGGACGTCGATACGGCCCTCCGCCGCGACGGTGCCCGCGACCATGGAAGCCAGAGAATCCTCGGAGGTGACGTCGGTATCGAACGCCAAGGCCCGGCCGCCGGCGGCGGCGATCTCGCCGGCCACGCGCCGGCCATTGCCCCCGTCGCGGTCGGCGATCACCGCGATCGCGCCCTTGGCGGCGAACTGGCGGGCCACGGTGCGGCCGATGCCCTGACCGGCGCCGGTGATGACGACGATGCGCCCGGCGACTCCGGTTTCGATTTCCTGCATGGAATTCCACTCCTCACGTTGCACCCTTCCTCTTAGCAGGGCTTGCGGGCCGAACCCAATTGTGTTTGAACAACGCCGCTGGCGGCCGCATTTGCCACATGGGCGGCGCGGGGCCGGCACACCACAAAAAGGAGCAGGAATCGTGACAGCCCACGGCCAGGACAGCCTCAATCTTCGCCGCAGCCTCGAGGTCGGCGGACGGAGCTACGATTACTTCAGCCTACCGGCGGCCCAGGACGCCGGGCTCGGCGATCTCTCGCGCCTGCCCTTCTCGCTCAAGATCCTGCTCGAGAACCTGCTGCGCCACGAGGATGGTCGCACGGTTACTGTCGACGACATTCGCGCCCTGGCCGGCTGGGCCGAAACGGCCGGCGTCGAGCGCGAGATCGCCTACCGCCCGGCCCGCGTGCTGATGCAGGATTTCACCGGCGTTCCCGCCGTCGTCGATCTGGCGGCCATGCGCGCCGCCATGGCCGCCATGGGCGGCGATCCCAAGGCCATCAACCCGCTGTCGCCGGTCGACCTGGTGATCGATCACTCGGTGATGGTCGACAACTATGGTGACGACCAGGCCTTCGGCGCCAACGTGATCCGCGAGATGGAACGCAACGGCGAACGCTATGCTTTTCTGCGCTGGGGTCAGCAGGCCTTCGAGAATTTCCGCGTCGTGCCCCCGGGAACCGGCATCTGCCACCAGGTCAATCTGGAATACCTGGCGCAAGTGGTTTGGACAGGAGAAGCTGACGGTTCCACTCTGGCCTATCCCGACACTTTGGTGGGCACCGACAGCCACACCACCATGGTCAACGGCCTCTCCGTGCTGGGCTGGGGCGTCGGTGGCATCGAGGCGGAGGCAGCCATGCTGGGCCAACCCATTTCGATGGTGGTGCCCGAGGTCGTCGGTATGCGCCTCGAGGGCAGCCTCAAGGACGGCGTCACGGCCACCGATCTGGTATTGACGGTCACCGAGATGCTGCGCGCTCGTGGCGTGGTCGGCCGTTTCGTCGAATTCTACGGCCCCGGCGTCTCCGAATTGTCCCTTGCCGACCGCGCAACGCTGGCCAATATGGCGCCTGAATACGGCGCCACCTGCGGCTTCTTCGCCGTCGACGAGGAGACTATCGCGTTTCTCGAACTGACGGGCCGGGATCCCGAACGCATTGCCCTGGTCGAAGCCTACGCCAAGGCCCAGGGCCTGTGGCGCCAGGCCGACGCCCTCGATCCCGTGTTCAGCGATACGGTTTCCCTCGATCTGGGCAGCGTGGTGCCCAGCATCGCCGGGCCCAAGCGGCCGCAGGACCGGGTGCCTCTGGCCAACGCTAAGGAGGCCTTCGAGTCGGTCCTGGAGGAGACCTTCGACAAAGGCGACACGGCCAACATCGGCCAGTCGGTGCGCGACGCCGATTACGAGCTCAAGCACGGCGACGTGGTCATCGCCGCCATCACAAGTTGCACCAACACCTCCAATCCTGGTGTCATGTTGGCTGCCGGATTGGTGGCCAAGAAGGCCGCCGAGAAGGGCCTCCGCGTCAAACCCTGGGTCAAGACCTCGCTGGCTCCGGGCTCGCAGGTGGTGACAGAATACTTGGCCCGGGCCGGCCTGCAGGAGCCTCTCGACGCGCTCGGTTTCAATCTGGTGGGCTATGGTTGCACCACCTGCATCGGCAATTCGGGGCCGCTGGAAGAACCCATTGCCGAGGCCATTGGAGCCGGGGATCTGGTGGCCTGCTCGGTGCTATCGGGCAACCGCAATTTCGAGGGCCGCATCAGCCCCCACGTCAAGGCCAACTATTTGGCCTCGCCGCCGCTGGTGGTGGTTTACGCCCTGGCTGGCTCGCTGCGCCGCAATGTCTTCACCGAGCCGCTGGGCAAGGGCAGCGACGGCAACCCGGTCTATCTCGGTGACATCTGGCCCAGTACGGCCGAGGTGCGCGAAACCCTGGCGACGGCGCTCGACCGCGAAATGTTCGAAAGCCGCTACGCCGACGTCTTCAGCGGCACGGAGGCCTGGCAGGCCATCGAGACGGCGGAGGGGCTGACCTATGACTGGGATCCCACCTCGACCTACGTCCGCCACCCCACCTTCTTCCAGGACATGCCGGCCCAGCCCGGCGGCTTTTCCGACATCGTCGGCGCCCGGGCGTTGGCGCTGTTGGGCGATTCCATCACCACCGACCACATCTCGCCGGCCGGCGCCATAACCGGCGACAGCCCGGCCGGCGAATACCTGCTCGACCACCAGGTACCGGCCCGCGAGTTCAACTCCTTCGGGGCGCGGCGCGGCAACCACGAAGTGATGATGCGCGGCACCTTTGGAAATATTCGTTTGCGCAACGAGATGGCGCCCGGCAGCGAAGGCGGTGTCACCCGCCATATGCCGGACGGCGACCAGACCTCGATCTTCGCGGCGGCGGCGGCATACCAGGGCGACGGCGTGCCGCTGGTGGTGGTGGGCGGCAAGGAATACGGCACCGGCTCCTCGCGCGATTGGGCCGCCAAGGGCACCCGGCTGCTCGGCGTGCAGGCCGTGATCTGCGAGAGCTACGAGCGCATCCACCGCTCCAACCTGGTCGGCATGGGGGTGCTGCCGTTGCAGTTCAAGTCGGGCACTACGCGCCAGACCCTGGACCTCGACGGCAGCGAAACCTTCGCCATCTCGGGTCTGGTCGGGGGGATCACGCCGGGCATGGACGTGAGTTGCCGCATCGAGCGCGGCGACGGCAGCAGCCAGGAAGTGGAATTGACCTGCCGTATCGATACCGAGGACGAGGTCGAATACTTTCGTCACGGCGGCATTTTGCAGTACGTGCTGCGGCGGCTGGCGGCTGCATAGGGTATAGTCCTGGCACCGCTATTTGAGGCGCCAGGAGGTAATCATGACCGAACCGGTCGAGCGTATCGGCGATTACGATTACGTCATCGTGGGGGCCGGCTCGGCCGGTTGCGTGTTGGCCAATCGGCTTTCGGCCGATACCGACATGCGGGTGCTGCTGCTCGAAGCCGGCGGCCACGACAACCGCATGTGGATCCACATCCCGATCGGCTACCTATACACCCAGAACGATCCGCGCACCGACTGGTGCTTCAAGACGGTGGCCGAGGAGGGTCTCAACGGCCGGGCCTTGAACTACCCTCGCGGCCGGGTGCTGGGCGGCTGTTCGTCCATCAACGGCATGATCTACATGCGTGGCCAGTCGAATGATTATGATCACTGGCGCCAGCTCGGCAACGTCGGCTGGGGCTGGGACGACGTGCTGCCCTACTTCCGCAAGTCCGAGGACTACGTACACGGCGCCGACGACTTCCACGGCGCCGGTGGCGAGTGGCGGGTCGAGGAGATGCGCTTGACCTGGGAGATCCTCGATGCCTTCCGCGATGCTGCGGCCGAGGCCGGCATTCCCAAGATCAGCGACTTCAACCGCGGTGACAACGAGGGCAGCGCCTATTTCCAGGTCAACCAAAAGCGCGGCGTGCGCTGGTCCACGGCCAAGGGCTTTCTGCGTCCGGTGCGCCAACGCGCCAACCTGCACGTCGTCACCGGCGCCCAGGCCAGCAATATCGAGGTCGACGGCAAGCGCGTCAGCGGCCTCAAGTTTCGCCGCGGTGGGCGCGATTTCGTTGCCGGCGTGCGGGGCGAGTTGATTCTGGCCAGCGGTGCCATCGGCTCGCCGCAGCTCCTGCAGCTTTCCGGCATCGGGCCGCCCGAGCTCTTGGCCGAGCATGGCGTCGAAACGCTACATGCGCTGCCCGGCGTCGGCGGCAATCTGCAGGATCACCTGCAGCTTCGCCTGATCTTCCGGGTGAGCAACACCAAAACCCTCAACCAGAGCGCCAACAGTCTGCTCGGTCGCCTGGGCATGGGGCTGCAGTACTTCCTCATGCGCAAGGGGCCGCTGACCATGGCGCCCAGCCAGCTTGGCCTGTTCGCCAAATCGGACCCGTCGCGCGAGACGCCCAACCTGGGATATCACGTGCAGCCCTTGTCGCTGGACAAGTTCGGCGACCCGCTGCACGACTTCCCGGCCTTCACCGCCTCGGTTTGCAACTTGCGGCCCGAAAGCCGCGGCCGCGTCGCCATCGCCAGCAATGATCCCTTCGCCGCCCCCGAGATCCGGCCCAATTACCTGACGGCGCCGGCCGATCGTCAGGTGGCGGCCGATGCCATCCGCCTGACGCGGCGAATCTGCGCAGCTCCGGCCCTTGCCCCCTTCAGCCCACATGAATACCTGCCCGGCGCCGACATCGATGGCGACGAGGATCTGGCCCAGGCGGCCGGCGACATCGGCACCACCATCTTCCACCCCGTTAGCACCTGCAAGATGGGTGACGACGACCAGGCCGTGGTCGATCAGCGCCTGCGGCTGCACGGCATTGCCGGCCTGCGCGTGGTCGATGCTTCGGTCATGCCCACCATCACCTCGGGCAATACCAACTCACCGGTGGTAATGATCGCCGAGAAGGCCGCCGACATGATCCGCGAGGATCGGCGCTAAACCGCATTTCTCACCGACAAGTGATTCGCTTGTGATACCGGCATACCTTAAGCCGGAACGGTGATGATCCATCGCTTTCTGCCACGCTCGCCCGGTCTCGTTTTCGCCGCCCTCATGTTGGTTGCGGGGCTGGTATTTTCAGAGGCTCGGGCGCAGCTACGGAATCCGACGGTGGTCGAGCTTTTCACCTCTCAAGGCTGCTCCTCCTGTCCGCCGGCCGATGCCTTCCTGGGTGAGTTGGCCGAGCGCGACGACCTCATCGCGCTCAGCTTCCATATCGACTACTGGGATTACATCGGCTGGAAGGACACCTTCGCCACGTCCGACACGACCGCCCGCCAACATGCCTATGGCCGCACACTGAGCCAACGTTACGTCTACACGCCGCAGATGGTGATCGGCGGTCGCAGTCATGTCGTCGGTTCGAAACGCCATGCCGTGCTAGCTGCCATCGACAGCGTGGGCGGTGGCGGTGCCGACGTGCACCTGGCGACGAGTCCGGACGGCGGCCTCAGGATCAAGATCGCTCCCGGACAGGTGTCGCCGCCCGCCGACGTCTGGTTGATGGAATACGACCGCCGCCACCAGGTAGCCATTCGGCGCGGCGAGAATCGCGGCCGCACCATCAGCTACCACAACGTGGTGCGTGGCCTGACAAAGCTGGGCCTCTGGGACGGCAGTGCCACCGAGCTCAAATCCGATATCGTCGCTTCACGCGCCGGTGGCCGCGATGGCTGCGTCGTCATCGTGCAGGAAGCCAATGGCGGTCCCATCCTGGGTGCCGTCAGGCTCAAGTTCGGCCAGTAGTCGAATCAATCCGGATCGTTGGGCTGGGGCCATCCGGCTCGTCGCTCATCGTCGTCTCCCTACCCCACAATCTGCAAACCAAAAGCGTGGCGATTGACAAGCCGGGCGCAAGCCGCTCGATTAGGGCGAGCAACAATCATCTGGAGCTTTGGTCAAATGGATGTCGTCGAAGCCATAACCAGCCGGCATTCCGTGCGGGCTTTCCTGCCCCGGCCGGTGCCTCGCGAGACCGTCGAACGCATTATCGAAGTGGCGGCGCGGGCGCCCTCGAGCGGCAACATCCAGCCCTGGAAAGTGCATGTCATGGCAGGCGAGACCAAGGATCGCTTCAGCCAGGCCATCCTGGAAGCGCGTGAGGTCGAAGATCACCTCTACGTCGCCGAATACCAGGACTATCCCAACGAGTGGCGCGAGCCCTATGATTCGCGCCGCCGCACCGTAGGCAAACTGCTGTACGGCGCCATCGGCATTCCCAAGGGTGATCGCGAGGCCATGTGGAAGCAGTTTGGCCGCAACTACACCTTTTTCGATGCGCCCGTCGGTCTCTTGTTCACCATCGACCGCGACATGGGTACGGGCTCATGGTTCGACGTCGGCATGTTCATCCAGAACTTCATGTTGCTGGCCCGGGCCGAAGGCCTCGATACCTGCGCGCAGGGTGCCTTCGCGCTCTACCACAAAATCGCCCGCAAGGTGGTAGGGGTGAGCGAGCTGGAAATCGTCATGTGCGGCATGTCGCTGGGCTACGCCGATCCTGAGGCACCGGAAAACAACTTCCCCACCGAGCGCGTGCCCCTGGAAGAATTCGCTACGTTTAGCGGGTTCTAGAGCTTCCGCCCCCCACCCCAACCCTCCCCCACAAGGGGCGAGGGAGTCGATCGAGGCCTTGTTTTGTCCCCTCCCCCTTGATGGGGGAGGGATAGGGAGGGGGTGTTTTTTTGTATTCCGCCCAGATCCGACCTAACCCCCAATCCCCCGGGCCATGACGTCGGCCAGGCGGCGCGAGAAGGCAGCCGGGTCCTCGGGGATTTCGCCCTCGATGATACGGGCCTGGTCGAGCAGCAGGTAAGCGGCGTCGGCCAGATTCTCGCCAGCACCGTCCTTGGTGGCCGTTGTGGCCAGGGTCTTGATCATGTCGTGTCGGGGATTGAGTTCAAGCACCCGCGGGCTTTGGGGGATGTCCTGGCCCTGCGCCTTGAGCAGTCGTGCCAGGTGCATGTCGATGTCCTGATCGTCAGCCACCAGGCAGACCGGGCTGTCGGTCAGGCGGTCTGTCGTGCGGACATCTTTCACAGCCTCGCCCAGCGTCAACTTGAGATGCGCAATGAGGGTCGAGAGCGCCCCTTCGTCGCCAGCCTCGGCCTCGTCGGTCTTGTCGTCGGGGGCCTTGATCTCGTCGAATTCGGTGTCGCCCCGGGTGATCGACTTGAAGGCGTGGTCCTCGTATTCGAAGCCGGAGGCGATCCAGAAGTCGTCGACCGGATCGGTGAGCAGCAGCACCTCGATGCCGCGTGCCGCAAAGCCCTCGATCTGCGGGCTCTTGCGCAGCGCATCGAGATCGTCACCGGTGATGTAGAAGATCGACTTCTGGCCCTCGGCCAGACCGGCCACGTAGTCCGCCAGCGAATTCAACTTGTCGCCCGAGCGGGTGGTATGGAAGCGGGCCAGCTTGAGCAGTGCCTCGCGCTGGTCCGCGTCCTCGTAGATGCCCTCTTTGATGACGGCGCCGAAGTTGCCCCAGAAAGTGGCGAATTCCTCGGGTGCTTTGTCGGCTTTCTTGCCCAGCTCATTGAGCAGGCGCTTGACCAGGGCCTTCGAGATGCGGGTCACCAGCGGGCTCGATTGCAGCACCTCGCGGCTGATGTTGAGCGGCAGGTCCTCGGCATCGACGACGCCGCGCACGAAACGCAGCCATGGCGGCAGCAAGCCCTCCAGGTCATCGGTGATGAAGACCCGTTTGACGTAAAGCTTGAGGCGGTGCCGGCGCTCGGCGCTGAAGAGGTCGAAGGGCCGGGCTGACGGCACGAACAGCAAGAGCGTGTATTCGATCTTGCCCTCGGCCCGAGCATGGAGCGTGAGCCAGGGTTCGTCGAAGCTGTGGGCGGAGTGGCGGTAGAACTCCGTGTACTGCTCGGCCGTGATGTCCTTTTTTTGCCGCGTCCACAGGGCCGAGGCTTCGTTGAGCTTTTCACCGGCCGCCACCGGGCTGTCCGCAACGCCGTCGGCGAAGCGGATGGGAATGGCGATGTGGTCGGAGAAGCGCTTGATGATGTGGTGCAGACGCGCCGCTTCGACGAAGTCCTTCTCGGCCTTGCGGATGGTCAGCACCACATCGGTGCCGCGGCCTTCGCGTTCGGCCTCGCTCACCTCGTAGCTGCCCTGGCCGTCCGACGACCACAGCCAGGCCTGGTCTTCGCCGGCCTTGCGGCTGATCACCTCGACATGATCGGAAACCGTGAACGCGGAATAAAAACCGACTCCGAACTGGCCGATCAGGGCCACGTCCTTGTTGTCGTCGCCGCTCAAGTGATCCATGAAGGCGGAGGTGCCGGAGCGCGCGATGGTGCCCAGGTTCTCGATCAACTCGTCGTGGTTCATGCCGATGCCGTTGTCCGACACGCGTATCGTGCGCGCCTTCTTGTCGACGTCGATGGTGATTCGCAAGTCGGGGTCGTCGGCGGATAAACCGGGATGGGTGATGGCAGCATAGCGCAGCCTGTCGCAGGCATCGGAGGCGTTCGAGATCAGCTCGCGAAGGAAGGTTTCCTTGTCGCTGTATAGTGAATTGGCGACGATGTGCAGAAGTTTGGTGACTTCGGCCTCGAAGCTGCGTGTCTCTTGTGCCATGGCGGACGAGCCCTCGCGAAATGAATTGTTGGTTTGTAGGTTTGGCGGACAATATGTTCACCATCGTGGGTAATTCAAGAGGGACCGGCGTTCCTGGGGAGAATTCGATGTTACGAACCGCTATTGCTTTTGTTTTCTTTGGCACTCTGGCGTTTTCGGCCCAGACCGCCGAACGCCGGATCGGCGACCTCATGGTCGGACACGCCTGGGCCCGGGCCTCGGCCGGCAAGATGGCACGCAACGGTGCTGCCTATATCACGGTGCATAATCTGGGTAGCGAGGTTGACCGCCTGGTGGCGGCAGAAACGCCGGCGGCGGCCAAGGCCCAGTTCCACACTCATGTTTCTAAAGACGGCGTCATGCGCATGACCCGTCTTAAGGTCGTCGAAGTACCGCCTGGCGCGCCCGTGGTATTCCGGCCCGGCGGTTTGCATGTGATGCTGATGAAGCTGCTAGCGCCGCTGAAGAAAGGCAGCGAATTTACGCTCACGTTGACCTTCGAGAAGGCCGGCCAGGTCGAGATCACGGTGCCGATCATGGCCGTCGGTGCCATGGGCGGGCAGCAGCATGACGACATGCACAAGGACGGCGGCGGGCATAAGGATGGCGACCACGACAAGCATCACAAGATGCATCACGGCAGCAAATCCGACTCTTGACAGCCGATCCGCTGACAACCGATCCGCGCGTGCGGACTTGCGGCGCTTGACGATTCGCGCTAGTTAGCGGAACTCTTCGAAGGCTGATCAACTCATCTCAAAGCGCCACGTCGACGGGCGCGGAGCTTGTGGAGGACGTGATGGCGCGCAACAAGATCGCACTCATCGGCGGCGGCAATATCGGCGGCACCCTGGCCCATCTGGCCGGGCTCAAGGAACTCGGCGACGTGGTCATGTTCGACATCGTCAAGGGCCTGCCCCAGGGCAAGTCGCTGGACATCGCCCAGTCCGCCCCGGTCGAGGGTTTCGACGCCGGCTTTACCGGCACCCAGGGCTACGCCGGTATCCGCGGTTCCGACGTGGTCATCGTCACGGCCGGCGTGGCGCGGCGGCCGGGCATGAGCCGCGACGACCTGATCGAGATCAATACCAAGGTCATGCAGGCCGTGGGCGAGGGCATCAAGCGATATGCCCCCGGCGCCTTCGTCATCTGCATCACCAATCCCCTGGATGCCATGGTCTGGGTGCTGCGCGAGGTTTCGGGTCTGCCCCACAATCGCGTCGTAGGGATGGCCGGCGTGCTCGATTCGGCACGCTTCCGCCACTTCCTGGCCGACGAGATGGGTGTCTCGGTCGAGGACGTCACGGCCTTCGTGCTGGGCGGCCACGGCGACACCATGGTGCCGCTGCCGCGCTATTCTACGGTCTCGGGAATTCCGCTGCCGGATCTGGTCAAGATGGGCTGGATCAAGCGCGAGCGCCTGAACGAGATCGTTCAGCGTACCCGTGACGGCGGGGCCGAAATCGTCGGTCTCTTGAAAACCGGCTCGGCCTTTTACGCGCCGGCCAGCGCCGCAATCCAGATGGCCGAATCCTATCTCAGGGACAAGAAACGGGTGCTGCCCTGTGCCGCCTACCTCAACGGCCAGTACGGCTATCGCGACATCTACGTCGGTGTGCCGGTGGTGATCGGTGCCGGCGGTGTCGAGAAGGTCGTCGAGATCGCCCTCAACAAGAGCGAAAAGGCAGCGCTGGGCAAGTCGGTCGGCGCGGTGCGCGAGCTTTTGCGCGTCGTCAAGCGCCTCGATCCTTCGCTGGTCAAAAAGAAAGCCAAGGCCAAGCGGCCGGCAAAGCGCAAAGCCAAGAAAAGCAAGTAGCCGGATTTAGGCCGAACCTCAAAAAACGCCGAAAGCAAAGCGGCCAGAGACCGCTGCGGGAGAGCCCATGAATATTCACGAGCACCAGGCGAAAGAACTCTTCGCCAAATACGGCGTCGTCGTGCCGCGCGGCAAGGTGGCGTTCAGCGTCGACGAGGCCACTGCGGCGGCCGAGGAACTGGGCGGCCCCGTCTGGGTGGTCAAGGCTCAGATCCATGCTGGCGGCCGCGGCAAGGGCGGCGGCGTCAAGGTCGTTAAATCGCTCGACGAGGTGACAGTGGCGGCCCGCGACATACTGGGCATGACCCTGGTCACGCATCAGACCGGCCCGGCCGGCAAGGAGGTCCAGCGTATTTACGTCGAGGACGGCTGCGACATCGCCCGCGAGCTTTACCTCAGCATGTTGATCGACCGCGGCACCAGCCGGGTTACCGTCATGGCCTCGACCGAGGGCGGCATGGACATCGAGGAAGTGGCCGCCAAGACGCCGGAGAAGATCCAGTTCGTCTCCGTCGATCCGGCCACCGGGTTGCAGGCATTCCACGCCCGCCGCATTGCCTTCGGTCTGGAGCTCGAAGGCAAACAGGTGGGGTCGGCGGTGAAGTTCCTGATGGCGCTCTACCGGGCCTTCACCGAAACCGACGCCAGCCTCATCGAGATCAACCCGCTGGTGGTCACCGGCGCCGGCGAGGTGATGGCGCTGGACGCCAAGATGAACTTCGACGACAACGCGCTCTACCGCCGCCCCGACATAGCTGCACTGCGTGACGAGAGCGAGGAGGATCCGGCCGAACTCGAGGCGGCCGAGCACGAGCTCAGCTACATCAAGCTCGATGGCTCTATCGGCTGCATGGTCAACGGTGCCGGTTTGGCCATGGCCACCATGGACATCATCAAGCTCTATGGCGGCGATCCGGCCAACTTCCTCGACGTCGGCGGCGGCGCCACCCGCGACCGCGTCACCGAAGCCTTCAAGATCATTCTTTCGGATCCCAACGTCGAAGGCATCCTGGTCAACATCTTCGGCGGCATCATGCGTTGCGACGTGATCGCCGAAGGCATTGTGGCAGCGGCCAAGGAGATCAGCATCGGCGTGCCCCTGGTGGTGCGCCTGGAGGGCACCAACGTCGACCTCGGCAAGCAGATCCTGGCCGATTCGGGGTTGCCCATCCTGTCCGGGGACGATCTCGGCGATGCTGCCGAGAAGGTGGTCAAAGCGGTCAAGGAGGCGGCGTGATGGCAGTTCTGGTCAATTCCGATACCCGTGTCATCTGCCAGGGCTTCACCGGCTCCCAGGGCACCTTCCATTCCGAACAGGCCATCGAATACGGCACCAAGATGGTTGGCGGCGTGACGCCCGGCAAGGGCGGCTCGAGCCATCTGGACCTTCCGGTCTTCGACACCGTGGCCGAGGCGGTCTCGGCCACCGGGGCCACCGCCACCGCGATCTATGTGCCGCCGCCCTTCGCCGGCGACGCCATCCTCGAGGCCATCGATGCCGGTGTCGAGTTGATTGTGGCCATCACCGAAGGCGTGCCGGTGCAGGACATGGTTCGCGTGAAAAGGGCCTTGGCGGGTTCGGCCTCGCGCCTGGTCGGTCCCAACTGCCCCGGTGTCATTACGCCTGGCGAATGCAAGATCGGTATCATGCCGGGCCACATTCACCAGCGCGGCAAGGTCGGCATCGTCTCGCGTTCGGGCACGCTGACCTACGAGGCGGTGGGCCAGACCACTGCCGTGGAGCTGGGCCAGACCACCTGTATCGGTATCGGCGGCGATCCCGTCAACGGCACCAACTTCGTCGACTGCCTGGAAATGTTCTTGGCCGATGACGAGACCGAGGCCATCGTCATGATCGGCGAAATCGGTGGCAGCGCCGAAGAAGAGGCGGCCGCCTTCATCAAGGCCAACAAGGTCAAGAAACCTACGGTCAGCTTCATCGCCGGCCGCACCGCACCGCCGGGCAAGCGCATGGGCCATGCCGGCGCCATCATCTCGGGTGGCAAGGGTGGCGCGGAGGACAAGATCGAGGCGCTGCGCGGCGCCGGCATCGCCGTCGCCGATTCACCGGCCAGCATCGGCACCACGCTGGCCGAGATGATGTAAGGCGGGGGTGAGGAGCCGAGATTTAGGCTTTTTCCCCACTGGCATTGGGCTAGATTAAGGTTCCTGACGGCCACAGCGTCTCAACCGAGGGGGGATGACGATGGCGAACGGTGTGGACAAGGCTTCGTTTCTCTCGGGCGCCAGTGGCGCCTTCATCGAGAATCTGCACGCCCGCTTCAAGGAGAACCCGCAGGCCGTCGATTTCGGCTGGCAGCAGTTCTTCGCCGAACTGGGCGACGAGGCCGAGGCGGTAGAGGCTGAGGCCCGTGGGCCGAGTTGGGGGCGCCAGGGGCTTTTCGCCCTCGAAGACGGCGAGTTGCCTGCCCGGGCTGCCGCCACCGGGCTCGAGGGCCGGGCGGCGACGCTCGATTCGATCCGCGCCATTATGATGGTCCGTGTTTACCGCGTGCGCGGCCACCTGATCGCCGATCTCGACCCGCTGGGGCTTGAGGCGCGGGAGTACCATCCCGAACTCGACTACCGCAACTATGGCTTCACAGAAGCCGACCTCGACCGCCCCATCTTCATCGACTACGTGCTGGGCCTGGAAACGGCGACGCTGCGCGAGATCGTCGAGATCCTGCGCCGCACCTACTGCGGCACGGTGGGCTACGAATTCATGCACATCCAGGATCCGGATCAGAAATCGTGGATCCAGATGCGCATCGAGAATCAAGAATATCAGGCCAACTTCACCAGCGAGGGCAAGCACAAGATCCTGCGCCAGATGACCGTGGCCGAGGGCTTCGAACGATTTCTCCATCTCAAGTATCCGGGCACCAAGCGTTTTGGCCTGGACGGCAGCGAATCGCTGATCCCGGCGCTCGAGGCCATCATCCGCCGGGGTTCGCAACTGGGTGTGGTGGATATCGAGTTGGGCATGCCGCACCGGGGCCGGCTCAACGTGCTGGCCAGCATCATGCACAAGTCCTATACCGCCATGTTCTCCGAATTCGAGGGTGTGCCGGCCAATCCCGATGACGTGCAGGGCTCGGGCGACGTCAAGTATCACCTCGGCACCTCGTCCGACCGAGAGAGCGATGGCGCCCCGGTCCATCTTTCGCTCTCGCCCAATCCTTCGCACCTGGAGGCTGTCGATCCGGTGGTGCTGGGCAAGACCAGGGCCAAGCAGGGGCAGTTGGCCGATGATGAGCGCCGCCAGGTGATGTCGGTGCTGATGCACGGCGACGCCGCCTTCGCCGGCCAGGGCCTGGTGGCCGAGTGCTTCGGGCTCTCGCAACTGCATGGCTACCGCACCGGCGGCACCATCCACATCATCGTCAACAACCAGATCGGTTTCACCACGGCGCCGCAGTACTCGCGCTCGTCCCCCTATCCCTCTGACGTCGCCAAAATGGTCCAGGCGCCGATCCTGCACGTCAACGGCGACGACCCCGAATCGGTGGTTCACGTGGCCCGAATCGCCACCGAGTTTCGCCAGGAATTCGGCGAGGACGTGGTCATCGACATGTTCTGCTACCGCCGCCATGGCCACAACGAGGGCGACGAGCCGGCCTTCACCCAACCCATCATGTACCGCAAGATCGCCCAACACCCCAGCTCTCGGCAGATCTACGCCCGCCGCCTGGCCGAGGAGGGCTCCATCCCGGAGGCCCAGTCCGAGGCCATGGTCAAGGAATACCACGACCACCTGCAGCAGGAATTCGACGCCGCCAAGAGCTACAAGCCCAACAAGGCCGACTGGCTGGAGGGCCGCTGGACCGGGTTCACCGCGGCGCACGGCGAGATTCGCCGGGGCCGCACCGATGTCGGCAAGAATGCCCTGGCAACCGTCGGCAAGGCCCTGACCCAGGTGCCCGAGGATTTCAACCTGCACCGCACTGTTCGGCGGTTGTTGAAAACCAAGCGCGAAAACCTGGAAAGCGGTAGCGGCATCGATTGGTCTACCGGCGAGGCGCTGGCTTTCGGCAATCTCTTGATGGAGGGCGTACCGGTCAGACTAAGCGGCCAGGACTCCGGCCGCGGCACCTTCTCGCAGCGCCATGCCGTGCTGACCGACCAGACCAACGAGCAGAAGTACGTGCCGCTCAACCATATCGCCCCGCGCCAGGCCAAGTTCGAGGTCATCGACAGTATGCTCTCCGAGGCCGCCGTGCTGGGCTTCGAGTACGGCTATACGCTGGCCGAGCCGCAGGCGCTGGTGCTGTGGGAGGCTCAGTTCGGCGATTTCGCCAACGGCGCCCAGGTCATCATCGACCAGTTCCTGGCGTCTGGAGAGACCAAGTGGCTGCGCATGTCGGGCCTGGTCATGCTGTTGCCGCACGGCCAGGAGGGCCAGGGGCCGGAGCACTCCTCGGCCCGGTTGGAGCGCTACCTGCAGATCTGCGCCGAAGACAACATGCAGGTGGCCAACTGCACCACGCCGGCCAGCTACTTCCATATTCTGCGTCGCCAGATCCATCGCGACTTCCGCAAGCCGCTCATCTTGATGACGCCCAAATCGTTGCTGCGGCATCGCCAGGCGGTTTCGCCGCTCTCGGATTTCGGACTGGGGAGCTCGTTCCACCGGGTGCTCTGGGATGGCAGTCCGGACCTCAAGGCCGATGCCAAGATCCGCCGCGTCGTGCTCTGTTCCGGCAAGGTCTATTACGACCTCTACGCAGAGCGCGAGGCCCGCGGTATCGACAACGTCTACATATTCAGGCTGGAGCAGCTCTACCCCTTCCCGGACAAGGCCCTGACCGAGGAACTGGCACGCTTTCCCAAGGCCAGTGTCGTATGGTGCCAGGAGGAGCCGCAGAACATGGGGGCCTGGAACTTCGTCGATCGGCGCATCGAGGCGGTACTGGCCGGCATCAAGCACGCCGCCGGCCGCCCGATCTATGCCGGCCGGCCCGAGATGTCGGCGCCGGCGCCGGGCACCATCAAACTCCACAACCAGCAACAGCAAAGCCTCGTCGATGCGGCGCTGGTAATTTGAAACAGGCGGACTGAGGCAAGCGGGAAGGCAATTCATGGCAATCGAGATACGGGTACCCAGCCTCGGCGAATCGGTGACCGAGGCGACGGTGGCGAAATGGTTCAAGGCGGTGGGCGACAGTGTCGTTGCCGACGAGCCGCTATTGGAGTTGGAGACCGACAAGGTCTCGCTCGAGGTTTACGCCACGGCCTCGGGAAGCCTGGCCGAGATCGCTGCCGAGGTCGACATCACGGTCGAGGTGGGGGCGCTGTTGGGCGTCATCGCCGAGGGCGAGGTGGCGGCTGTGCCGTCCGCTGCGCCGCAGCCGGAAGTGGTGCAACCGGAGCCACCCGCTGCGGCTCCGGCGGCCGCGCCGACCCTGTCGCCGGCCGTGCGCAAGCTGGTCGAAGAGCATTCCCTCGACCCCTCCGCCATCACCGGCACGGGCAAGGACGGGCGCCTGACCAAGGGCGACGTCTTGCAGTTCATCGAGGCGGCCGCTGCGGCGCCGGCACCGGCGGCACCAGCGGCCGCACCGGCACCAAAGGGGCCCCGGCCCCGGGCCGAGCGGGAAGAAAGAGTCCGCATGACGCGGCTCAGGCGCACCATCGCCGAACGCCTCAAGGCGGCGCAGAACACCGCCGCCATGCTGACCACCTTCAACGAGGCCGACATGTCGGCGGTGATGGCGTTGCGCAGCGAGTACCGCGACGACTTCGAAAAGCGCCACGGTGTGCGGCTCGGGTTCATGTCGTTCTTCTTGAAGGCCTGCGTGGTGGCGTTGAAGGAGATACCCGCCGTCAATGCCGAGATCGAGGGCGACGACCTGGTCTACAAGAACTATTACGATGTTGGTGTTGCTGTGGGCACGCCCCAGGGTTTGGTCGTGCCGGTGCTGCGCGATGCCGACGAGAAGAGCTTCGCCGATGTCGAGGCCGAGATCGGCGAGCTCGGTCGCCGGGCACGCGACGGCAAGCTGACGCTGGACGAAATGTCGGGTGGCACCTTCACCATCACCAACGGCGGCGTCTACGGCTCGCTACTGTCGACGCCCATCCTCAATCCGCCGCAGTCGGGCATCCTGGGCATGCACAAGATCCAGCCCCGGCCCATGGCGGTGGGCGACCAGGTCGAAGTGCGTCCCATGATGTACCTGGCGCTGAGCTACGACCACCGCATCGTCGACGGCCGCGAGGCCGTGACCTTCCTGGTCCGGGTCAAGGAGTGCATCGAGGATCCGCAACGTATTTTGCTCGATATTTAGCGGATCAGGTTTGTTGGCAAGCGGACACGTTTCTTATTTTGTCATTCTCGCGAAGGCGGGAACCCAGGTTTGGTTCGTTTTTTTGGGCGAATCGACGGTGAAAACGGTACAAAACCTGGATCCCCGTTTGCACGGGGATGACAAAAAACCGTCTGCGCCCCTGAGTTGCCCTAGCGGAGCCCTTAACCCATGAGCGAAAAAACCTACGATCTGATCGTCATCGGCGGCGGACCCGGCGGCTATGTCGCTGCCATTCGCGCTGCCCAGCTCGGCATGTCGGTGGCCTGCGTGGAAAAGGAGGCGACGCTGGGTGGCACTTGCCTCAACGTCGGCTGCATTCCCTCGAAGGCGTTGCTGCGCTCGTCGGAGCTTTTTGCCGAAGCTGCCCATGGCTTCGCCGACCACGGCATCAAGGCCGACGTCAGCCTTGATCTCAAGACCCTGATGGGGCGCAAGGACAAGATCGTCGGCGACCTCACCGCCGGCATCGCGTACCTCTTCAAGAAAAACAAAGTGACGCATATAAGTGGTGCCGGCCGCATCACGGCGCCGGGTTCGGTGGTGGTTGCCGGAGCCAAGAGCGAGCAAACCCTGACGGCCGGGCGCATCCTCATTGCCACAGGCTCCCAGGTGACGCCCCTGGCCGGCGTCGAGATCGACGAGACACGCATCGTTTCCTCGACCGGCGCCCTGGCCCTGAAAAAGGTGCCCAAGCGCCTGGTGGTGGTTGGCGCCGGGTTCATCGGGCTCGAGTTGGGCTCGGTTTGGCGCCGCCTGGGCGCGGACGTGACCGTCGTCGAGTTCCTCGACCGCATAACGCCGCCCTTGGATCTGGAGATCGCCAAGACCTTGCAGCGCACACTCAAGAAGCAGGGCATGACGTTTAAATTGGGCGCCAAGGTGACGGCGGCCAAGGCGACGAAGACCAAAGTCACTTTGGACGTCGAACCGGTAAAGGGCGGCGACGTGGAGAAACTCGACTGTGACGTGGTGCTGGTGTCCGTCGGCCGCGGTCCCTACACCGACGGCCTCGGCCTCGACGAGATCGGCGTTACCCGCGATGCCCATGGCTTCATCACCGTCGATAGCAGCTTCGCCACCAACGTCGACGGCATCTACGCCATCGGCGACGTCATCCGCGGCCCCATGCTGGCGCACAAAGCCGAGGAAGACGGCGTCGCCTGCACAGAGATCATGGCGGGACAGGCCGGCCACGTGGATTATGACCTGGTGCCTGGAGTCATCTACACCTCGCCCCAGGGCGCCGGCGTGGGGCAAACCGAGGAGGCGCTCAAGGAATCCGGCGTTGCCTACAACAAAGGGAAGTTCGCATTTTCGGCCAACGGCTACGCCCGTTGTCTCGGCGAGACCGACGGGTTCGTGAAGATCCTGGCCGATGCCAAGAGCGACCGGGTGCTGGGCGTCCACATCCTGGGCCCCGATGCCGGCACACTGATCCACGAAGCCGTGACGGCGATGGCCTTCGGCGGCTCGGCCGAGGACATCGCCCGCATCTGCCACGCCCACCCGACATTGGCCGAGGCGGTCAAGGAAGCGGCGCTGGATGTCGGAGGGCGGGTGATCCACGCCTAGCCCGGATCGTCCAATGCCCCAATTCCGTCATTCCCGCTTTCTCGGGAATGACAATCCAACAAAAGGCGCCGGCTCCGCGCGCCTGATTTTCGTCCTCTGCCTGGCCGAAGTCTTCAGCATGGCGAGCTTCGCCAGCTTTCCGGCGCTGCTGCCCACTTTCGTCAGCGAATGGGGCCTGAGCGCCACCGAGGCGGGCTGGATCAGCGGCATCTACTACGCCGGCTACACCATCGCCGTGCCGGTGCTGACCAGCCTCACCGACCGCGTCGACCCGCGCCGCATCTACTTAGGCTCGGCCCTGGTGGCCGGCTTGGCGGCATTGGGCTACGCCTTCCTGGCCGAGGGGTTCTGGAGCGCCATGGCCTGGCGGGCGCTGACGGGCGTCGGGCTCGCCGGCACCTACATGCCCGGATTGAAGGCCCTCAGCGATCGCATCGAGGGAGCGGCCCAAAGCCGCGCGATTTCCTTCTACACCGCCAGCTTCGGCATCGGCGCCAGTATCTCTTTCCTGCTGACCGGCGAGCTGGCCACCGGGCTCGGCTGGCGCTGGGCCTTCGGCCTTAGCGCGCTGGGCTCGCTGGTGGCCATGGCCATTGTCGCCGTGGTGCTGAAGCCGCGCGCGCCAAGCCGCGAGGAGGGGCTCCACGAAACCCACTTTCTTGACTTCCGCCCGGTCTTCAAGAATCTCCGCGCCATGGGTTTCGTGCTGGCCTACACCACCCACAATTTCGAGCTCTTCGGCTTCCGTTCCTGGATCGTCGCCTTCCTGGTTTTCAGCCAGGCCCTGCATCCCGGATATGAAAGCCTGCTCAGCGCCACCGCCATCGCCGCCATCTTCAACCTCTTCGGCTGGCCCGCCAGCATCCTGGGCAACGAGGCGGCGGTGCGCCTGGGCCGCCAGCGCACCATCACCATCGTCATGACCGCCTCGGCAGCCTTCGCCTGCGTCTTCGGCTTCACCGCCTCGCTGCCCTATCTCGCGGTCATCGCACTCGGCGCGCTCTACGCCGTCACCGTGACCGGCGATTCGTCCGCCATCACCGCCGGCGCCGTGGCGGCGGCCCGCCCCGACCAGCGCGGTGCCACCATGGCCGTGCACTCGACGCTGGGTTTCACCGGCGCATTCGCCGGCCCGGTGGTGTTCGGCTGGGTGCTGGATACGGCCGGCGGCCCGGCAAGCCAAACCGCTTGGGGCGTCGCCTTCGCCAGCATGGGGGCGGTACTCATCCTCGGCCCCATCGCGTTGGCGATTTGCAGCCGCGCGGCGAGGCGGCAATCCTGCGAGCAGTCCTAATTTCGCTCCTTATTTGCGGACCAGCCAGGCCATGAGCTTGACCAGGTTGGCTGCGTCGAGCCCCTTACGTTCTCAAGTCGGCAGAGCGTCGACGGCGACACGCCGATCCCAGCCGCCAGGTCTTTCTGGCTGATGCCCTCGGTGGCGATCTCCACCATACCCAGCGTGCGCGCCCGCGCTTCGTCGCCGCCGGGGAGTAGTTCAATCCTGCAGCGCAGCATTCAAGCCGCCCTTTCACTCGTCGCCTTGTCGTTGAGCGATAGTTCGGGAACTATCCGCTTGACGTACCAAAGTCATGACGATGCTGCTTCTATCGCGTTATCGGCCGGGGCTAAAGGAAGCCATTTCGTATCTTGGCGCCAGTATCAAGTTCATTCCAAAAATGTTTGGCGAGCTGGCGGACCTCATCGGACGAAAGAGGGGCACCGATATTGGGCCAAGTAACTTCTCGGTTAGTGACGGGCCAAATCTGTTGGATCTTTCTCTCAATGGATTCGGGGTGGCGCCATCGTTTGATGATGCTGCGAGCGACGGAAGAACTCATAGCGTGAATGACCAGCTGCTGGCCGAGGAGTATGGTAGAGGCCTGCGTGTTGCCTGCCGGTATAGTTCCGGGTGGCGCCGCCTCGCTTTTATCCTTGAGGAAAGTGAAAACATCATGGATCCACCTAACGTTTAATGGGTCGGTATCGCGTTTTCCTATCCAGATTCGCCACTGATGTGGTGGGCGCTGACGTTTCTTAAGAAATCTGCGTTCTTGTACAGAGATGGCCATTTTTTCTGGCGCCATAAACTCAGAAGTCATTACAAACATAGCCGTCCACGCTGCCAACGTTGTTTGATTTTTTTTGAGCATAGAAATAGTTTCTGCTTTAAGCATTGGGACTAACAGTGGTTTTGTTCGCTCTTGAAGTTTTCCCATCCAGCCATGGTTTCACGATCTGCAAACGACCCGAAGGCGTTTGCTGTGCGGGTCTCCTGTCTCTTTTTTATAGGTGACAACTGTTTTACTTGGGTCTGGAAACTCAAGCGATTCTTCCAAATAGTGAAAGTCTTTTTCTCGGGGGATATATGGTGTGATATTACCCGATTTCACCTGGATAAGCGCCTGTCGTGCCCGATCGACCTTTCCGAGAATGCTTTGGGCTGTGGCGGTCCAGACGAAGGGTTCCGGTTCGAAACCAACCGCTCCAATCGCCGCCGGTTGCCAGGGCACA
>PVBE011958153.1_pt1 | contig 42496 bp, 38 predicted proteins | sample 1631181 | NCBI WGS metagenome assembly PVBE01 (sample SAMN08397723, study PRJNA350692) | Marine metagenome, whole genome shotgun sequencing project. | isolation source: water | place: Pacific Ocean | collected 2012-04
GGAGCGGCTCTCGAGCTCGCTCAGCGTGTATGTCCCAGTTCGGCCCACGGACCCAAGATAGTCATACTGTCGATTTACTGTCAATTACTGTTGACATAATTCGACTGCTCATATACTGTCGACTCCTGACGTCTACTGGTCATTTACTGGAGTCCTCCCATGAAAACCATCGCAGACACCCTCGAAAGCCTCTGCCTGGGCCAACCGGCCAGCTTCCTCAATCTGACGATCTTCCCGCTCATCGGCCAGGGCAGCTTCCAGCGCAATTACGTCACGCTGCGCGATGCCATCCAAGCTGGCACAGCGAGCGTCCGGGAGATCTCGCGGGACGGCAGCGTCCCCGAGCTGATGCTCGAGAATTCGGGCAGGCAGTCGGTGCTGGTGCTCGATGGCGAGGAGCTGATCGGCGCCAAACAGAATCGCACTGCCAACGTGACGATTCTGGCTCCCGCCGGCAAGACCCTGCGCATCCCGGTGGCGTGCGTCGAAGCCGGCCGCTGGCACGATCAAGGCCGCGAGTTCGCGTCGTCCGAGCAGGTCCATTTTTCGCGAGGGCGGGCCGCCAGGATGGCTTCGGTCAGTGGATCCCTGCGGCGAACGGGCAGCCGCCAGGCCGACCAAGCTGAGGTCTGGGACGAGATCGCCGACAAGTGCGTCCGCATGAGTGTCCAGGCGCCGACCAGCGCGATGCTCGACGTCTTCGAGACTCATCGAACGCGTGTCGAGGACTACGTCGGCGCCTTTCGGGCCGAACCCGAGCAGACGGGCGCGGTCTTCGCGATCGGCGACAAGGTCGAAGGTCTGGAGCTGTTCGACTGTCCGCAGACCCTCGCCGAGATGCTGCCGAAATTGATTCGCAGCTATGCGATCGACGCGGTCGAATCCATCGGATCACATCGCTGCAATCCGAGTGCGGAGAATGCCAGTGCGTTTCTCAGTCGGCTGCGCAGTGGTGAGTTCGAGACTTACACAGCTGTAGGGGAAGGCACCGAGGTGCGCTCGAGCGCGCCCGGTGTGATTGCCGGGGGATTGGTGGCGGAAGGACGGGTCGTGCACCTGGCGGCGTTTTCGGCGCCGACGGGGGCCCCGCGCCCGGATCGGGATTCTCGTGGATTCGCGCGATTTCGAACGCGGAGACACAGGATGGGGCGATAGCCATTTTGGGAAGCCTCGGCGGAGATGCATTTTTCGCATGCAAAACAGTCAGTTCGTACGTATGTTCTAGACGATCGTACGAACCAGGAGCTCCCCGTCTCCCACTTGATCCCTTCGAACTCGGCCGATTCGATGTCCGCACCGAATCCGCGCCGCGGCGACACCCGCGAACGACTGCTGGATGCGGCGGAGCGTCTCTTTGCCGAGCGCGGCTTCGAAGGGGCGTCGATGCGAGCGCTCGCGCGGGCAGCGGGCGCGAGCCTGTCATCGACCAATTATCACTTCGGAACGAAAGAGGCTCTGCTCGAAGCGGTGTTGCGTCGTCGTACAGAACCGATGAACGCCCTTCGTCTTGCGCGGCTCAGGGAGGCGGAACGCTCGGCGGGAGACGCCCCGGCGCCAGTCGAAGCGATTCTCGACGCCTTCGTGCGCCCACACTTCGAGATGCGTGCGGTCAGCAGTGGACGCGGAGCACGCCCGGCATGGGCGGTCGCGCGCTTGTTCTTCGATCCCGCGCCGCTCGTCTCGCGAATAGCCTCGGAGCTGTTCCGAGACATCGATGACCGCTTCCTCGCGGCGCTCGAGCGCGCGCTGCCGCAGCGAGAGCGGCGCGAGATCGAGATCGCATACCAACTGACGAAAGGGCTGCTCGTCCACTTCGCTGCGGGGCGCTTCCTACGCGGTGAATCCGACGAGGAGCGGGACGCCGGTGACGAGGCGATCCTTCGCGGCCTGCTCGCCTACGCCGGCGCCGGACTGCACAGTCTGGAAGAAGAAGAGCGAGGAACGGTGCGATGAATCGGCGCGTCGTCCTCCCGTTCGCAATTCTGGCTGTGGGTGTTCTGGGCTTCGTCGGGTTCATGGCCACGCGTCCCGAGGTCGACCGCGGTGAGGCCGCCGCTGTCGCACCGCTCGTCCGAGCAGTGGTCGTCGAGCCACAGGTGCTGCGCCTCAAGGTCTCGGCCTACGGTACTGTCGAGTCGCCCATCGAGAGTGAATTGCGCGCCCAGGTCCCTGGAGAGATCATCTGGGTCTCACCCAAGCTCGCTCCGGGCAGCTTCTTCGAGGTGGACGAGCCGCTCGTTCGTATCGATGCGACGGACTACGAGCACGAGCTCGAGGCGGCGCGTGCGGTGCGGGATCGGGCGACGAGCGGGCTGTCGCGGGCCGAGCGCGAGCACGAGCGCCAGCGGAGTCTCGCTTCGCAGTCGGCAGCCAGCGCCTCCCGAGCCGACGAGGCCCGCGACGCCTACCGAGCGGCCGACGCCACGCTGCGAGAGGCTCGAGTGCACTTCGCTCGCGCCGAACGCGATCTCGCCCGCACCGAGCTCGTTGCGCCCTACGCAGGCCGCACGCGCGACAAGAGTGTCGACATCGGCCAGTTCGTACAGCGCGGCGACGAGCTCGCGCAGCTCTACGCAATCGCGTACGCGGAGGTTCCATTGCCGGTGCCGGATCGCGAGCTGGCCTTCCTGGATCTGCTGCACCCCTACCGCGACGCGGGTCGCGACGAGATGAAAGACGGTCCCGTCGTTCATCTGCGTGCCAATTTCGCCGGCGTGCGCCACGAGTGGAACGGGCACCTCGTGCGAACGGCCGCGGAGATCGACGCCATCAGCCGCACCGTCACCGTCGTGGCGCGAATCGACGATCCCTACGGGCGCTTTCCGGAGGGTCCGAGCCTGCCGCTGCCCGTCGGGCTCTTCGTCGAAGCCGAGATCGAGGGCCGCGAAATCGAGGGCGCCGTCGTGCTTCCGACCACGGCGATGCGCGACAATGAACAGGTCTACATCGTCGACGAAGACGGCCGACTGCGCTTTCGCAGTGTGGAAGTGCTTCGCAACCGACGCGACGAGATCGTCGTGAGCGGTGGCCTGCGCGCCGGCGAGCGTGTGGTGACGACGCCGCTTCGTGGCGCCGTCGACGGGATGCTCGTGCGCGTCGCTACGCAGAGCACTTCACTCGCAGGGCCGCATCCGTGAATCGGATCATCGCCTGGTTCGTTCACAACCCCGTCGCAGCGAACCTGCTCATGGGGTTGATCCTCGTAGGCGGGCTCGTTGCCCTGCCGTCGATCCAGCAGAAGACGATGCCCGACATGGAGATCGACATCGTCCTGGTGAGCGTCGAGTACCTCGGCGCAGCGCCCGAGGAAGTCGAAACCGGGGTCTGCATTCGGATCGAAGAGGCGATCGCCGGCATCGAGGGAATCGATCGGATCAGCTCGGTCGCGATCGAAGGCGCGTGCAGCGTCAACGTCGAGTTGCTGACGGGCTATCCGCGCGATCGCGCACTCTCCGAGATCAAGAACAAGGTCGACGGCATCGACACCTTTCCCGTGGAGGCCGAGCAGCCGCTGGTCAATCACTATCAGGTTCGGCACAACGAACTCCAGGTCGCGCTCTCCGGAGCGGCGAGCGAGCGTGCGCTGAAAGTGCACGGCGAGCGACTGCGCGACGGCATCACGGCGAACACCTCGGCGACCCAGGTCGAGCTGTTGAATGCGCGGGCAGACGAGATCTCGATCGAGGGGTCCGAAGCGTCGCTGCGGCGGCACGGCCTGACCTTCGCGCAGGTCGTCGACGCGATTCGCGGCGCGTCGATCGACCTGCCCGGTGGCTCGCTGAAGACCGGCGGCGGCGAGATCCTGCTGCGATCGGTTGGGCAGGCCTACGTCGGCGAAGAGTTCGAGCGCATCGTGGTTCTGACGCGCGCAGATGGCACGCGGGTCCGACTGAAGGACATCGCGACCGTCGTCGACGGCTTCGAGGAAGATCCGCGCTACGCCAGCTTCGACGGCGAAAAAGCCGTCATGGTCTATGTCTACCGCGTCGGTGAGCAGAAGGTGCTCGATCTCATCACCGACGTAAAAGGTTATGTGAGCGAGTTCAGCAGGACGCTGCCCGACGGGCTATCGGTCACCGTATGGCGCGACGGATCTGCCTACCTTCGCGACCGCCTCGACGTGCTGATCCAGAACGGCTTGGGCGGCTTCTTGCTCGTCTTCGTCGTGCTCGCTCTCTTCCTGCGTCTGCGCCTCGCCTTCTGGGTGGCGATCGGTGTGCCGATCTCGATCATGGGTGCCTTGGCGCTCTTTCCGGTATTCTCGGTCTCGATCGACGTCTTGACGCTCTTCGGCTTCATCCTGGTGCTCGGCGTGCTCGTGGACGACGCCATTGTCGTCGGCGAGAACATCTATACGCATCAGGCCAAGGGGGGCGACCCCGTGCACGCGGCCGTGCGCGGCGCACAAGAGGTGTCGAAGCCGGTCGTCTTCGGGGTGCTCACGACCGTCACGGCCTTCGCGCCGATGATCCTCTCGCCGGGTCAGATGGGCCAGATGTTCGGCACGATCGGCGTCGTCGTCACGATGTGTCTGTTCTTCTCGTTGCTCGAGTCGCAGCTCGTGCTGCCCGCGCACCTCGGGCACCATCTGAGCTCCGAAGAGATCCAGGAAGACGGCTCCCAAGGGCCGGACAATCCACAGCGCCGCGGCATCAACGCCCGTTGGAAGCGGCTCCAGGCCACGACCAGTGAGGCTCTCGGTCGGATCGCCGAGCGCTACTACGGCCCCGCGCTCACGCGTGTCCTCTACTGGCGTTATGCAGCGGTGGCGACCGCGCTTACGCTGCTGCTGCTCACCGCCGGAATCCTCGCCAGCGGGCGCATGCCCTTCAACTTCTTCCCGGAGATCGAGGGCGACTACATCACGGCGGCACTCTCCATGCCGCAGGGCACGCCGGTCGAAACGACCGCCGCCGCGATCGGCGAGCTCGAACGCGCAGCGCTGCGCATGAAGGAAGAGATCGATCGCGAGTTCCCGACTCCGGGAGGCTCGATGGTTCGCCACCTCCTGGTCTCGATCGGCGAGCAGCCGAACCTCCAAAGCGGGTCCTTGACCGCGGGCGCGGGCACGGGCAGTCATCTCGGCCAGATCGCGATCGAGCTGAAGAGCTCGCGCCCGATCTCCGCTCCGGAAATCGTGAGGCGCTGGCGCCGCACCGCAGCGGCGATTCCCGAGGCCGAGGATCTCGTGTTCAGCTCGAACTTCGTCTCGATGGGGGATCCGATCCACTTCGAGCTGCGTTCGGACGACGTCGACCAGCTCGCCGTCGCGGCCGATCGTCTCTCGGCCGAGCTGGCAGCGTATCCGGGTGTCTTCGACGTCGCGGATTCCTTCCGCGCCGGAAAGCAGGAGATCAAGCTCGCGATCCTGCCAGAGGCCCAGGCGCTCGGAATCAGTCTCGAAGACGTCGCACGTCAAGTCCGGCAGGCCTTCTACGGCGAGGAAGCCCAGCGCATCCAGCGCGGGCGCGACGACGTGAAGGTGATGGTGCGCTACCCGGAGCACCAGCGGCGTTCGCTCGCAGATCTGGAAAACCTGCGAATTCGCACCCCGGCCGGAGGCGAGGTGCCCTTCTACACCGTGGCCCGGGCGGAGCGCGGCTATGGCTTCGCGAGTATACAGCGCACGGATCGTCGTCGCGTGATCGGCGTGACAGCCGACGTCGACCAGCGCGTGGCGAACGCAAACCAGGTGATCGCCGACGTCGAGCGCAGCGTCCTGCCAGAGCTCCTCGCCGACTACCCGGGGCTCTCGTACGCGCTCGAGGGCGAGCAACGCGAGCATCAGGAGGGCGTGGCGGCACTCGGGCGAAGCTATGCCTTCGCGCTGTGTCTGATATACACGCTGCTGGCGATCCCGTTGCGTTCCTACTCTCAGCCGCTGATCATCATGGCGGTGATCCCCTTTGGGCTCATCGGCGCCATCGCTGGCCACGTCCTGATGCGGATCGACTTCAGCATGGTGTCGCTTTTCGGCGTCGTCGCGCTCTCGGGCGTCGTCGTGAATTCGAGTCTGGTGCTCGTCGACAGTGTCAACCGCCGACGCACCGAGGGCGTGCCGCTACTGGACGCGCTACGCGCCGGGGGAGTCTCTCGCTTCCGCCCCATCGTTCTGACATCGCTCACGACCTTTGCGGGTCTGACGCCGCTCCTGCTCGAAGACCGCCTCGGAGCTCGCTTCCTGATTCCAATGGCGGCCTCACTCGCATTCGGCGTGGTCTTCGCGACCGCCATCTCTTTGTTCCTGCTGCCGAGCGCGTACCTCGTACTCGAAGACTTGAAGGGCTGGCGAAGACGTGGGGGCTCGTCGCGATCTCGCTTGGGCGTTGTGAAGGGGCGCGATTCGGCGACGGGAGGCCCCCGAGCTGCCTAGCGCAGCTGCGTCTTATAACATTCTTTTATTGTCAGTACTCAGCACTTCAATACGGCCATCGTACATTCTAGAGGAGTGAGCGGGTGAGGCCGGTCCGCTGAACCGTGGGGATGCTCAAGTCCCGCAGAACATGTCGTTTCAGGCTGGCGCTTGCGAGCGCGTGCTTGGTATCGTGGGCTGACCTTGTCGCGGCTCGAATCTGCGCCATCGTGAGAGATTGCCCGCCGTCGCTCATCGACGGCGTGAGCGCGAGGGGCTGGAGAGATCACGTGAAGAAAGAGGTCTGTATCGTCGGGATCGGAGAGACCAACTTCTGTCGGAAGCCCGGGTCGGGCATGAGCCAGCTGGGCATCCAGCTCGAGGCCTCGCTCGCGGCGATCGCGGACGCGGGTCTCGAGACGTCCGAGATCGATGGCATCATGCCTTTTCCGAACCTCGGGGAGGCAGAGCATTTCTCCGCCAACCTCGGCTGTAAGAACGTTCGCTATGCCGCGACCATTCACATGGGCGGCGCGTCACCGGTGGCGTCCCTCTCGGCGGCGGCGGCAGCGCTCCGGTCCGGATTGGCGAATTACGTGCTGATCCCGGGAGGCTGGAATGGCTACTCGGGCATGCGGGTGCGAGAGACCGTCTCGCAGGATCTCGCCTCGATTCCGGGCGGTGCGATCGCGCGGGATTATTATCTGCCCTTCGGCTTCGGAGCGCCGCCCCAATGGTATTCCGTGATGGCACGGCGGCACATGCACGAGTTCGGAACGACGTCGGAACAATTGGGCGCCATCGCCGTCGCAATGCGCAAGCACGCCCAACTCAATCCCAAGGCGTTGATGAAGGGCAAGCCCATGAGCCTCGCCGACTACATGGCGTCGCCGATGCTCGCCGATCCCTATCGTCTCTTCGATTGCTGCCTCGAAACGGATGCGGCGGCGGCGCTGGTCGTAACGACGACCGAGCGGGCAAAGGACCTGCGTGCAAAGCCGATCGCGATCCTGGGCGGGGCCTGCGGTCAGCCCTATCCCGCGGACGAGATCACGACCCGCAAGGATCTATTCCGGACGGGATTGACGATTGCGGCACCCGAGGCCTTCGGGCGGGCGGGCGTCACACCCGCGGACATGGATTTCGCGATGATCTACGACTGCTTCACCTTCGAGGTCCTGCAGCAGCTCGAGGAGGCGGGCTTCTGCAAGCGCGGCGAGGGCGGCAGCTTCGTCGAGGGAGGACGCATCGAATTGGGCGGTGAGCTCCCGGTCAATACCCACGGCGGTCTTCTCTCCGAAGCGCATGTTCTCGGCATAAGCCACATCACCGAAGCCGTGCGTCAGCTTCGTGGGGAAGCGGAGGGACGGCAGATCGAGGACGCCGAGATCGGCGTCGTGACGGGCTGGGGCGACTTCGGGGATGGCAGCATCGCCATCCTGCATTCCTGAGGAAGGACCAGCAGATGACTGAGCTCGGCACCGACTATGCGCAGCCCCTGCCCGCGCTCGAGGGATTCTCCAAGGATTTCTACGAGTTCTGCAGGAGGGGAGAGCTGCGCTTCCAGCGCTGTCGTGACTGCGGGACCTGGCGACACGTTCCGCGCGAGCTATGCGCCGAGTGTGCCTCGTGGAGCTGGGAATGGGCGCGCTCGAGCGGTCGGGGCAGGATTTTTACCTGGACCGTCGTCGAGCGGGCGTTGCATCCCGCCTTCGCCGACTCCGTGCCCTACGCGCCGACCGTCGTCGAGATGGAAGAGGGAGTTCGGCTGGTGAGCACCCTCGTCGATGTAGCACCGGCCGATCTCGAGATCGGCATGCAGGTGGAGGTGCTCTTCGAGCCGGTCACCCTCGAGATCACGCTTCCGCGCTTCAAGCGAGCCAGCGACGAGTAGCTTTCGCTGGCATCGCATAACCCGCAGAACCGGAGAGATTCTACACGGGATCTCGCCAGCCACTTCGAGCCTCAGGCTTCGCCGACCTTCTCGAACCAGGCCTCGAGGCTCGCATCCTCCCAGTCCTCCGGTCCATACACCGTACGGGGCAGCGGCGTCATGATGTGGCTGTCTCCCCCGGTCACGAACTCCGCCGTCCGGCGATCCCACGCGGGCAGACGCGCATCGTCTTCGCCCTCGTCGCAGAGGCCGCGCGCCGTATCTCGACACTGTCGCAGGCGCAGCTGGGAGGGGATGTCCGTCGCCCACACCATCACGACCTCGTGGAGATTGCTCGTCACCTCGTAGAGCCCGGTCGCCCGGTGACCGTACTCCTCCATCAGGGGGACGCGCTCCTCCACCACCGCGGCGAGGAACTCGAGCTGCGAGCCCGGACGGACGCTCAGGATCTCGTTGACGAAGAGCGTTCCCCGGATGCCCCGCTCCTGGATTTCCTCGGTCGTCGGGCTCCCCGGCACCCCCGCGCACAGCCGGTCGAAGCCCCCCGAGCGCCACTCTGCAGCTTGATCCCACCAGTCGCCGTAGAAGGCCTTGCGCCGCTTGAGATTCATCCGGTCCACGTTGCGACTCCAACCCTTCCAGCCCAGGCTTCCCACATCCCAGATGTTGATGACCTGGGGCCAGCGTCCACCACCGGCTGCACAGACGTAGAAGGAACCCTGGAGCCCGAACATCTCGGGCATCCGCAGCACCGGGTCCTGCCAGAGGTGCTCCATATAGGCGTATTGGCCCTGGCCGATGACATCGACGACCTCGTAGAGATAGAGATTCCGGCTCGCCACGAATCACCCCCTCGCACTTCCACGCTCTGTCCACGGGCCGGCCTCTGCCGGTGACCATCGATCGCGAGCTCCCTGGCCCGGGCAATCGGAGCGCCCCCGATCCCGTGGCTCCAGTGTTTCACTCAGGTCGCGTCCGCATACCGTTCCCGGAGCTGAACCTTGAGGATCTTCCCACTCGCGTTGCGGGGCAGCTCGGACACGACCTCGAGCTGCTCGGGAAGCTTCTGATTCGCGAGACCCGCTGACCGGCAGAACTCTACCATCTCTGAGAACTGCATCGGCTCGGCGGCGTCAGCGCAGATGACCACAGCGCAGCAACGCTCGCCGCGCATCCGATCGGGGAGCCCGACGACAACCCGACCCGAATGGCTGAGATCGCAAGCCGGGGGGGAGGATTCGAAGCTCGTCCAGAAGATCACGACCTGGAGCGGCTCGCGGTCGGCTCCCCGAGGCCTTGAAAGACGCCCAGCAACGCCCGCGTCAGACCCTCGATGTAGCGCTCGCGATCGCTCGCATCGGCGCCCCCCGCAGCTTCCTCCCGCGCACGGTCCGCGAGCGCGCTGAACAAGAGGAGCACGCTGAAGTGATCCGCCAGGGGATCGCGCTCCTCGGCCCGCGACCAGAGCGCCTGGCTGATGCGCATCGTCATCAGGCGCGTCGCGGGTTGCATCGTCTCGCTCCTTCGGAGCTGCTGGGCCTGGATCCGGAGATAGGCGCAGCCGCTCGGGTCGTCGAGCTCGGCGGCCAGCGGCTCGACCAAGGTCCGCATCAGGCCGCGGAGGTCGTGCATGGAACCGGCCAGCTCCTGCTGGTCGAGTCGCTCGCGACGGCGCTCGTCGATGGCCCTCTGGTGGCGAGACAGGATGGCTTCGAGGAGCGCCAGCTTCGAACCGAAGTGGTACTGCACCGCCGAGACGTTGCTCTGGTCCGCGGCGCGGGCGATCTGGCGCAGGGTGACGCGGTCGATACCCTGCTCGGCGAAGAGCTGCTCTGCGCAGGCGAGGATCTTCTCCCGCGTGCGCTCGCCGCGCGTCGAGGTGGGGGCCGCGCTCACGAGGATCCTGCAGCCAGTCGCGCTTGCGTGTCGCGCAGGCGGTACTCGAGCCAGTCGATCTCGTAGCTGTTCTGCGAACCGACCACCGCGGCGTCCCGAAGCTGCTGGAGCGCACGCCGGCGAGCCTCGAGAGCGGGGACGTGAACGGCGGCGTCGGCCAGCGCAATCTCGAGCAGATGCAGCGCCTCGACGGGCCGCTGCTCGTCGAGATGCTGGCTGGCCCTGTCGACCAGGGCGCCGACGCCGGCCATCGCTCGCGGCTCGGCGTGAACGGCGGAGGCGGGAACCGGATACAGCTCGGTGGTCGAGTCGAAGTGGAACCAGGTGGCGTAGTACTCCCAGATGCTCTTCACGGCCCATGACACGCGACCGGGTACCTGGGAGAGCGCGAGCTCCGGTGGGAGCTCGATCTCGTCCATGAGCTGATACACGGTCTTGCCGGCGTTCATGCCCGCCACGGTGGCGTCGTGCACGTACCGAACGCCGTCGCGAATGCGCACGAGATCGGCGCGGATCTGCGCGGCACCCTCGATCGGGTCGTTGTGGCTCGGGACGATCAGGGCGGGCTCGAGAGCGATGATCCGCTCGAGGGAGCGCACGTACTCGACCGGCTTGCGAACCTTCTCGCCCCGCATGGTGAAGATGTTCGGAAACTGGGGGAAGATCGGGCCGAAGAAGTCGCCGCTGAGGAGGATCTTCTGCTCGGGCAGCCACAGCACCAGGTTGTCCGCGCCCTCCGCCCCGGGTGTGGGCAGAATCTCGAAGCGCACGCCCCCCAGCTCGAAACGCAGCGGCTCGCCGTCGTCGACGACCACGGTCGGAACCGTGTTGCCGTACTCGAGGAAGCCCATCGACGGGGGCTCTTCGGGAATGAAGGGGAAGAGGGTGCGGTTGCGAAACCAGAAGTAGGGCTCGAGCTCCTTCAGATACCTCTGCTCTTCGGGAAATTCGGCGTGGGCCACGATCTCGGTACCGTCCTCGACCCAGAATTGTGTTCCACCCACGTGATCCTGATGGGAGTGGCTGAGCACCACGTATCGGATCGGGCCGGGGACGGCTTCGCCGAGGAGGCGACGCTGCTTTGCGGACTGGATGGCGAGCCCGGTGTCGAAGACCACGTGCCCCTCGCTCGTCTCGACGAGCTGCACGTTGCCCACGCCGCGCGCCTGGTAGACGATGTCGTGGAGCTGACGCACCTCCACCGGCAGATTGATCAGGTCCGCGGCGCGTTGTGTGTCGCCCGCGTTGTCGAGCACGCGAGCCGCGACATCGCCGACGGCCTCGGCGGCGCGCAGCTCGGCGGCCTGCTGGACGTCGTCGCAGCCCGCGAGCAGGGCCGCGGTCAGGGCGAGGAGTGCGCTCGCGGCGCGGATCGATCGGGCACTTTGGATGATTCGGGCGATCGACATGGAGATTCCTCCGGCTTCACAGGGCGGGGTTCACGAAGATGGGGCTCGACCAGGCGCGCTCCTCGACCGCGCTGCGGCAATCGTCGTCAAAGGGCGTGCGAGCGTCTCCGTAGCAGGGGCGCACGCGGAGACACTCCCCGCGTTCGTCCCGCTCGCAACGAAGGCCACCGCCGTTCACGGCCTGGGTGGGCTCCTGGATGGCGCGGACGTAGTAGGCCGTTGCGACGGAACGCGTCGTGAACTCCGGATCTTCGAACGCGACGCGGCAGCCGTCGGCATCGGGTGCACAGGGCAGAACGAGCCACGGGTCTTCGATGCGCTGGCCCGCGGCCGCCCCGCCCGCCGCGTCGCTCGCGTCGGGTTGGATCCGAACGATCTCGATGCGCGTGATGAGCCGTCGCTGGTCGCTCGGGAAGTAGCACTCGCCCAGGCACAGCTGGTCGATGCGCTCGGCCGACAGACTCTCCTCTACGTATACGGGGCATCCGGGCCGTTGCTCGAAGGCGCCCGCGGCCGCTACCCGGAAGCGCGGCGTCACGGCCATCTGCGACACCTCTGCACCCATCGGCGCCGGACCGTCCGGGGCGTTCAGCAGCTCGAACCACAGAAGGATCCGATCGCCCGACGTGCCGTAGACCTCTCGCTGCTCGAGCGCCTTCCAGATCGACACGCGGTCGCGGGCCGGTGCGTGCACGGCCGTCAAGCCGCCGGTGACGAGAAACGAGGCACCGCGTTCCGTGAAACGCCGCCGCTGCAGCGGCAGCTCGCTCACCACCACCGGCAGCGACTCCTGCGTGGCTTCTCCGGCATCGCCCGCGCTCAAGCGGCCGAGGGGTCCGATGGGGCCGCGCCCCTCGGTGAGCTGACGCCGACCGTGCTCCTTGAAGCCGTTGCCGCCGCGCCCGGTGTGGGTATCGCTGGCAGCGAGGAACCCGAAGCGGAAGTCACGAGCCACTGCGTACTGTGCCGACATCTGCGGGCGCATGTTGAAGGCAGGCAGGAAGCAATCCGTGCATTGTCCGCACTCGCCCCAGTCCTCCAGCGTGGCGCCTGGCACGGTGTTGTGTCCAGCCACCCCTGCCGCCACGTAATTCGCGCGCGCGGCACGCACGCGCTCCTCGCACAGCGCGCTCGCCGAGTCGTCGCAGCGACTGCGGATGATCTCGCCCGCACGCCGGCAGCAGGGCTCGAACCCGTCGCGCGGCTCGGCACAGACGGCGCTGCCGTCCTCACTCTGCGCGACCTCACTCCAAGGCCGATACTCCTCGGAGCTTCCGTGGCCCGAGTAGACCTCGATCAGGTTCTGGCGCGGGTGGCGCTGGTCGAGCTGGATGTCCCAGCTGCTGCCTGGCGGAGTCATGAGTCCCCAGCTCGTCCCGTGCGGAATCACCAGGCTCGGAAAGCCCCACTGGTCGAGCTTCGCGAAGAGCTCGTCGGGATCGCGCGCGACCTCGTGGCAGGTGCTCGGCAGAGCGCGCGTATCCACATCGAAGGGACAGGCCGCTGTCGCTTCCACCTCCTGCGCGTAGAGAAAGTAGTCGAAATAACGCTGGCGCTCGGAGAAGAAGGCGAGGGGAAGCAATGCGCGGGCCGCGACTGGCATCAGCGGCACGCGGAACTCGGGGCGCAGCGCGGCAATGGGTCGGGTCGGAACGCGCTCGCGCTCGAAGTCGCGCAGAACCACGTTCTTGTGGCCGAAGTGTTCCGCCGGCGTACTGCCCACCTGGGACCACTCCCAGCCGAGGAACGCCACCGTATCGGGATTCTCTGGGTCGCCCGCCACCGCGTTGCACTGACCGATCGCCTCCACCATCTCGCGCCAGTGTTGGGGCGACGCGCCTTCCGCGTGATCGTTGATGCTCCAGAAATCGAGCGCGGAGCAGAAACGGGCGTAGTCGCAGGCGTCGGCAGGAGGATGCACCCCCTCGCCCCCCATCAGGGGCAGGCTGAGTACGAAGGCGTCGGGGGAGAAGGTGGTGTGGACGTGGAGGTCGCCAAACAGGATCTGCTTGCTGGGCGCGGCGGCCACCGCGCCCTGGCGCGCCGCGCGTTCGGCGACGCGAGCCGCCGGCACGCGAAGATCCGTGGGCGTGCCGGGCCCCTGGTGCTCGCCGCCGCAGGCAGCGAGCGCGGCGCTGATGAAGACGCAAGCGATGGAAGCGAGAAAGCGCACTGGCCACACTCCCAAGGTTCGACTCGATCGAGCCGTTGAAGCAATCAGATTAATATTTTAATACAGATGAATCAATAGCTGCTCTGCTGATACCTCTTTGGATTCGGGAGCTCACCCGCCCCGGGCACGAGACCAGACTCGGCTCAGCGGGCCAGGAGGCCGCGATACACCCGGGTCACCAGACGCTTCTGCCGAACCAGATTCTCTTCGCTGAGGATGTCGTCACCAGCGATCCTGGCGTAGATGCGCTGGGTGAGGAAGTAGCTCGTCGTGAGGTTGAACATGGCGAGCATCCAGAGCACCCGCTCCTGCTGGTCGGCGCCACCACGCCCGACCTGCTCGAACAACGCCGCCCCCTTCAGAAAGAGTCGTTCGAGCCAGTCGTCCATCAGCTCGCGGCCCGGAGTCTGGGCGGAGCTCAGCAGGTTGCGGTGCATCAGCGCCACGATGTTCGGCTGCAGCGCGAGTAGATCAGTGAGATTCGCTGGCAGCTCTTCCAGCTCGCGTGGGCTGGCATCGCGCTCCAGCAGCTCGTCGATGGCGTCCGCCAGCGGCTGCAATCCCCGCTCCAGCACCGAGCGGTAGAGCACATCCTTGCTGGCGAAGTGGTTGTAGAGCCCCGGCTCGCGAATGCCGACCTGCGCCGCGATTTCGCGCAGGGTCGTCCCCTCGAATCCCTTCTCGGCGAACAGCTGCTCGGCGACATCGAGAATGCGCTGCGCCGTGCGCTCGCCCTTGGTCAGGATCGACTCGCCCGCGGCTGTGGTCCTGGCAGCCCTCTGGGCCGCCGCGCCCCCGCTACTCTGGTCCATGAAAGTGAAATTATCACTTGATCATAGTTTGGCAACGCGATAAATTAGCGCTTGATAATTTTTGGACCCACCGCCCGCAGGGAGAGCTCAGCATGTCCATCGACTTGAAACAGATCGTGAGCGACGACGGCTGCCAGGTCAGCCGGCGCGTCTTCGCGGACCAGACCCTCTACCAGATGGAGCAGCAGCACATCTTCGGGCACAGCTGGCTCTACCTGGCCCACGAGAGCCAGTTCCGAGAGTCGGGGGATTTCATTTCCAGCTTCATGGGGGAGACGCCCGTGCTCGTCGCGCGGGGGCGCGACGGCAAGATCCACGCCAGCATCAACAGCTGTACCCACCGCGGCGTGCCGGTCTGCCGGGCGGAACACGGCAACGCCAAGAGCTTCGTGTGCCCCTACCACAACTGGTCGTTCAGCGTGGAAGGCAGTCTCCAGGCGATTCCTCAGGAAAAGAAGATGCGCTGCAAGACCGACAAGGGTCGGCTCGGTCTTCGCAAGGTGCCGCGCATCGAGAGTTATCGCGGGCTGATCTTCGGCAGCCTCGATGAGGACATCGAATCACTCGAGCAATACCTCGGCAACGTCCGCTTCTACCTCGACAGCTACTTCGATCGTTTCGATGGCGGGGTCGAGGTGGTGGGCCCCGCTCACAAATGGCTGGTCGGGGCCAACTGGAAGGTGCCGGTCGAGAACCAGATGGGAGACGTCGGTCACGCACCCTTTCTGCACGGCAGTTTGTTAGCGGGGACACCGGCGGCCCAGGAGCTCGAGGACTACGGCTTCAATACGGCGCCCGAGTCCGGCCACGGCGCCTCGGTGCGTCTCTTTCCCGAAGACGGCGATCCCGCCCAGATCGCCTGGGGGATGGAGGGGATCAACATGGCCGTGCCCGACCCCGAGTTCAACGAGTACCTGATGGAGGTGCAGCGCCGGGCGGTGGAGCGGATCGGCGTGGGCGGTCGCATCAAGGGCCTCACCTACGGCGTCTTCCCGAACTTCAACTTCCTCTGGTCCAACTCCGCCATCCGCGTGAGTCATCCCCGCGCGCCCGGCCAGGTGGAGTACTGGTCGTGGTGGGTCGTGCCGAGTGCGGCACCGGATTCCATCAAGAAGAAGCTGCGCCGAAACTACAACCTGATGTTCGGTCCGGGTGGCCTGCTCGAGCAGGAGGACTCCGACTCCTGGGCACAGCAATTCGTCGGGAGCAGCATCCACGCCGTCGACGATCTGCCCTACTACTACGGTCTGGGTGCGGGCGACGAGGCCGCACATGCCGAGCTTCCGGGTCAGACCGGCAATTGTTTCAACGAGCTCTACGCCCGCGAATTCTACAAGCGCTGGCGTCGGGAGCTCGAGAAGGGAGGGACCCAGTCGTGAGCGAAGCAATCACACCGCTACCGGTCGAGAGTCTGATCGATCGCGAGCTGATCTGTCGTGTCGAGCAGTTCTATTTCCGCGAGGCGCGGCTTCTCGACGAGCGCAAGTTCCGACAGTGGTTGGGCCTGGTGACCGAGGACATCCGCTACACAATCCCGGCCCGCCACGTGCCGCTAAACGACCCCGACAAGCGCGGCACCGAGGCGCTGCACGAGGTGGATCTGGAGCTCTCGCGCTGCGGTGTCGACGAGCTGCCCTTCCGGGAGGAGGACCTGCTCACCCTCTCGGTTCGCGTCGATCGAAGCTTCAAGCTCAACGCATGGGCGGAGACCCCGGCAGCGCGCACGCGTCGCTTCATCACGAACGTCGAGGTCTGGGCCGGAGACGTCGAGGACGAGTACCGGGCCTACAGCAACTTCATGCTGAGCTTCAGTCGCCACGGCACGGAGAACTTCACCTACACGGGTCAACGACGGGATCGTCTGCGCGCCGACGGCGACGCCTTCCGGATTGCCGAGCGAGAGGTGATCCTCGAGCAGAACGTGATCACGACCCCGACTCTGGGTCTCTTCTTCTGAACGCTCGGCGTCGAGGGGTCTGCTCCGGCCGCCTCGAACGGTCGGGCGCATTGCGTCGACATCTGCTTCATCTAACCATCAGACGTCAACCCACGATCGCGCCGCGGATCAGGCCTCGGAATTGGCGACGACGATTTCGACGAACTGATCGACGGCGGATTTCGCCCGCTCGCGCAGCACCTCATGGGGCGCGCTCTGCAGGGGGTGGGGCACCGTCGCCCACCTCGCATTCGAATTGCCGCCCAGCCGGGCCGTCGCTTCGAGCACCGAGGCGAAGGGTTCCGTGCCGATCAGGACGGCGGGAATGCCCCGCTTTTCGAGTTGGATCGTGTTGAGCAGACCGCTCGAGCTACACGATCCTCAATCTCCGTGAGTGAGAAGCATCGCATCGCAGTCGTCGACCCCCACCCATTCCTCCGGCCGCATGACCCGAGTGGGATTGTAGGTGCCTCGAACGATCTGCTGAATTCGGAAGCGCGAGGTCAAGAACTCTTCGACGATGGCGAGCAGCTCGAGCGTCTGGATCTTCAGGTTTCCGTACAGCCCGATCCGCTTGCCATCGAGCGAATCGAGCCGCGCCGCCGGCTGGCCGGGCTCGATGATCGGCGCTGCGACGGGGTCGAGAACCTCGAGTGTGGAAAGGTCGGTCATTCGATCATCCTCCTGTTTCGATCGGCATTTCTATGCCGCTTCGATGAGACGCGAGACATGGGTTCCCGCAAAGGGGAGCAGCGCGTGGATGAAGGCGCCCGCCGGGCCCCCTGCCACGACGACCAGAACGTCCTCCTCGCGGCCCGCGATGGCGAGGCTCCGCTCCTCGTCTCCCGGTGCCGGCTCTCCGCCGCGTCGGTCCCCGAGGCCACCGGTCGTCGACCAGCCCTGGCGTCTGACCCATGCGACGCTGCGCGTCGTCCCCTCGAAGATGGCCCGTCGAATATCGGCCTTCGACCATCCGTCCCGCACGAAGATTTCGGCGTTCTCCGGGGGGATGATGAGGACGCAGAAGCCGAAGGAGGCGAGCCGGCCGGTTCCCACCAGATACTGCGAGACCGTGTCCGCAATCTCCGTCGCACTCGATTCGACGTGGGCGGAGATCTGGAGATGGCCCGAGGTCGGGAAGACCGTTACGACGTCTTCGTCGGCGGAGAACCCGAGCTCCGTGTGAAGCGGTCGCAGCCCCGGGAAATCCTCCTCGTTCTCGACGATGTGGTAGCCCGCATATTTTCCGGGCTGACCGATCGTGGCGCGGTCGAGAATCGGGCGCCCACCGCGCTGCTCGTTTCCCGCGCCCGGAAGCGATCCGAAGGCGTTCAGCTGGGTGAGTCGAAGGGCCCTGCCGATCGTCGAATTGGCCCGGTTGCCGGGACCGAGCACGTTGCCCCGGCAGTTCATGCCCAGCCGGGTTCGGACGGGTCCATTCACGATGAAGCCAACCGCAGATCCGCCGGTGCTCGCGTTGGCGGGGTGGATCCCAAAGGGCTCAGCCGTCATCGCGCCGACGATCGCCAGCACCACCGGAAAGTATTCCGGGCGACAGCCCGCCATCACCGCATTGATCGCCACCTGCTCGACCGTGATGATCCGACTTCGGCTCGGGTAGGCGCCCACGACGTCGCCGGGCGCGCGGCCGGATGCTTCGACGAAGCGCAGGACCTTCTCTTCGGTCGGAGGCACGACGGGCAATCCGTCCGTCCAACCCTGTTCGTAGAAGAACTCGAAGGGATCGCCATTGGGCACCGCAAATCGGCGCGCACTCAGCAACGGCTCGGACACCCAGCCTCCTCCACGACGATCCCCCTGACCGGCCGCTTCTGATTTCGCTCCACTCGGCTCTTTCCAGATCGGGAAGAGTTGTGTCCATGGCTGAAACGCTGCTACGCAGGGCGCATCTCGAGACGCAGACTGCGAGCACTTCGAGTCCATGATCTGAGATTCGCTCAGTAGATCCCGATCACAACGGAGAATAGGACGTTTCAAGTCGGCTTGGACCCAATCCTCGCGCCACCTTTTTCGATTTCAGGGGCAAACGATGCGGCAGGGCAGCGTCGTGGTGATGATGGCGCCATTGGCGCAGCGACAGACGCCGTCCTCATCCCTCGCGAGGGGCGCGGCGCCATAGGACGCAGGCCGCGCCGGCAGCTCCCCACTCCTGCACGGGATGCCGTCGAGGTGACAGGTGGGGGCGTAGGCGGTCCGCGTCGTGGGAACGAATCCCGCTGCGCTGCCATCGAAGAAGCGGATCGGAATCGTGGTGCTGCCCTGGTCGTTGCTCAAGGTTGCCTGCCACACCGAGAAGTGGAGATGTGGCCCCGTCGAGAATCCGGTGTTTCCGCTGAAGCCGAGAACATCGCCGACATTCACCTTCATCCCCTGCCGCACCCCCGCCCCCGGATCCAGGTGCGCGTAGGTCGCGAGGGTCCCGTCTTCATGGATGATCGTGACGGCGTTGGCCTTGTCGAGGAACGCCGGCTCCACTCCCGATCGTGTGAAGCCATCGCTCACCTCCACCACCTCGCCGCGGCGCGCGACGAGAATCGGTGTTCCGACGGGCATCCCGAAGTCGAAGGAATAGCGAGAGGTTCCGGTGTGGCTGAAGCGGCCGTTCTGGCCCTGGGTCAGCTCGTGCTCGAGCTTCCCGCCGAAGGGCATCCGGTAGCGAGCCGCGCCGTCGTGCTTCGCGTATGGATCCCCATAAGTAAGGCCCCATTCGAAGGGGAACTCGAAGGACGCTCCTGGGCTCGTCACCGTGAGCTTCACGATCTGCTTGGACTGGCCCGGCCCCACCACCGCAACCGGCTCGGGCGGGTAGGAGGTGACGTTCCGCAGCCCTTTATAACGCACGCGTACCCCGACCGGGACGCGAAAGTCGTTCTCCGCCTCGATGATCCCGAAGTGCCGGCTCATGCTCACCCACAGGCAGACATCGAGGATGCAGGTCGAGCGGCAGATGCCGTCGAGGCAGTGTCTCGCCTTGCCCTCCGCCCCGGCTGCAGCTGCGAAGGCAAAGACCGAAGCTGCGACGACGGCTAGTGTCCGCACCCGTTTCGGCATCGATTCTGGCTCCCTGCGCTGCCGGCTGGCAGCGATTGCGCTCAGGTGTATCGGGTCATCGGGGCCGAGCCTGAACTGCGCTGCCGAGCCCTCCCCGAACCCTCCGCGATCGCGTGCGGGGAACACACCCGGGCGACCATCCCCCAGTCTTGCGACGCCACCCATCGGATGGCCCTGTGCCGACCGGGGCACCTCGAGCCGATCGCAGATCTTCGCGAGGCCCACATCCGAGATCGCAGCAGCGCGTGGCGGGAGTGCGCGATCAGCTGGAAGAGACGTTGGGTCGGGGCGGCTTTCGTCGCTCTGGGATTTGCACCAGCGCAGGCAACAATGCAAACAACAACACGGGCAACGACGCCGCGCTAGCGCGGCAGGCGCGACTCGAAGCGACGACGCCAGCTCACGCTGTCGGCCTTCTCCAACACGCCCTCGACATGGCCCGCAAGGCGTTTCTGCAACGGCTGCTTGAGCTTGTAGGACACGCGATAGAGATCGAAGTCTCTTGCCAGATCTGCCAAGAGCTCATCGCTGGTTTTGATCTCATCAGCGAGACCCAGCTCCAGCGCGTGGATGCCGTACCAGTGCTCACCGGTGGTGACTTTGTCGAGATCCAGATCCGGTCGGTATCTGCTCACCGCGCCGGCGAAGAGTCGATGCACGTCTTCCAACTCTTCCTTCAATTTGGCGCGATCTTCATCCGTATTGACGCCGAACATCGTCACGTTTCTCTTGTGCCTGCCCGCCGTCACTTGTTCGAAATCGATGCCGTGACTGTCCATCAGCCGAGCGAAATTCGGGATCTGCGCGATCACACCGATCGAACCGAGAATTGCGAATGGCGCTGCGGCGATGCTGTTCGCCACGCAGGCCATCAGATACCCACCGCTCGCCGCAACCTTGTCGACCGCGACGATCAGTGGGATGCCCTGCTCCCGTATGCGCACGAGCTGCGATGCAGCGAGCCCGTGTTCGTGCACGACCCCACCGTGATTTTCCAGCCGTACGATCACCTGATCATCGGGCGTGGCAACCGCCAGGACTGCGCTGACCTCCTCGCGTAACGACGGCACGGCGCTGGCCAGCAGATCACCTTTGAAATCGATGACAAATCCGCGCCGCCGAAGCTCATCCGACTTTGCTGCTGCCTTGCTGCGCTGCTTTTCGGCTTTGGCTTCTCTCTTCCAGTCGGCCTTCTTCATCACGGCGCGCTTCAACTCGCTGGCCAGCGTCTGATATTTCTTGTTCAGACTCTCGACTTCGAGACCTTCGTGGTGACTGGCCTTCTTGCCAGCGGCGGCGGCAGTGACGATGACGATGACGATTGCGCCAACGATCGTAATCGTCTTCAGAAGAAAGAGGCCGTATTCGGAGAAGAATTCAATCATTAGATCACTTGATTCATAGCGAGGGCCAGAGCCAGAAAGAGTACACGGTCGCCGCGGAGCGCAGCTGCGTCTCATAACATTCTGGAGCTTGCACGTTGCAACTGCAACAGCGTGGCATCACGGAATACTACTTTGCGGTCCAGGCTCCGTCAGCCGTCCCGCTGCAGTGGCCGATACACACTTGCGACATCGCGATCCCGAGCTCGAGTCGCTCTCCGGGAATGCGAGGTCGACCGGGACCCCCTGCCAACCCAGCGCCAGAAGAGTCTCGAGCCCTGGCGATGTCGAGCCAAGACGATGGCTGACTTCACCCTGGCCAGGGTCTTTGTCCAGCGACTCCAGTAGAGTCGCAGCACCCCGACCACACGCTCAGCGAGCCGCAACGAGAAGCTGGCCGCTGTGCGGCCGCATCGAATCACGACGAGGCGGCGCCTCGAGATTCCGACCGCCCCGGCTCGCGGCGGCGGCGCTCTCGTTGCTCGCCGCTCGCATTCCGGGTAGGGTGACTCGATGAGCGACGAAGTCAGTCGGCTGCGTGCGCAGCGGGCCGCGACTCTGGATGAAGCCAGGCCCGAAGCGGTGGCGCGGCAGCACGATCGAAAGCGCTGGACCGCTCGCGAGCGCATCGCCGCGCTCGCCGATTCCGAGAGCTTCGTCGAGTACGGAAGCCTCGTGCAACCCCGGGACAGGCGACTCGAGGGACCCGCAGACGGCCTCGTGATGGGGGTGGCCCAGGTCGACGCTCGGCCGGTCTGCCTGCTCGCCTACGACTTCACGGTCTACGCCGGGACCCAGAGCCCGAACAACCATCTGAAGATCGACCGTATGCTCGAGCTGGCCCGCAAGAATCGCTGGCCCGTCGTGTGCTGGACCGAGGGCGGCGGGGCGCGTACGAACGAGCTCCGGGTCGGCGGCCAGGTCTACAGCTTCATCCGGCTCGCGGCCCTGTCCGGCCTCGTCCCGACCATCGCCATCGTCCCGGGCCCCTGTTTTGCGGGCAACGCGAATCTCGCCGGAGTCTGCGATCTCGTGATCGGAACGCGGGATGCCACCATGGGCATCGCGGGTCCACCCCTGGTCGCCGCCGCGACCGGCGAGAAGCTTCGCCCCGAGGAGATCGGTCCGGCGGAGCTCCACGCACGAGCCGGCTCCATGGATCTGCTCTGCGACGACGACCGCGAGGCCATCGGGGCCGCCCGCACCTATCTCGCCTTTTTCGGCGAGCGGAGCGAGACGGTCGCGACTCCGAATACCGAGGCATTGCGCAGCTTGGTTCCGGAGTCGCGTCGGCGCGCCTACGACGTGCGCAAGGCGATCCGCGGGATCGCCGACGTCGACAGCGTGCTCGAGCTGCGCGATCGCTTCGGCCGAGCGGCGGTCATCGCGCTCGCGCGCATCGGCGGCCGGACGGTCGGCTTCGTCGCCAACCAGCCGAGCCATCTCGCCGGCGCCGTCGACAGCGACGCCGCCGACAAGATGGCTCGTTTCATCAGCCTGTGTGACGCCTACGATTTTCCGCTCGTGATGCTCTGCGATACCCCCGGATTCATGGTCGGACCCCGAAGCGAGGCGACTGCGTTGGTGCGACACAGCAGTCGAGTGCTCATCGCTCTTGCCAATGCGACGGTGCCCGTACTCAGCGTGATCCTCCGCAAGGCCTACGGACTCGGCTACTACGTGATGGGCTCGGGCGCCTTCGAGCCGGCCCTGCACGTCGCGTGGCCCTCTGCGGAATTCGGCGGAATGGGACTCGAAGGGGCAGTGGAGATCCAACACCGCGAGCAGCTCGCCGCCGCACCCGACGAGGCGGCGCGCGCCGAGCTCCGTGAGCAGCTGGTCGAGGCGATGCGCCAGCAGATGGGCGCCTTCGAGCTCGCACGAGACTTCTCCATCGACGATGTCATCGATCCCGCCGACACGCGGACGGTCCTCGCATCCGTGCTCGACGCATTGCCGGCAGCGCCGCCACGCGAATCCAGAAAACATCCGGTCGACGCATGGTAGACGACCCGCCGAGCGGGTTGGCCTTGGAGGCTTCAGCATGCCCGCTCCTCTAGCCGGCATTCGGGTTCTCGACTTCACGATGGTGATCTCGGGGCCGCTCTGCACCCAGTGGCTCGCCGATCAGGGCGCGGACGTGGTGAAGGTGGAGCCGCCCGGGGCGGGGGACATGACCCGGGGCATCTACACCCAACGCGCCGGGGTGACGGCCCTGTTCCTGAACCTCAATCGAAACAAACGTTCCGTCGCCATCGACCTGAAGAGCGATGCCGGTCGCGAGGCGCTGATCCGCATGGCCGAGCAGGCCGATGTCCTGGTCGAGAACTTCCGCCCGGGCAGGCTCGAGCGCTACGGGCTCGGCTACGCCGACCTGCACGCGAAGAATCCCGGCCTGATCTACACGTCGATCCGCGGGCTCGGCGAGAGCGGTCCCGATGCGGACCAGCCCGTCTACGATGCGCTGATCCAGGGTCGCTCCGGCATGATCGCCAGCCAGGAGAGCGCGAACGGCCGCCGCGACATCGTCCGCAATTTCGTGTGTGACAAGGTGACGAGCATCGTCGCCGCACAGGCGATCACAGCGGCGCTCTTCGCCAGGGAGCGCGGAGCCGGCGGTCAACATCTGCACCTCTCCATGCTCGACACAGCGATCGCCTTTCTGTGGCCCGACGCATTCCTGAACCAGACCTTCCTCGGCGAAGGCGCCGATCCACAACCCCCGATCGGATCGGCCATTCGCCTCTTCGAGACACAGGGTGGCCACCTGATGCTCTCCCCCACCCAGCCCAAGCACGTCGAGGCGCTGCTGCGCGCGCTGGGCCGGCCGCAGCTGCTCGAGGATCCGCGCTTCGAGAGCGTGGCGACCCGGATCGCCCACATTGAGGAGTGGAACGACGCACTCCAATCGCTTCTCGCCGGCCAGGAGACCGCGAAGCTCGCGGCCCGGCTCGAGGCGGACGAGGTGCCCTTCTGCGTCGTCTCCGATCTCGACGAGGTTCTCGACGATCGACAGGTGCGTGCCAACGAGCTGATGGTCGAGCTCCGACATGCCAGCGCCGGACGCTACCGACAGCCGAGACATCCGACGCTGTTCGACGGCACGCCCGGGCCCGCGCCGCTTGCGGCCCCCGCCCTGGGCGAGCACACCGAGGACGTCTTGCGCGAAGCGGGTTTCGCATCGGAAGAGATCGAGCGGATGCGCACCGACGGCGCATTTGGCGACACAGAGGAGCCGACTCGTGGGACATGACGAACGCCTCGAGGAGCTGGCGCGTCGACGGGCGCGGGCACGGGCGATGGGGTCGAGCAAGCGCCTCGCCGAGCGAGCCGCGGCCGGGATCCTCAACGCCCGCGAGCGAATCGAAACGCTGCTGGATCGCGGAAGCTTCGCAGAGGTCGGAATGCACGCGGTCTCGGCCAATCCGGCCCATCGCGAGAAGAGCCCGGCCGACGGCGTGATCACCGGATTCGGAGAGGTCGACGGCCGCATGGTCGCCGTCCTGGCCCACGATTTCACGACGCTGGGCGCCTCCACAGCCACGACCTATACGCGCAAGACGAGCTACCTCGAGCGTGCGGCCAGCGAGCGCGGAATGCCCGTCATCCTGCTGGGCGAAGCGGGCGGGGCACGTCTCCCGGACTCGCTCGACGCCGCGGGCTTCGGCGAGATGGCGATGGGGGCCAAGGCCGCCTGGGGCCGCACGCGCGAGACGCCTTGGATCGCCGCGGTGCTCGGCCAATGCTTCGGCGGTCCGACCTGGGACACCGTCCGCTCCGACTACGTCGTGATGCGAAAGGGCGCGCAGCTCGGCGTGTCGAGCGAGCAGGTGACCTCCGTCGCCGTGAGCGAAGCGAGCGACGAGGACTATTGCGGCTGGAAGATGCACACGAAGGAGACGGGCTTCGTCGATCGCGCGGTCGACAGCGACGCAGAGGCCCTGGCCCGCATCCGTGCCCTGCTCGCCTACCTCCCGAGCCATCGCGAGGAGCCACCGCCCCGCGCCCCGGTCCCGCCCGGGTCGGACGCGGGTGCACAGCGAATCCTCGAGCTGGTACCCGAGGACCGGCGCAAGGTCTACGACATGCTGGCCGTGATCGAAGCGCTCGTGGACACGGGCTCCTACTTTCCCTTCAAGGAGGGCTTCGCGCGCGTCGTGACGACGGGCCTAGCACGCCTGGGCGGCCAGACGGTTGGCCTCGTCGCCAGCAATCCACGGGTGAAGGCGGGCGCCCTGGATCCGGATGCCTGTGAGAAGGTGACGAGCTTCGTCGTCTTCTGCGACTCCTTCAACATCCCGATCGTGCTGCTCGCGGACACGCCGGGCTTCCTGGTCGGAATGGCGGGCGAGAGGCGCAAGCTGCCGGGCAAGATCATCAACCTGCTCGACGCCTTCGCGCTCTGCAGCGTCCCGATCCTCGCGCTCGTGCTGCGCAAGTCCTACGGGCTGGCCTACCTCGCCTTTGGTGGCGGCATCGCGGATGTGCTCGGAGCGTGGACGACAGCGGAGGTCAGCCTGATGGACCCGGCCGTCGCCGTGAACGTGATGCACGGCGTGCGTCAGTCCGACGACCCCGAACGCTTCGGGTCATTGCTCGAAGAGATGCAGCGCGACGTCTCGGGCTACGCGCTCGCGAGCGGCTTCGCCGCCCAGGACGTGATCGATCCCAGGGAGTCCCGGGAGTGGCTGATTCGGATGCTCCGGATCCATCACAGACGCATGACGAACGGAATCGGCCAACACCGCCTGGGCAGCTGGCCGACCACGCTCTGAGCCGTCGACCTCACCCCTGCGGATCGCGCAGGGCGTCTGCGGGTCGGCTTCTTCGTCGATCGTCCACCGAGACCCGCAAGGCCCCCTCCCCCATGCTCGAAGACGATCCGCACCGATCAGTGTTCGAGGCCCGGCCTCGTCAAGCGGGAATCTCGAGAAACCTCGCGAGATTGTCGCACATGATCGCCTTGACCTGGTCCGGCGGCAGGTTGCCCAGCTGAGCGGAGGCGTACTGCGCGGGGTAGGCGAGGCCTTCTCCATGAGGAAAATCCGACCCGAACACGATCGACTCGATACCGACCTCGGCGATCACGCGCTCGACATTCTCTTCGGGGTACGGCGCAATGACGAAGTGCTCGCGGAAGATCTGCTTCGGCCGGCGATCCAGCTTGCCCCACTTGGCCTCCCGGCCCAGGTGATAGGCGTGGTCGAGCTTGCGCAGGATATAGGGAAGCCACACGGTGCCGTGTTCGGCGATGCACACGTGAACGTTGGGAAACCGGCCAAACAGGTTGTGCATGATCATGCTCGCGACGGTGTCCATCGCCTGCCGGTCACCCCAGTACAACGCGAACTGGAGCCCGTTGAACCCCCCGAGGACCGCTTCGGGATCCTCGCTGAGATCGGCACCGTATTTCGAATAATCGGTTGGCCCGATGTGAATCGCGATCCGCGCGCCAGCCTCATCGATGCGCGCCCAGAACGGGTCGAAGATGGGATCCGCGATCGACCGACCGCCGCGCGGGTTGTCGCGGCCACCGTGTGTGTGGCCCGCCATCAGCCCGATCACCCGCGCCCCTTCATCCAGGACCCGCTCCAGTTCCTTCACGGCGAGATCGACATCGGCCAGCGAGATGTACGGCGGCATGAACATGCGATTCTCGGGGGCGTATCCGATCTCGTCGTAGATCCAGCGGTTGAACGCCTGCGCGTTCGCGTAGATCGCGTCCACGTCATCGCCGAACTCGTACTCGAGGGCCAGGACGTGGCCCGGGAACATGATGGCGGCGTTGATGCCCTGCTCGTCCATCAGCGCCAGACGCAGGTCCCGGTTGCCAAAGCTCTCCTCCTGCTGCTTGAACTTCGCGATGAGGGCCCTGCGTTCGTCTTCGCTGAGCCCTTTGTAGGGGTTCAGCCGATTGAGGAACATCCCGGGCGTGCGCGCGCCACCATCACCCGGCAGCGGCGTGTTCTCGTCGGTCGCCGCCGAAGCCGCGATCGTGGCCAGCTGTCCGGCCTCCTCTTGGGTCTGCGGTACGGATTCGCGCGTGAACCCCAGCTTCGATGGCCGGCCCGCGAACAGCTCCACGCGATTTCCGTCCTCATCGATTGCGAGTCGGACGACCTTGTCCCGCTGCTTCGGATCGATGTAGCGCTCGTACATGTCCGCGGGCTCGAGGAAGTGATTGTCGGCGTCGTTGATCATGAAGGGAAGTTTCGAGTCCATTTCCTATCCTCGCGCTGCGTGGCTGGTTTCGTTGCCCAAAGATAGCCCGATGCGGTCGCACCCTGTCGATCTGCCCGGGTGGCCGTGCCGCTTCTGCACGGACTGAGGTCCTGTGCCTACTGCCCTTTCGATCTCGACCTCAACTCTTCCGGATCCGCACCGGCAGGGACGCGAAGCCCTGCACGAACTCCGTGCGCAATCGCACCGCCCGGTCGAGATCAAGTTCGTAGTCGGGGAAGCGCGACAGGATCTGCTCCAGGCAGACCTTGCCTTCCAGCCGAGCCACGTGGGTGCCCAGGCACGCGTGATGGCCGGCTGAGAAGGACATGAAGCGCTGGGCACGTCGCCCGATGTCGAAGACATCGGGGTTCTCGAACTCCCTCTCGTCGCGGTTCGCCGCGGCGTACAGGAAGACCACGGGCTGATCCTTCTTCATCGTCTCGCCGTGGATCGAGAGGTCCCGCGTCAGCGTTCGGCCGAGCAGCTGTGTGGGCATATCGTAGCGGAGCACTTCGTCGAAGGCGTCGCGAATGCCGCTGGGATCTGCGACGAGTGTCGCCCGCTGATCGGGGTGCTCCCAGAGGCGCTGGAGGCCGGAGGCGAGAACCTTGGGGAAGGTCTCCGAGCCACCGATCACCAGCAAGGAGACGTGGACTCTCCGGCGGCCGCGTCGTCGAACCGTTCGCCGTTCAGCTCGAAGGTCGTCAATGCGTTCAGAGCCTCGGGGCCATCCTCTGGCGCCTTGCGGCGCTCCTTGACCTTCTCCTCGCCGTAGCGGTTGATCTCCTCCAGAGCCGCGATCCCGTCTGCGGTGATACCCTCCTTGGCGGGATCGTGCGTGAGGAACCTCTGGATCAACCTGGTGAGCATCGGGCCGTCTTCCACCGGGAGCCCAATCGCCATGCAGGCAATCGTTACCGACAACCGAGCGGCAAAGTCACCGATTGCGTCGAACTCGTCGCGGTCCGCTACCTCGTCGAGCAGCTTTGCCGCCAGCTCATTGGCGATCGGCTCGACGCTTCGGACGTGCTGGGGCAGGAAGCACTTGCGGATCACGCTGCGCAGCTTGGTGTGCTCCGGCGGATCCATCGTGTTCAGCACGCGCTGGACCGGTTGATCCTTGGTGAGGAGCTGAGCAGGGGTGGTGCCCCTGGCGGTGGACAGAGCGTCGTTCGACAAGGAGTCCCAGATATCCTGGAAGCGCGAGAGCGCCCACGCATCGTACTTTGGCATATAGTAGGCGGGGGCCTCGTCTCGAAGCCGTTTGTAGATCGGCAGGGGGTTGGCGCGAACCTCTTCGGAAAAGGGATCGTAATCAAGTGCCATGTCGGGCCTCCTCGCTGGGCGATTGCGACGGTGCGAATCAGACTGGATCTTCTGATAATAGTAATTGATATTCTTGTTACAAGAACACAACCTCCTATGCAGGAGCGGCACCGCAGACCGGGGCTGGGGGGAGCGGAAGGTGGCCCGAGTGCCGAGCAGATCCAGGGCGGTGGAGGCCCGCGAGCGAATGTACCGAGACCTGGTGCTCGAATCCGCGGAGCGGGTATTCGCCAGGCACGGCTATCACACCTCGAAGATGCAGGACATCGCCGCAGAGGCGGGGATCTCACTCAACACGCTCTATACCACCTTCCCCGGCAAGAGCGAGATCTTCGAGGCCATGCACGAGTCTCGCGGCACGGCCTTCCTGTCCCGGATCCAGAACGCGCTGGCGGAGCTCTCGCCCGCCCGGGATGCGATGGAGCGCGCCGTCCTCGCCTTCGTCGATTTTCTCGTCCAGCACACCGACTACTTCCGTGTGGATCTGCGCGAGGGGCGGTCCTGGGCGATCGGCGACGTCGAGGCCAGCCCCTCCTTTCGAGTGGCCTTCAACCGTTGGCGGGAGCTGATGTGTCGCGGCATCGAGGAGGGGGTCTTCTTCGACGAGGATCCCGAGTTGATGGCCACCACGGCCTTCGGAATCATGCAGGTCCAGCTCGCCGTGCGCCTGGCGCAGGCGGACGAGCCCGACGTCCGGTCCATCGCGGAGCAGATCTCGATCCAGCTCGAGCGGGCTCTGTGTCGCCCGGAGGTTCTCTCGTCGCACTCCGCGTCCAATGGCACGCCATCGACCATGGAGGGCCTACAGTAAGGCCGGCAACCGGGTGTCTCGAACTCGTTGACGCGTTCCGTATTCCCGTTCCGACTCGACTCAGATCCCACGAGCCTCGACATACTGCAGACAAACGTCCCTCGGTGCGGTGACGATATGGGCGACGGAATTTGCCAGACTTTGTGCCGAGGAGCCTGGGTAGACATAGAGAGGCCCAACGCCACTTGCGTCGAAGGCTTCATGGATTTGCGCACGCCGCGCAGGCTCCCAATCCTCATCGTCGATCGTATCCGCTATCACGCCCACCTGAAATGCCGTAATCCGAATAGGCTCGCCCTTCAATTCATATCGCAATCCCTTCGAAAGCGTTTCCAATCCCGCTTTCGCCGCCGCATAAACTGTCATATAGGGTTGCGGTGACTCCACTGACTGCGTCGAAATATTTACGATATCACCAGCGCCACGTGCTTTCATGAGGGGGATCGACTCGCGGATACAATAGATCGGCCCCAACAAACTATTAGTCATCATGTCCGATAGCTGTTCATCACTTGCCTCATCTACCCGAAACGGACTATAGCTTGCAGCATTATTGATCACTACGTCGACGCCACCCAGCGCTTCGACGATTTCGTGGAACGCGGCGCGCACCTGCTCGGGATCGCCAAGATCCGCAACCACGGCCATACTTCGTCCCGATGTCATTGCGACGGTATCTTCGAGCTTTGATCGAGTCCTCCCGATCACGGCGACATCGAGTCCGGCAGAATCGAGGGCAAGGGCTACGGCACGGCCAAGGCCTTGACCTCCTCCCGTGACGACAGCCACACGTCCTTCATCAGTGCTCATGTGCCGACAACACCCTTTGAACCCTGATGATTGGGCATGACCTTTTTGGCAAAGAGCTCGAGCGCACCACAGACCTTCTCATGAGGCGCACCACCTTGAGCAACTTCCATCAGGAGGAAATCGAGGCCGAATGTGTCGCGATACCCCTCGATCTTCTGACAGAGATCATCCGGGGTTCCAAGAAGAACCTGATTATTGTCGTTCATTGCGAGCACATCGGCGTGAGCGTAATAGTCGGTAGTCGGATTCTCGCCGGCTGTGCTGCTCAGCTCGGCAAAGAAGCGGTAGTAGTTCTCGGTAAACTGCCGCCCATCGTCCAAAGCTTCTGATCTGTCCTCAGCACAGTACATCTGCGTAATCGCCATCACCTCGCGCGATGACGGATCGTGACCGTTTTCGGCGAGCGAATCGCGATACAGCTGAACATGATCAACCAATCCAACCACATCGGGCAGAAAAAGCGCAGTCCCGAGATGGAAGCCTTGCTGTCCCGCCCAGCGAAAACTGTCCACCGTGCCACCGGCGGATGCGTAAACGGGTGGCAGCTTCTGAACCGGAGCCGGGAAATACGTGTAACCCTCGACGTTGTAATAATCTCCCTGGAAGTCGATTGCCTCCATGTTCTTCGATTTCCAGGCCTGAGTGATGAAATCCATGGACTCGTGATAACGCCCATGGCTCTCCGATACTGGAATCTTGAACCAGTCGTACTCATGCATCATGTATCCTCGCCCTATACCGAACTCGAGCCGGCCATCACTGATCACATCGAGCATTCCATACTGCTCTGCCTGTACGATCGGATGATGCAAGGGGAGTAACGCAACCCCGATCCCGATACGGATCCGCCTGGTTCGGGCTGCTGCGGCGGCGCCGATGACGGCCGGGTTGCTAAACGAATAGGAAGCACAATGGTGTTCGCTGAACCACACCGAATCGAAGCCTAGCGACTCCAAGAGCTCGACTTGCTCGAAGATCTGTCCGTAATAGTTGCTAGGACTTCCATGAACGTCTTCTCGGTACTCAACGTTGTAACAGATTCCAAATCTCATATCATGCCCTCATTCATCGTTCACATTGTCCACGTCATTCACATTTTTCATATCATTCACATTCGCCAAAGTGTCAGCACCCCGAAAATCGTCGAGCTCGGCGATTGGCCCCTGCTCTCCTGATGGATGGATCAACCCATCCAATCCGAAGCAGAACACTCTAGCTTCCACCCATGACCTCATCCGCGAGCGCGAAGGTGTCGTGGTCGAGAGCGGCGGCGTACAACCGTTCGATGTTCGCGCCAATGATCTCCATTCCGTAATTACGTTCCGGAGCCATCAGCCAGCCAATCGTAAAACCCCAGATGATCGAGCGGCCAAACTCACGCATCGCCTCATCGATTGGTGGGACACCAGACACACCCAACTCGGCAAGTCGGGCCAGGTACCTCTCGACCAGCGCTCGCTCATGGATGCGCCGATCTTTGACGGATAACGCCGTCACAACGAGGTAATGGACATCATGTGGCCAGGCGGCACGAACAGACAGCTGCCAATCCAGATAACCGAAACGACCATCGGGAAGGTGATATGTATTATGCGCGCCAGTGTCTCCGTGCTGGAGCGTCAGCGGCAAAGCTCGATGCTGGTATTCGTGTACAGCCTTGACACATCCCCACAGTTCGGTCGGTGAACGGCCGACACGCTCGATCAGATCCTGGCGATAGGTGCTCTCCGCCACCAGCTCGTCGATCCATGAAGGAGTCTCCTCATTGAAGAACTCGAACTGCCGCCCCTCGACAAAGCTGCTCAACCATTCCTTCTCTTCGTCCAACCGTGGACTACACCAATAACGAGCATGAATCCCCGCCAGGAAATCGAGCAGCTCACCCACACGCTCGGGCTTCAACGCTGGTTCGAGTACATTCGGAAAGAAGGCTCCATGAACACTGAGGTCTTCGAGGATCAACATGAAGTTTTCAGTATCTGGCTCATAGCGTGCAGCGAGGCAGATCGGTCGCTCTATGTCCAACTCGGGCAGGACATTGCGGTGCATCATCACCTCGGTCTCGTATAAGACGCCAGGCACCGCCGCTTCGTCGATCACCATCTTGACTACTACTTGCTCAGGCAATGGTGGTGAACCGGGACCATATTCGAGCCTTAGCTTCACCCTTCCGGCGGTCGACACCATCTTCCCGAGACCGTGTGCCTCCAATACTTCGAATCCCAGCACGCAAGCGCCCGGGTGCATCTCAGATATCAACTCATCGAGTAGTTCGACGCTGATCCCACCGACATGGCGCGGAATAGAAGTGAGGCCTGGACGCCCGGTACGGACTTCAATCTTCTCGGTCATTTGAGATCATTCCCATGGCGCTACGCTGAATTGGTAGTCTTGGACACCACTGTCCCATGAACTTTGATTCCCTGCACATCAGGCGGCTCTCCTCTCCTGTTCTCTCCACTGCTCGAAGAACAACCGGGGCAGACGCTCACCCGACGACCCGATGGGTCGCTCCACGTCGGAGCCCTGAAACAATCGTGTCGCTCGACGAACTTCTCGAATCGACTCGAAGAGCCAGCAATTCGAGCACCCCTCTCGGAAGACGCCGTTGAAGAGCTCGAAGTGTCCGCTCTGGCGGGGGCTGCCGGGCGACAGGCCGGCGAGGGCGGTCGGAGGATGGGTTCGGGTCGCTCGCTGCGCTGGGATGCTCGCCCAACCAGGCCTCGGAGCCGCCCAGCTCGTCGGCCCAGCGAAGCTGCGCGAGAGCGCAGTCCAGCGCGTCGCCGAAATCCCGCTCGGGCGGGTGGGGGGGGGCCGCAGGAAGAGGTCGGAATGCAAGGTAAGGAATGCAAGGTAAAAGGAGGCCTCCTTCGGGCTCGATTCTCTATTCGAAGTTAGGAAACTATGAGTATCGTTACAGTCTGTCAAGCAATGAATTTATTGATTCTATAACACATGAGAACCACTCGTGTTTTTTGGATCCACGGATTGAAGGCGCGTCCGAGAGCGAGATTTTGGCGTGATTCGGGCTGAATTATCGGTATTAATCGATACCATTGGTGTCGATTCGACAGTGTCTATTCGAGATGGCACGCGCTCGAGCCCTCGAATCTGTCCGCTGGCGGATCGAGCGCGGAGTGAGGACAAGAGGAGGCGTTTAATGGCTCTTCAGCTGCTCTGCTCAAACGGAGGGCGCCAATGAGCTCAAGATCCGACACCCCGTCGATCGGCCGACCGCGCAGTGAAGAAACCAGCCGCGCGATCCTCGAGGCCACGCTCCGCCTGCTCGCACGACACGGTTTCGCGGGGCTGCGCGTGGACCAGATCGCAGAGGTCGCCGGGGTCAGCAAACCCACGATCTACCGGCGCTGGCCGAGCAAGATCCATCTCGCTGCAGACGCATTGAGCGGGCTTCCCGATCTCTCGACACCGGATCACGGTGACCTGGAGAGTGATCTGGTCGAGCTCGTCACGAGTCTTCTCGATCTCTTCGGCAAGGCGCCGCTGGCGGATATCTTGCCCGCCCTCGCCGCCGAGCGGGCGCAGAATCCCGAGCTCTCCGCCTTGATCGGTCCGGCGATCCGTGACAAACGCAAGCCCTTCTTCAGCGTCCTGCGTCGCGGCATCGAACGGGGAGAGCTGCCCTCGACCCTCAATCTCGACGTCGCGGTCGATCTGCTCGTGGGACCCATGCTGACACGGGTCCTCGTTACGGGCGATGTCGTCGATGAGCGCTATGTGCGCACGACTGTGCGCATCTCCATAGCGGGCCTCATCGCGATCGCGGAGCTCTCCTGAAAGGCGCCTCGACGCCTCGAATTCTCAGACAGCCGGTTGGGCCTCATCCGTGCTCCAGAAGGCCCGCATGCTGGCGATCCGGCCATCGTCGTCGAAGACCATGACATCGATGACCTCCAGAGTCTGGGCCCCACCGAGGCGAGCGTGCATGGGAAAAGCCACCTCGCCAGCCGCCACGCGAGGACTGCCCGTCAGCTCGAGCTCGACCTGGCCGACCGCGGCGGCGTAGAACCCGCGAATCGCCTCGCGCCCCCGAAGTGGCTGCGTGCCAATCGGATCTTCGAGTGTCGCGTCCTCCGCGTAGAGCTCCGCAATCGAATCGACGTCTGAGGCGTTCATGAACTCGATGTAGCGCCCGATCGTTGCTCGGATGTGATCGCTGTTGGCTGCCATTACGGATTCCCTTCTCGCGCTCGCTCGGGAGCGGACCGATTGGGCGCGGTTCGTGTTTCGGGTTCTCGCGACGCTGCGTTCTCCGATCCCGCGCGGTGCATGCGAAGCTACGCCAAGACACCCGAATCGTCGATCACGCGCCCCAAACGCTGGAGGCTCTCGATTCTGGTCTCCGCTGCAAGTCACGGGATCCGCTGGCGGCCCGACTCAACCGGGCAAACGCTGATCCGGCGGCGGATCCAGGTAGCGATCGAGGATCTCGTGCATGCGACCGATGCGCGCCTCGGCGGGGGTCAGCCGCACCGTTTTCATGCCCGGCTGGTGGAGACCTTTCTGGACACCGGCGAGAACTTCGAGATCCTGGGGAAGCACACTGCCGAAGGCAGAGAGATCCTCGGTGCTCAGAAGGCTCTCCACCGGACGCTGGCGACGCCCGGGGTCGTCCTCCGCACGCAGATCGAAATTCCACATGTCGACGAAGCTCTCGTCGGGCGTCGCGCCCGGCCGCATGCGGATCAACCCGTACCAGCCTGCAAAGACGTTGAAGATGGCATTCGGGAAGATGTGGTAATGGAAATCGTCGATGATCTGATGGTCGTCGAGGTCGGCATAACGTGGGCCCACCGTCGCGAGGTGATCACGGATTCGCGAGACGAGTACGTCGCGCATTGTCTTGCCCTCGGGCACCGGCGGGTGGGACCCCGGATCTTGCGTAGAGGCGAAGGTCAGCCCCATCCGATGGCCCAGGTTGCGGGTGAATTCCTCCCACAGCTCCTGGTCGCTCACGCTACCGCCCCGGCGTGGACTGGGTACGCCGTAGGGCTGCATGAACATCGTGTGCTTGTCGTAGAGGGTGATCGGGGTGTTGACGTCATCCGCGATCGCGAGCATCTGGGGATGGACGGCGTGCAGGTGATAGGTCTCGATGAATGCGTCGACGACGACCTTCCAGTTGCAGGGAATGGGCAGGGTCAGGAAATCGGAGCAGGTATAGTCCTCCATACCGACCCAGGCGAGCTCCTCGGGGAGCACCTCAAGAAATTCCTCGAGCGGCTCGCAATCCGGATCCGGATTGACGAAGACGAAGCCGCCCCAGCTGCCCACCGAGACCGGCACCAGACTCATCGGTCCCGGACGGCCGGCGAGCGCGTCATTCTGGGAGTCGCCGCAGAGGTGGCCTTTCAAGTCAAAACGCCAATGGTGGTAGGCGCAGCGGACTTCGGCCAGTCCTTCTCCCGACCCCTTCAGGAGCGAAGCGCCCCGATGCGGACAGACATTCTGGAAGGCGCGCAACACACCCCCCTCGTCTCGCAGGACGAAGATCGAGAGCGGACCGATCTCGTATTCCCAATAGTCGCCAGGCTCGGGGACACAATCTTCCGTACAGGCGATCTGCCAAGCCCTCGCCCAGAGGCGCTCGGCCTCCAGGTCCGCCCAGGCGGGCGAGGTATAACGGGACGCCGGAATCCGGTTTGCGACCTTCTGGTCAGAAAGGGAAGTCGTACTCACAGCGCTCGAACTCATGTCGTCCTCCCGGGGCGAGCTTTCCACTCGATTCCCCTCTCGCTCGAAACCTCGACCTCGTGGCTCACGATCATCGTCGGGCTATTGACCGTGTCCATGAAGGTATCCAGGTCCTTCTGGTGAGCCTGACCTTCAGGCGTCTCGTACCAACGAATCGCGGCATCCAGGCTCGCCCGATCCGGCCAATGATTCTCGGCCATGCCCAGGTACTCCGAGCCCTCCTCGAACATCCTCAGCCGATTGAGTGTGATCTCGGGATGATCCCGCAGATCCAGGTCGCGCGTATGCTCGCACCACCGGTCATAGAAAGCGTCCCGCGAAAAGCCGGGCAGCATCTTTACGAAAGTGATCGTCGTGATCATCGCTTCCTCGTCTTTCTACATCTTGATCCTGCATCACCCGCGCCGCGGGCAGACAGCCCACAAGACCGCACGGGCCGTCGGAGTAGAGTCGAGAACTATTTTATATCGTGATAAAAGCTTTGCAAGACACGTCGACAACTTTTTATATTGTGATAAAACTCATACGAGCCAGGATCGGAGAGCCGAAAGGGCCGGGAGAGCCAGAGGGAGGCCGACTGTGACCAGGGCGCGACGAAAGGTGGCAACGGGGCCGAAACGCCCCCAGAAGCGGAGTGAGCGCAACCGACAGCGCATCCTCGCAGCGGCCGAGCGCCTCTTCGCCGAGCGCGGCTACTCGGATACCAGCATCGACGCGGTCGCCGAGGCGGTCGACATGTATCAGCCCGGCATCTACTACTACTTCCCGAACAAACAGGTGCTCTACGAGGAGGTCGTTCGCGCCGCCATCACGTCACTCGACGACCGGGTCAAGGAATTGCTCGTCTCCTCCGACCCTCCCGAAGAGCGTCTGCTCGCGAGCGCCGCCGCCTGGGTCGATCTGCTGACCGAGCGCCCCACCCTCGCACGCCTGATGCTCCACGAGGCCGCGAAGCCCGAGTCGAGTGCGATCGCCCGAATCCTGCCCGAGATGGGGGGGCGCGTCCAGGCCATGATCGAGGCTGCCTTCCGCGAGCTCGGACTCGAGCCGACACCCGACGACGTCTTTCACTACGCGAGCGTCACGACCGGTGCAGCACTCTTCTTCGTCGCCGCCATGCAGCCCCTGATGTCGGGACGAAAAGAGCCAGAGGTCACGCGTTCGATGGAACGCCACAAGCAGCTCCTGCTGAGCGGCACCCGAGACCTGATCCGGACGATGCGCGAGGAGAGGGCGCCGCTCGAGAGAGCCGGAAATGAGTGAGATGCGGCCCGGCCTCGAGTCGCCCAGGAGAGGAAGACGATGTTCGATCTCATCATCCGCAACGGACGAATCGTGGACGGCACAGGAGAGCCTGCCTTCGTGGGAGACGTGGCGATCGAGGACGGCCGAATCGTTGCGCCTTCGCCAAAGAGATCCACACGCACTAGATGGCTGAACCCAGAAAGAAAGAAGGAAACCATCCCATGACGTCGATCGAGACCGATCCCCAGATCCTGAGCAGTCTTGAAGACCCCTATCCGATCTTCCGCGAGCTGCGCGAGAAGCATCCCATCGCGTTCAGCGAGGCGCGCAATATGTGGATCGTTTCACGCTATGCGGATGTGCGGGCGATGTTGAACGACGCAGAGACCTTTTCGTCGAGCCATGGCACCATCCCCACCGGCTTCGTTCCCGAGAAGCCGATGATGTTCAGCCAGGATCCGCCCTATCACACCCATCTGCGCAATGCCGTGCACCAGAGCTTCACGCCCCGGCGCGTACGTGCCCTGGAGACGTTCACCCGGCGTGCGGCCCGTGAGCTCCTCGATGCGATCGATCCGAGCCAGGAGGTCGACCTCGTCTCGGCCTTCTCGGACCCCCTCCCCATCGCCATCCTCACGGAGCTGCTGGGAATCGGTATCGGGGATCGAGAGGAATTCAAGCAACGCGCCGACACCATCGTGCATGCCGCCACGAAGGGGGTCGAAGAGGTCGACGCGGCTCAACAGTGGGTCTACGACTACGTCGAAGGAGTCCTACCCGAACGGGAGAAGAACCCGGGCGAGGATCTGTTGAGCCAGCTGCTGCATCCGGCGGACGGCGAGCCAAGGCTCGAGCGCGAGGAGTTGCTGGGCTTCTGCGCGCTGCTGTTGCTGGGCGGGAGCGAGGCCACGGCCATCGGATTCAACAACGCGATCTACCTTCTCCACAAACATCCCGCGCTGCGTCGCCAGCTGATCGACGACCCCTCCCAGCTCGACAGTGCGGTCGAAGAGAGCCTTCGCCTCGAATCCCCCGTCTCCGGCCTCTCGCGAGTCGCGACGAAGGACATCGAGCTGCTCGGCCAGAAGATCGAAAAAGGCTCTCGCATCCACATGCTCTACGCCTCAGCCAACCGGGACGAGGCCGTCTTTCCCGAGCCGGATTCCTTTCTTCTCGGGCGCTACCCGAATCCCCATCTCGCCCTGGGCCTCGGGGTCCATTTCTGTCTCGGAGCCGCACTGGCGCGAATGGAGCTCCGCATCGGCTTGCAGGAGCTGCTGGCACGTTTCCCGAGCTACGAGCTGATCCCGGAGCATTGGGAACGGCTCGTGTCGGATACCGGGCGCGGCTTCGTGCGTCAGCCCGCCCGGCTCGACGTGCACTGAAGGGCGTGCACTGAAGGCAGTGGCGAGCGCCAGCCGCCCTCACCCAAACCGTCAGCCCTCATGAGCCCTGTCAGGCTCTCAGATCGCCTCGGGCGCGATCGACCTAACATCAGTGGGCACGCGAACTGCGGCGATCACCCGGAGTGCGATCTGGGCGATCGAGCGTCGACCAGCGGCGCAGGACGGCCAATGCCACCCGGACGGCGGGGAAGTGCTGTTTCGGGCTTCGTGCGCGTAGGGGCCAGCAACCTTCCTGACGCTGCATCAACTCGGAGCGTGCGACCCCGATCCCGCGATCGACCCTGCAATGAACCTTTTCCCGATGGCCTATTTAGGGGTGGCGCGCGACCGGCGAGATGTTCGATGATCAGCCGGCGATTCGGATCTTCAGCGACGAGATTCCCGAGCCGTAGCCCTTATCGAAGAACCCGTCGCTCGGAGGTTACACGTTGAAGGTCGGGATCATGCTGCCGTCGATGCATCCGCTGGAATCGAGCCTGGAATTGCTGCGAGAGGTGGAGGCGATGGGTCCCGATGGCATCTGGCTGCCGGATCACCTGCTAGGCGTCTTTCACCCGGACCTGTGGCAGGAACGCGCGCGCTCAGAGGACGCCCCGGATCCCGATGCCTGGCTCGATCCCTTCCTCGTCAGCGCCGCATTCGCCTCGCGGACCGATCTTCCGCTCGGCATCGGCGTGACCGACAGCACGCGTCGCAGGGCTCCGGATGTGGTCCGAACCGCGCTGACACTTCATCACATGTGCCGGGGAGGCTTCAACCTGGGCATTGGCTCCGGCGAGGCCGAGAGCCTCGTGCCTTTTGGCTACCCCTACGACAAGCCCGTGGGCCGCTGCGAAGAGTTCCTCGCCGAGCTTCGCTGCTTGCTCGACACGGGGCAGATGCCCGGGGGCATGGCGGGCCGCACCGGGATTCCGCTCGAATCCGAGGTGGGCAAGCCCAAGGTCTGGGTCGCCGGGCACGGCCCCCGCATGCTGCGACTCACAGGTCAGTACGCGGACGGCTGGCTGCCGGCCTGGAGCATGGAGCCCGAAGACTACGCCGCAAAGCGCGCCGTCGTGGCGCAGCACGCCGAAGCGGCGGGGCGCCCCATTCCGGAATCTGGACTCTTGAGAGGCATCATCCTCGGAGAGTCCAGGGATCAGCTGGCCGAGCTCTTCGAGCGCGAGCCGCTCGCGAAGCTCGCCGCCCTGTTCGTCGAGGGCGATCAATGGGAGCGCTACGGTCTCGAACACCCGGGCGGAGCGCATAGCCGGGGATTCGTCGACATGATCGTGCGCGACTACGATCCGCAGGCGCTCCGCGACCTCGCGCCCAAGATCCCCTTCGAGCTGCTCGACGGTTATTTCTTCTGCGGCAACGCCGAGGAGCTTTTCGATCGCTTCACGCCCTTCGCCGACGTCGGCATGGAGCACGTCGTCCTCACGCTCGGCCTGGGGATGATCGGAGGTCTCCCCGAGACCGAAATCTTCCTGTCCGAGCTCGCGCGCCTGCGATCGATGCTGGCCGAAATCTGAGAGCGGGCTCCCGCCGACGATCCTGGCCCGCCCGGCGCGCGTGGAACTCGCTCAGCGCGGCGTCACGCTCGCCAGGTACGCAGCCTCGTGCTCGAGACGCCTCTCGAAGAGCGGCGAAGCGAGCTGCCGGGTCAGATACTCCGACAGGCCCGGCCAGCGGTCGGCATCGACCTCGTAACCCGCGTAGCGCGCGTTCACGAAGGCGGTGACCAACGCCAGGTCGGCGATCGAGAGCTGGGACCCGATCAGGAACGGGCCATTCACCCGCGCCTCCAGATAGTCGAGCTCCGGAGGCAGCCTCTGCTCGAGGATGCGCTCGAGCCTGGCCTCGTCCGTCGGCTCGCCGCGCACCGTCGGCTTGATCACGCGCTCCATCACGACGCCACGCAGCAGCAGGTCCTGCAGGCGTGTGTCGGCATACTCCTCGAGCCACAGCGCCCCGGCCCGCTCGGCTGCGTCGTTCGGATAGATCGAGGGCTCCGGAAACTTGCGGTCGAGGTAATCGCAGATGACCGACGAGTCTGAGATGCGAACCCGCTCGTCCTCGAACCCCGGGATCTTGCCGAGCCAACTCGTGGCGCGAAATGCCGGCTCGTCGTCGTGCGGGAGTACATCGCGCACCTCGAAAGGCGCGTTCTTCAGCTCCAGCGTCAGGTAGACCTTGCGCGCATAGGGCGAGATGACGTTGCCGTACACGATGTTCAATGTGGGGACTCCCGTTCCAGCTGGGTCGCGTACTATACGGGCCATGTCTTCGGAACGCCCGGATGTGGGACCCCTGGTCGGAGTGCGCGTGCTCGATTGCACGCGCGTCCTGAGCGGACCCCTCTGCGGTCGCATGCTCGCGGATCTCGGCGCCGAGGTCGTGAAGGTCGAATCGCCGGAGACTGACATCATGCGCGCGACGCTGCCTCGGGTCGGCGGCTTCGCTGCGATGTACGCGCAGCTCAACGCCGGCAAACGCTGCATCGGGCTCGACCTGAAGGCGCCCGGTGGCGCTGCGCTGTTGACGCGACTGGCTGAAGTGGCGGACGTGTTGCTCGAGAACTTTCGCCCCGGCGTGCTCGAGAAGCTCGGTCTCGGAGCCGCGCAGCTTCGCGAACGCAATCCGCGCTTGATCTACACCTCGATCAGCGGCTGGGGACAGACGGGCCCCTGGGCGACGCGCCCCGCCTACGCACCCATGGTGCAGGCCGAGGCCGGAACCCTCGAACTGAATGGAAAGCTGCGCGGCGCGGCTCCGATCGGCGAAACGCAGCAGCACGCCGACGTGTACGCGGGACTGATGGCGTGCAACGCCGTCACGGCTGCGCTCTTCGAACGCGAGCGCAGCGGAATGGGCCAGCATCTCGATATCGCCATGGCGGATGCGCTGCTCTACGTGAACGAGCACGCCGCGGCGGAGCTGGCTGGCTACACCGGGCCCCGGGACTTCGACACCTGGAGCTTCCGAACCTACCGACTCGCCAACGGGCGTTCGGTGCACGTGCTCGGTCATCCCGACAAGATCTTCGCCGCGCTGGCGGGCGCTCTCGGAATGGACGACGCGCTGGCGGACCCGCGCTTCGCGAGCCTCGAGACACTCGAGCAGCACAGCGAGGCGGCCGTATCGCTCGTGGCGGAGCGGTTGGCGCGGGTTCCGGACCAGGCGGCGCTGGAGGCGGCGCTGGCCGGGCTGCCGCTGGTGGTCGTCGCTGTGCGCAGCATGGGAGAGCTCGCCGACTCGGAGTGGGCGCAGGCACGCGCACTCTTGAGTGAGCCCGCGCCCGGGCTGCGGGTGCCGCGAGCACCCTGGAGGTCCGATCGCACGCCGATCGGCAGTCGCGCAGGGCTGGTGCACCGCGGCGAGAACAATCGCGAAGTGATGAAGTCCTGGCTCGACATGGACGATGAGACGTGCGCCCAGGCGGAAGCGCAGGGCGCACTGGCGGCCAGTGACGCCGAGCCACCGAGCTTGAACGTCGAGCCGCGCCGCGCCTTCCGCGAACGCTGACCCTGACGAGCGAATGACCAGACCGCCTGCGACCGTGCACTCGTGCAGAGGCGACATCACGGGTTGGATCTCCACACGCACAGCGAACGTGGAAAAAGCAGCGTCCGGCAGACCCACCACCGATCGGCCATTCACTCGTAATGAGCAGGTCGTCCGTTCGAGTCGGATCGTCGGCTCCATTTATGTGCACGGAATGATTAAGGAATCGGCGCGTCCCCATCTTTCGGAGTCGCGCCGATTCGCTCCAAGTCATCTTTAAGTCATCTTGAGAGTTTGAAAACTTCTTGCAGACCGATCGCGATGACGCCGTAGGCTCTCGATGGCTGGCCCGCGGACCCGTGCACGCCAGTACACCACTCGCCTGAACGCCTTCGAGCAGGCAGCCTTCTGGTCGTTCACCTTGCCCTTTGACTCCGGTCCCGATGGCCTCCCCCTCCATCGACTACGAACGCCACGAGCCCGAGAAGACCCTCCTTCACGAAGTCGTGCGCGAGCAGCTCGAATCCTTCCTTGGCCGTTCGAGTCGGA